>Ga0100387_10000745_pt1 | contig 27071 bp, 18 predicted proteins | sample CryGeymeta201511_FD_81547 | JGI IMG/M metagenome (GOLD analysis project Ga0100387, IMG submission 81547) | Groundwater microbial communities from Crystal Geyser aquifers in Utah, USA - Crystal Geyser metaG 2015-11 | ecosystem: Environmental > Aquatic > Deep subsurface > Groundwater | place... | reverse complement strand
ATCGCTGCTCTTATTCTCGCGATGCTGCACCCAGCGTTAGTGTATTACGCTCCTTCGGAGCTGCGCTTTTCTTATCAGGATTATTCTTATTTATCTCTGCTCTTATTCTCGCGATATCACCACTTCATGGCTTCGCGTATCAGTCAATCGCAGTGTAGCCCTGAAAGGGCTTGATATGTTAACGTCCCGTGCAGCGGGACGACGTTACAACGCAAAAAATCCGTCAGCCCTGCAAGGGCGTCATATCTGTTAATCCCACACATAGCGTTCGTCATATTCTACGTTATACTTTTTAAGAAATACTCTGAAATGGTAGTGTAAAATTCTTTATGTAAATGACTGAAAACCGATAAAACGCGGTCAGGCACGATGCTTCTTTTCTGATTTTACCCTTTCCTTTTCATCATTCCAAATGGCATCCATCTCCTCAAGGGTTGCCGTCTCAATGCTTTTCCCTTGTTTGGATAATTTTTGTTCAACCCGGGTGAAACGGGTTTCAAATTTAGAAATGGAGAATCTAAGCGCTTCTTCACTGCTGATATTTAAAAACCTGCCCAAGTTGACTAAAGAGAACAGCACATCTCCCAATTCTTCCTGGATTTGGTCATCATCTCCATCCTGAAAGGCTTTTTTGAGTTCTGTGATTTCTTCATCAACCTTCCCCCAGACCGGATCAATGGTCTCCCAGTCAAATCCTACATTCGATGCCTTTTCCTGAATCCGCCGGGCACGGTTCAGGGCAGGCAGATTTTTGGGAACACCTTCCAGCAGACCCGTTCGTTGTTTTTCCTTCTGTTTGATGGATTCCCAATTTAATTTTATGACCGCACGGTCTGGGGTAGAATCTGTGCCAAAGACATGAGGATGGCGCCGTTCCAGTTTATCACAAATGTGCGTAATGGAATCAGCGATATGGAATTTCCCTTCTTCATTGGCAATATGCGCCTGAAATAACAAATGAAGCATGAGATCGCCTAATTCTTCCTTTAATAACTCATGATTATTCTGTTCTACAGCCTCAATAACTTCGTAGGTCTCTTCCAGCAAATAAGGGATTAACGATTTGGCCGTCTGCTCCTGATCCCACGGGCATCCGTTTTTACCCCGTAGTACGGCGAGGATATCAATAAGGCGAAGAAATTGTGCAGCCGCCTGTTTTTTAGCAGGGTTGTTCAATGAATAAACTCAGCGATTAATGTCATTTCGGGGGGTTAATCCTCTGTTTCTAATTCCGGGTTAAATATTTCTTTTCGGGGACCGATCCGTACCTGTTCTATCCTGGATCCGTCTACTTTTTCGACGATAAAATCACGGTCTGCATAATTGATCCGATCTCCGGGTTTGGAGAAGTCTTTCATTTCCTGCATGATAAACCCTCCAAGTGTATCGTAATCCCGTCCTGCGGGGAACTCCAAACCGGTTTCTTCCTCAAGATCATAAATTCCCATGCGGGCATCAACGACAATACTGCCATCTTTTTGCTTCTTGATTTTTGGATTGTCCTGATCATAGGGATCAATCAATTCACCGATGACTTCTTCCACCACATCTTCAAGGGTGATCAGCCCGGACGTACCGCCCCACTCGTCCACCACAATTGCGATACTCGTTTTTTTCTCCCGAAACTCACCCAGTAAAGCGTCCAGTTCCTTACTTTCAGGAACAAAAAATGGCGGACGGGCAAGCGCTGCCAATTGAATGCCGGGATCCTCCCCGGATAAAAACGGGATCAGATCTATGGCAAATAATATTCCCCTGATATCGTCGATATTTTCTTTATAAATGGGGATCTTCGAAAATTGTTTTTCCCGGATCACTTCGATGACATCCTGAATTGACGATTTTGACGACAGGGCAACCATATCTACTCTTGGCGTCATCACTTCATGAACCGATTTATTATGAAATTTATAGATGCTTTGAATCATCCCGGATTCTTCCGTTTGAAGGGTTCCCTGTTCTTCACTCACCTGGGCCAGGATTTTTAATTCTTCTTCCGTATCGAATATTTTTTCCTTCCGGACCGGGATTACTGTCAGGACAAGTTTAACAATGGTGTTAAGAACAACGGATACAGGATAGAGAAGGAACGAAAAGATTTTCAACGGAACCCGAATCCTTCTGACAAAGTCATTTGATTGTCGTATTGCGATGATTTTGGGTATGATCTCCCCAAAAAGGACTACAACAAAGGTGATAAGGACGACTTCGATCAGGACCACCCCAAATTCAGGGAAGCCAAACCGGTCTGCGATTCGGGACGCCAGCATCGCAGCAAATGCCGCCATGAGAACATTTACGATGGTGTTTCCGGTGAGAAGCGAGACCAGTAGCCTGCGGGGTTCACGGAGCAGTTTCGCGATATCATCATGAACTTTCTCACGATGTGTCCGAAGGCTGAAAATCGCAGTTTCAGTACCTGAAAAAAAAGCCGACAGGATCAGTAAAACAAACAACAGAATCAAAAAACCGGGAATGGTCATGCGGGATTTCCCGATGGTAAAATTTCCGCCAGATACTGGTCTTCCAAGGGTTTCATCTTACCCAGGTCATTCTGAGATTGATCATCATACCCCAGAAGATGCAGACTGCCGTGAACGATCAAACGCGTTATTTCGGATTCATGCGTTTCACCAAACAATATTGAATTTTCATAAGCCCGCTCTGAACTGATGTATAGTTCTCCGTCAACGGGGTCACCGGATTCTTCCAGATTAAATGCGATCACATCGGTATAGGCATTAATATTAAAAAACTGATGTTTCATTTTACGGAGATTTTCATCGGTGGTAAAAATTATCGATATCCTGCCGTCGGATATCTGTTCGCGGTCAAATACATGACGCACGATTTGCTGCGTCCGGGTCTGGGCTACCGGAATATCGAATGAAGTATCAATTTCTACGGATACGTTTATCAAACAGCCGGTATACCTTTCAATAATTCTCTTGCAATAATGATTCGCTGTACTTCACTGGTGCCTTCACCAATTTCGAGTACCTTTGCATCCCGGAAAAACCGTTCGACGTTATATTCCTTTATGTAGCCATATCCACCGTGTACCTGAATCGCTTCCGTTGTCACCCACATGGCCGTCTCACTGGCGAATAGCTTTGCCATGGCCGCTTCTCTGATTACGGGTTCGTCATGATCTTTTAACCATGCGGCATGGTATACCAAATGCCTGGCTGCCTGAATCCGGGTCGCCATATCGGACAATTTGAAGGAAACCCCCTGAAATTTATGGATAGGATGATTGAACGCAGTCCGTTCGACGGAATATTTCAGCGCTAAGTTGTATGCGCCCTGTGCTGTTCCTAAGGAGAGGGCGCCGATAGTAATTCTTCCTCCGGTGAGCGTCTTCAGGAATTGTTTAAAGCCCTTTGACGGATTCCCTAATATATTTTCTTTGGGTATACGCATATTATCGAAATAAATAGTACGCGTATCTGATGCCTTCCATCCCATTTTCTTTTCGGGTGGATTCATTTTCAGTCCATCGGTTCCCGCGTCCACAAGAAATGCGCTGATCCCCTTTTCTTCCCCATCTTCCACCAAAACGGCGGTAAATACGATCACACCGGCCTGCCCGGCATTCGTACAAAACACTTTCTGTCCGTTAACGATAAATTCATCACCTTTTTTTACAGCACGGGTTTGGGTGTTGCCTGCATCACTCCCGGCGTTGGGCTCGGTCAGTCCGAATGCGCCTAACATCTCACCACTGGAGAGTTTGGGTAAATATTTCTGTTTTTGGGCTTCGGTGCCAAACATAAAAATAGGTGCACTGCCCAGGCTGGTATGCGCCATCATGGTTGCCGCAGTGGATACACACACTTTTGCAATTTCTTCTATCGCAATACATTGGGCGGTAATGTCCATACCGGTTCCTCCGTATGCCTCGGGCCAGGGAATTCCCATCAGTCCCAACTCACCCATTTTTTTCACGGTTTCATGGGGAAACCGTCCGCTTTCATCAATTTCCTGCGCGATGGGCGCAACTTCATTTCTGGCGAAGTTCCGGACCATCTCCTGCAGCATTTTGTGCTCTTCGGAAAAATAAATTCGTTCCATAAATCAACCTTTATAATTTATACTAATAACATTGATGCCGAGTGATTATTCTTTCACCAGGTCAAGCATTTTACACAGGGAAAATTAACAGACTGAAATCATATCATCCCATAAATTTACAGAATATCAATGTGGCTGGTCCCGATAAATTGAAAAGTTTATAAATGAGATAGCCCGGTTCTGCCCTACCACCTGATGATCGCGGATGCCCAGGTAAATCCTGCGCCGAAAGTGGCCAGTACAACCACATCTCCGCCGTGGATGCAATTATCCCTAACCGCTTCGGCCAGTGCAATTGGGATGGATGCTGCCGTCGTGTTGCCATATTTATGGATATTGGAAAAAATACGATCCTCCGGTAGTTTCATTCTTCGTCTGACCATTTCGGTGATCCTTGCATTCGCCTGATGAGGAACAAGCAGACTGATATCATCGGAGGTCATCCCGTTTGCAGACAATCCTTCCTGGATTACATCCGGAAATTTCATGACGGCATTCTTAAATACTTCTTTACCGTTCATGTATAAAAAGTGTCTCCCCTCATCCATTAAGTCCTGGGAGATTCTGGGATGCATTCTGCTGGATGGTAATTCACACCATAATTCCTTCAGGAAATTCCCGTCCGAATGGAGGTGTGTGGATAAGATTCCTTTGTTTTCATCCGTTGCGCTGAGGATAACCGCCCCCGCGCCATCACCAAAAATCACGGCGGTATCCCTCCCCCGGCTGGTCAGGTCCATGGCAGTGGATTGGACTTCTGCTCCGATTACCAGGATATGGTTGAACATGCCGGTTCGAATGTACTGGTGAGCAATGGATAAACCATACACAAACCCTGAACACTGTACCCGGATATCCAGCGCTCCGATGGTATCGAATCCCATCTCTTTTTGCAGGATGCACCCGGAACCCGGTGCATAAAAATCCGGCGTGGATGTCGCGAAAATGATCAAATCTATATCTGCCACGGTGAGTCCCGCGTCATTCAGCGCCATTTCGGTTGCAGGGATCGCTAATCCGGCGGGACCTACTCCATTCGCCGCAAACCGTCGTTGTACGATGCCGGTTCGTTCCTGTATCCATTCATCCGTCGTGTCCATTATTTTCTCAAGGTCAAAATTGGTAACGACATTTTCAGGCAGATAAAATCCGGTTCCCGAAATATAAGCATTTATCATGTAGCTAATCCCACCTTGATATCTTTCACTTCCAGTTGAATCGTACTCGACCCATTCCAGTGATTTTCGCCGATCTCAAAAGCAATATCGATGGGACGGTTCAACAATAATTTTTCAAACTGATCGATCATTTTAAATCCGATAGCCTCTAATTCACTTCGGCCGGACTTTACGTAAAATTTTATGGTATCCCGTTCCTTTCCCAGCACTTTGGGTATGCCGTTGACTTTCACATTTCTACTGACGAATTTTGGCCGCATGTTTCCCGGACCATAGGGCGACATAGAATCCAGGAATTTAATAAACCTGCCGTCGATCTGACCCATGTCAAGTTCACCGTCCGCATAAATAAAGGGACAAAGATCATCCCTGCTGATAAGTTGGTTTGCCTGACGGATAAAGCGTCGTTTAAACTCGCCAATATTACCTTCTTCCACAGATAATCCTGCAGCCACCGGATGTCCGCCAAAACCGGTTAGAATCTCCCCGCAGGATTTTAGAGCGTCATAAAGATCGAAACCGGGAATACTCCGCCCGGACCCTTTCCCGCTGCCGTTAATAATGCTAATGATAAACACAGGCCGGTTGTACACTTCGCGGATTCTCGAAGCGACAATCCCGATAACCCCCTGATGCCAGCCGGAGCTTGCCAAAACAATCGCATTTTCATTGTCAAGATCACATTCCATATTGACTTTGAGAATTGCCTCATCCACAATTTGTTTTGTGATGTCCTGCCGTTTTTTATTTTCCCACTCCAATTCTTTTGCCAAACCCATGGCATATACGGGATTTCCCGTGGTGAGCAATTTTACAGCCCGGGCGGCGTCCCCCAACCGTCCTGCAGCATTGACCTTGGGAGCGATCCAAAATACCAGCTTCCCCACAGTAATCGCGGTATCCAACATCCCTGATGTTTTCAATAACGCCTGGATGCCGGTATTTTTTCCTTCGCTGATCTGTTTTAAGCCTTCGCAGACGATAATCCGGTTTTCATCCGTCACGGGCACCAGATCTGCGGCGATACCCAGCGCAATCAGATTGGCATGTTTCCATGCCAGTTGCGGGTCAATTTCCCGTTGTTCACAGATGGCCAGCGCCAGCTTGAACGCCACACCAGCGCCGCACAATCCTTTGAAGGGATATGGGCTGTCTGTCAAGTTCGGATTTAAAATTGCGAGAGCATCGGGGAGTTTATCATCGGGTTTATGATGGTCTGTAACGATCACATCAATCCCAAGGCGGTTGGCATGATCTATCTGTTTAAAGGCGTTGATTCCGCAGTCACAGGTGATCATCAGAGAAGCGCCAATGCTATGGGCAAAATCTATCCCTTCTATGGATACACCATATCCCTCCGACTCCCGGTTTGGAATATAATAATGCACCTCCGCACCCAGTTCTGATAAAAACAGGGTGAGCATGGAAGTACCGGTGGTGCCATCTACATCATAGTCGCCAAAGACGAGAATGATCTTATGTGAATCGATAATATTGAGAATTTTTTCAACTGCACGGTTCATACCTTCCAAAAGAAAAGGGTCATGAAGGCGGGTTTTATCGGAATAGAAGAATTTTCGGGAGTCATTTCTGGAGAATATGCCTCGCAAGACCATGACCCGGGCATAGATTTCGGGTAATTTGAATTCATTCTGAATTTCTGCAACTGCTTCCGGAGATGCATGTTTGATTTTCCAGATTTTTTCCATAGCTTTCGTGTATGCGATTTATGATATTACAGATAATAAAGGTCAGTCTGTAAGCCGAATTCTGTATCCCTCGTCAAACGAGACCGATGGTCATTCATCTGGACCGGGCTTCTCAGTCCGGTTCATGCAAACTACCTGCCCTGATCGCGCGGACGACGCTGGGCTGCTTGTTTTTGCTCCGGGCGGGGTTTACCTGGCGGCACTGATCGCTCAATGCACCGGTGGGCTCTTACTCCACCATTTCACCCTTATCCCGGCAATTGTCGGGACGGTTTACTTTCTGTTGCACTTGCCATTCCTGCTTTCAACGGCAGGATCCTCCCGTTAGGAGGCGCCCTGTCCTGCGGAGTTCGGACTTTCCTCTCTTCCGGGATTCTCCCTTCAGAGCGACCATCCGACTGACCTTTATTTCACATAATTTCCTGTAATGACATAGTCGGCCTGTGCCGGCTTATCCTGAACAAATGGATCCCCAAATGACGGCAGATTAAATTTCGTCATCCTTCCAGTACAGATAAATTCCACAATTTGGGCAGGATACAAATTTGTTATTTTGTCTGATCTCAACCATTGTCTGGGGGGGGAGATGATTAAAACACGCACCACATGCATTCCGGGTTACACTGGTGATGCCGCTCCCTCCGCGGGCTTCCCTGAAGCGACTATAAGTATTAAGATATTTAGACTCAATCTTGTCCGTTAATTCTTTTCGAATGGGGGTAAGTCGATTTTCTTCATCTATCGTCTCGGCCATCGCTTTTCCCAGATCAACCTGGCTCTTATCAAATATGGCCTTAACCTCAACTGATGTCAGTATATTTCGCTTGAGGGAATCCTCCAGTTTTATTTTTTCATCTTCCAGATCGATAATGGAATTTTCATGGGAATTGATGATTTCACGGGTATTATCCATTTCATGCTGCAGGGCATCGTACTCTTTGTTTGTGGTGACCAGATATAATTGATCTTTGTAGCGTTTCAGCTTGTCATGAATCTCTTCAATTTCCGTATTCAGCCTTTTAAGGTCATTGTTTACAACCTCTAAACGGGTTTGTCCTTCAGAAATGGAGGTATCCAATTGGTCGATCTGTGTTTTTAATTTTTTTAACTTTTCCGGAAGGTCGCCCCGTTTTGATCGGAGGGCGTCCAGTTGATTATCAATTTCTTGTAGTTGAATTAATTTATGTAGTTCTTTTTTCATACAGGCTGAATACTCCAGGTAAATACAAAAAATGCACCATTTCCGGTGCATTCAATTTTTTGCTGATCTTATCGATAAATTGTGAGTGGATTTTCAATAACTTGTTCATTATCCAATTTTTATAGGCAGGTAATTTAATGATCCAATTCCATATCCTCAAAGATACAATGCTACACATTCGCACGGACCGACAAATAAAAACCGGACTCGTGCTAATCCATATTGAACTAAACCGAGTGAATAATTCTGATTCGATAGGATTATCACTGACATTAATTCGCTGGTTCATTGCTATATTTTCCATCGGATTAACGAAAAATTATGGAATAATACGGTTTGAAATTCAACTTTTTAAACATCATACGGAGAGGGTCAAACCCTAAATCAGATTTAGTTGGATACTCCCCGCTTCCCAACAATGTTATCCATGAATTTAATCAGACCCGGATTGAAAAAAATCCAACACGATTATGTCATGCGCCCAACCGATCACTGCGATTTACCTATGATGGAAGGGCGATTGTGTGTTGTCAAAATCATAGTTATCCTCTGGGGAAATACCCCGAGCAGACGATTCGCGACATCTGGTTTGGAGACGAGGCAGAGCGATTACGTAACATGATCAAAAAAAACGATCTCTCATCCGGGTGCAATTCAACAGGGTGCGAAAGTTGTGCCAAAATGCTCACAACGGGACGGTATTATCATGCCTTAGCGCGGGATTTTGATTATTTGCCTGAAAATGAAAATCACTTTCCATCCCTCATGGAACTTGAATTGGATACCACCTGCAATCTGGGCTGTATTATGTGTACACCGAAATTGTCCTCGACGATCCGGAAAATGCAGGGAATTAAAGAAAAACCACGCATATATTACGACGACGCCTTTGTCCGCCAACTGGAAGAATTTATACCCCACTTGCATGAGATCAGATTTTACGGCGGCGAACCATTTGTTATCCCTATTCATTATGATATCTGGGAAAAAATTGTTCAAATCCATCCGGAGACATTGATCTTTATCCAGAGCAACGGCACAATCCTGACAGACCGCATTAAAGCATTGATCGAGCGGGGAAGATTTTTAATGAGCCTGTCCATCGACTCTTTTATAGAAAGAACCTACCGTCAAATCCGACTCCATTCTGATTTTAAAACCGTGATGAATCATTTTGGGTATTTTCTGGATTACTGCCGTCGGAAAGACCTGATCATGACCGTTGTGGTTTGCCCCATGCGCCAGAATTGGAAGGAAATTCCGGACATTGTAAAATTCCTCAATGATGAGAATGTCAAATTATCTTTCACGACGGTACTTCGTCCACCGGAATGCGCATTGTGGAACCTTACATCCGGCGAATTGAAAGAGATCAATAGCCATTTTAACCGCTTTCATTATACTCCGACTAATCAACAACATACTGAGAATTTGCATTATTTTAATTTGTTAAAAGAAGAAATTTCGATTTGGCAGAAAGATTCCAAACGCCGTGAAAAATTATTAAAGAAAAATTCAAATACCAGGATTGCTTCGGAGCTAAAGGAACAATTTATTGACCGGGTCTGCCACTATGCTGAACATGGAGAACATGGGAGTCCTGAAGAATCTAAAGCAATCAGGGAGAAACTTGAGGCGGTTTTCAGCCATGTGAAAAATGAGACAACTATCATTAGTTTTCTGCAGAAGGCACAAAATTACCCGGTCAGAAAAATCCTGACAACCGTTCAGAATCGTCGTGAAGAAGAACTGGTGGATCATATCAGTCATAAATCCAGAGATGACGCATAACCATGCTTTTCTCTCGGTCTGACAATTCCGACGAAACCGGGATCCTCAATTGATAAAATCTTCGGGAAGATATAATCGATTATTATCCATTTCAAAAGTAAACGGGTGGACGATCACTGTCTTTGCAGGGATCATAACGTTGCTATCCCTGTCCTCGGGGAGTGCCGCCGGGTTCATCGTGGGTGTTTTGGTAACGTCATGCGGAGTACTGGAACTGATCGGCAGATCAAAATTAGTTCAATTTGATGAACGATCTGCCCTTCTTTTGCCGTTGAGCCAGGGGCTGTTATTGATGACCGTCTGGATATATTCGATTTTTCAACTGTTAACCATCAGTCCGCAAACAGTAGAGTCAACGGTTTCTGAGAACACGCTCCGTCAACTGATCATCCTGACAGACTCGGAATCCGCTGTGTTTAATATGGTAGCCCAAGTGCTACACATAACGTATATCACCGTCATTATTGTAACCGCAGTTTATCAGGGGGGATTGGGGATTTACTATTGGAAAGGCGCCCGGACTATTCTGGATCAACGGACAGGGGATCAATTCCCGTAAAATACCGGAGACAACTTCAATAACCGGCTTCTGACCGTGTCAGGTCTAAAAGAGATGTAGTGGGGATGATGAAAAACCTGCTGAAAATCTGATGCTTTGGTGGCTGTCCACGAAGGTCGCCGTTGTGAAATGGCTGCGGTATCAAAGGAGATCATTTTATAGCGGGTAATTTTATTTCAGCTTTTTTTTCATTTTAACTATTGAATTTTCTAATTTTTCCAGCCGCTCTTTCTTGGATTGCAGCCGTTCGGTGATCTCGCTTTTTTTATCGGATTGGGTTATTTCGATCAGTTTTGCCTTCCAGTCATCCTGAATCTGAGAATCTGATCGGTTCGCCGATTTTAAGTTCTTTTCATCCCGTTCGATTGATGCCTTGAGTTTTCCCAATTGTTCTTCACGGGTTTCCACAACGGTTTTAAGATTATTCTTCCATTCAAGATACCGTGATTTTTGTTCTTCCCGGGCGATTCTGTATACCCGGTTGACCGCCAGTTTAAACCGGTCCCAGATTGCCTGATTTTCACTCCATGGCACGGCGCCGATCTGTTTCCATTTTTCCTGAAGAATTTTCACTTCAGCGACTGAATTCTTTAAATCTCCCGTCAATGGAAGCGCTTCTGTTGCATCGCATAATTTTTCTTTTTCTTTCAGGTTCTGATAATATCCTTTTTCGGTCTCTTCCCGGTAGGTCGTTAATCTTTTCCGGAAAATCCCAACTGCTGCCCTGAACCGGTTTTCCACCGCCTCATTGATCTCGGCAGGTAACGGAGGGCTCGATTCCCAGGTTTTCTCCAGTGCTTCAACCTGATCTTCAGCAGTATTGAAGTGATGGGAGTACCGCAATTTTTCCGCTTTTTTACAGAGTCCCTCTTTCTGGGTCAGACGATCCTTCCAACCGGGATCAATCTCCTCGAAATAGGCGCTCCGGCGATTAAAAAACGTATCTGCAGCCATCCGAAATCGTTTCCAAATTGTATCGGATTTATCCCGGGGTACCATGCCAACCTGTTTCCACTCCCGCTGTAATTCTTTCAGCCGAATGGCAGCTTTTGCCCATTCAGTGGAGTCAGCCAGGCTTTCCGCTTGTCTGCAAAGGTCTTCTTTTCGCGCAAGATTTTCGATCTTCTGTTGTGTAAAAAATTGGTTCCGGTTATGAAAAAAACGGTGGGTGGCGGCTTGAAAACGTACCCAGACCGGTTCAGACATTTCACGAGGGACATATCCGATAATTTTCCATTCGTTCTGCAATTCTTTGATCCGGGCTTCCGTTTCTTCAATATTGGGTGAATCACAAATGGATTCAGCTTCGACACAGACTTTTTCTTTTAATGCCAGCAACGCCTGCCATTCATCCTCACGGATTTTATAGTATTTTTTCCGTGCTTCATAAAATACGCTGATCGCTTTCCTGAACCGTTTCCATATCACATCCCGGTCTGGCAGCGGAACATGTCCGATATTCTTCCACTCCGTTTGATATTGAATTAGCTGGTCTTCTGCATCCTTCCAGTTTTCGGTGTCTGTCAGCGTCTCCGCTTTTTCGCACAGGGCTTCTTTTTTACCGAGGTTGTTATCTAATTCTTCCTTTCGTTCCTCAAAATACTGCATCCGTCTGGCATAAAAATGTTCAAGAGCCTGTTGGAATCTCTGCCATATTTCATCTTTTTGCTCATTGGGGACAGGACCAACGGTTTTCCAATCTTCTTCAAGTTGGGATAATTTGTCCTCTGCCTCGTACCAGTCATCTGAGTCACTTACCAGTTCGGCTTCTTCACAGAATTTTTCTTTAAGGATGAGATTTTGCCTTTTCATCTGCTCTATCTCGGAAAAATATTCATTCCGCCGGTGAAAATAGGTAGTGATCGCATTCTGAAACCGTTCCCAAATATCTTCTGACCGATCACCGGGAACCGGACCGATTTTTTTCCACTTCTTTTCCAAATTAACCAGCTTATCACCGGAGGCCTTCCAATCATTTGATAAGCTGATCTTTTCCGCCTTGTTGCAGAGCGCTAGTTTTTGTTTCAGATTGTCCTGTAAAATCGATGTATGATACTGTTCCTGGAGCGATCCCACCGCATTTAAGGCTTTATCAAATCGATTTTCTATTTTTTTTAAATCGCCCGGTGGGACATCGCCAATCTCTGACCACCCCGATTTTAATTCGATGATCCGGTTTCCGATCTGAGAAAACTGATCCGGTTCAATGGGCTGCTCGGCTTCATGACAAATACGTTCTTTGCGTTTCAAATTCTGATTCAAAACCTGTAGTATTTCAGCTTCCACAGATCTAATGTCATGGATCAGGTCGTCGAAATCACCCAGCCCCTGATGAGCAATAACCTGTTCGAGTAACGGTTGAATCAGGGTAAGCAGTTCAGAACTGGCGCCCTGCGACAGAACCTTTTTCTGGATTTTCGTGAATTGATGATGGTAGGTTTCAATATCAGATTCTGACTCCGCATCCGGAGTCAGATTGGTAAGATGGTCTTTGTTTTCATTCATAGTCGTTTCAGCCTGTATTTTCTTCTGCGAAGAATGTCAATAAATGACGGATATGATGGAATATCCCCCAGTGTCTCGCTTCAAAATTATAGTGTTTACCTGTCGATGCGCAACACTACAATAACAACGCCGGCGTCTCACATCACCCCTGTAGGGTGAGATTAATTTAAATGTTATGCGGACTATCCATGTCAACGTAGCTTTGAAGTAAGATCTCCCGGATTACGTTTTTACACGCACCCGGGCTCATGTTTCTCCCCGGCTTTTTCCCTTTTCCCGTTGGGTTTTCCTCCCTCATAAAATGTAAATTGAAAATCCGAAATAACTGGAGATTTATATGTTAGAGAAATTTCAGGACCGTATGAAAGCATCATTGAGAGAAGGGGATAAAGCCTCCGTCAGTGCCTACCGGAATATCATCGCCAAACTAAAGATGGCACAAATCAATTCAGGTAAACCTTTGACAGAGGCTGAAGCACTTTCGATCCTGTCCGGACATGTGAAACAACTGAAAGATTCCATCACCCAATACGACTCTGCCAACCGGGCTGATCTGGTGGAGAGAGAATCCTTTGAATTACGACTGATCGAAAAATATCTCCCTCAACAACTGGGTGAAGATGACATTCGCAGGATTGTGAAGGATGTGATCCGCGGGACCGGAGCTCAATCCATCAAGGATATGGGCAAAGTCATGCCCGGTATCATGAATGCGATTGCCGGAAAAGGGGATGGAAAAATAGCCCAGGCGATCGCTCGGGAGTTACTCTCTTGAGTAACATACCCATCCCTGATATTATCACCGGCGGAATATTACTTTTTTTTGCACTCACCGGGATTAAAAACGGGCTCATCAAAGAAATCGGCAAAATCGCCGCATTGGTGGTTGGATTTATCCTTGCAAATCAATTCTCTGCGATTGCGAGTGACACGTTATTCACCTGGATCCCCGACGACACCGCCCGGAAACTCACCGGATATCTGACCATCTTCTTTTTAGCCGCAATCATTGTCGCTTTTATTGCACGGATCCTTCATAAAGCATTTGAGATTATGCTGCTTGGATGGTTTAACCGGCTTCTGGGGTTTTTGTTGGGACTCCTGAAAGGATTCCTCCTTATCGGGCTTGTGATTTTCATTTTAGAGACCATACCGGCATCCAACAAACTCCACACGAGAATGGTCAATGAAACCTATATTTACGCCACCTGTAACGGCCTGAAAAATATCATCATAGACTATTCATCCTACGGAAATACCATCAACCAGTTCCAGCAATCCATAAAGCAAAAAACGGATACTCAAAATCTGGACAATTTGAAAAAATATTTAGATCAATAAAAACCAATGTCATGGATGAGCCAGATCACTGCACGTACAAAGGAACGATTTTCACCGGGTAAAAAGGGGCGCATTTGAATTTTGATCACCGGTCTACCAACGAGAAATGAAGAAAATAGACTACGATGAAAATTGATCCGGATCAGTTGCCCGTATGGAAAGGTTGATAACTAAAACCAATGCCGGGGGCAGCCGAAACAGGGTAATCTCTAATGTTATTCATCCGGCTGAATCCATACAAAAAATTTCTTCAATCATAAAATGGTAGTTCAACTTCCCGTAGTCCAAATATACAATGAGTAATATTTCAAACCATCTGTACCATGAACTGGGCTTTTCCACACTGTTGGAATGGTTGAATGAAAGCGCTCATTGTGAGGCTACGCGGAAAGAAATTACAAATTTATCCCCGTCAACCGAGTTGACAGCCGCTCAGCAACGCCTGGATCTCACGGGTGAATTGGTCCGAACCCTGGAGCAGGAGACCTCCGTTCCCTTGCAAACATTTACGGATATCACACCGTGGTTGAAATTCATTCGGATTGAGAGGTCTCAATTGAGCCCGGAACAATTCCGGGACCTGCTGCTGATTCTGAAATTAGGGCGGATGATCGCGAAGCTTATCGACGAAGATGAATTTTATTATTGGAAACAATACAAAGACCTGTTTTTTAAATTTCAATCAGGTGAAGAAGCGATCGACCGGGTTTTTGACGATGATCTTCAGGTCAAATCTTCTGCCAGTCCGACGCTTTCATCCATCCGGAAACAGATCGTTGCCACAGAAGCGTCTATTCACAAACGCATGCAATCGATATTCCAGGAAGCGATGACCAACCATTGGCTGCAGGATGATCGTATTTCGTGGCTTGAGGGCAGACTAGTTCTGCCCATGTCATCCTCTCAAAAACGAAAATTACAGGGCATTGTTCATGGCCGATCTTCTACCGGTCAAACTGTTTATGTGGAACCCATGGAGATCGTCGAGAAAAATAACGATCTGCAGGAATTGCATTCCCTGGAAATTGCAGAAATCCATCGCATCCTGACTGAACTCACCGGTATTTTTTCGCCCTATTATGAATCCATCCGGGACAGCGTTTTTGTGATGGTCCGGTTTGATATGCATTATGTGTTTGCAAGATTAGCCCTGCGGTTGAAATGCTGCCGTCCCCAGTTCAGTCAAAACCGGAGACTGCATATCCGAAACGGGAAGAATCCGATCCTACTGCTGGCAGAAAAAAACGTGATCCCGCTATCGTTTACCCTCACCAAAAAAGATCACATTTTGCTGTTATCAGGTCCGAATGCCGGGGGCAAAACGGTCGTTCTGAAGTCCATCGGTTTATTTTCCCTCATGGCCCAGTGTGGAATGTACATCCCTGCAGACGAGGCGATCCTGCCTGGTTTCACCCGAATCATGACGGATATCGGCGACCAGCAATCCATGGAAGATGATCTGTCCACCTTTTCTGCACATATTCGAAATCTCCGGGATATCACCCAACGGGCAGATGAGCAGTCTTTAATTTTACTGGATGAATTGGGTACCGGAACAGACCCGGATGCAGGCGCGGCTATTTCACAGGCGATATTAGAACATTTGCTCTTTCGTAAATCCATCGTTATCGCCACAACCCATTTAGGTCAACTGAAACTCTGGGCACATCATACCGTCGGGATCCTGAATGGAGGGATGAGGTTTGATTCGAAGAATCTGATCCCCACCTATGAATTAATAACCGGGCAGCCCGGGGCCAGTTATGCCATTGAGATATCCAATCGACTGGGATTGTCCTCTCATCTCATTGCCCGTGCGAAATTATTGCTGGGTGAATCATCCGTGAAGATGGAGGATCTGCTCAATAATCTTGAACAGGACCGGGCAACCGCCGAAAAACTCGCGACTGAGATGAAAGAACGATCCCGAATCCTCGCCCTGAAGGAACTCGAAATTGACAGACAGAAAAAAGAGATCAGCCAGATCAGAAAAAAAGCCGCCATTGAAGCAAAAAAATCAGCAAATGAATTGCTTCACAAGACCCGAAAAGAAATGGAAAATCTTGTCAGTCAGATCAGGGAATCCTCAGCTGACCAGGATGTCCTTCGTCGTTCCCGGGGGGTTCTCCAGACCCGGCTGACTGAATTCCGGCAGGATGATGAGGAAGTTATCCCACCCGGCGAACATCCCCTGACACCCGATATGGTCAAAAAAGGAATGACTATTCGTATCCCGCATCTGAATGCGGATGGTATCGTAATTTTTACGCCGGGGAAAAAATCAAAGGTCACCGTTGAAGTGAATGGTATACGGTTGAACCTGGATGTTCATTTATTATCATCCGCCCAACAACCGGAAGATTCACATCAAGCCCCTCATTGGGTCAGGGGATCCTACGAAATCACCCGTCCACAGGGGATGCAAATTGACCTGCGCGGTAAACGGGTTCGCGAAGCCATGGAAGCGCTGGAGAAATTTCTTGACGGCGCACTCATTGCCGGACTGTCGTCGGTGACCATCCTCCATGGTAAGGGCACGGGAGCGATCCAGGAGGCGGTTCAAACCTATCTGGCACACCAAAAATTTGTTGAGTCCTATGAGTTTGGGCACCCGGACGAAGGCGGTGCAGGTATCACCATTGCCCATTTCGCATAAAGTCTGAGGTCCATATTCTTTCTCATGATCTTTAATTTGGTTTAAGTTTTCACAATGGCAAAAATTTCTCAACATACGATTGAACAGGTTCGGGGATACGCAGATATCGTTGATGTGGTATCTGAATACGTGGATCTGAAAAAACGTGGTCGTAATTTTTTCGGTTTGTGTCCCTTTCATTCAGAAAAGACCCCTTCTTTTTCAGTCAATCAGGACAAACAGATGTATCATTGCTTCGGGTGCGGCGCCGGAGGGGGAGCCATCCATTTTGTGATGCAACTGGAAAAACTGGAATTTTTAGATGCCGTCAAACATCTTGCTGAAAAGTACGGACTTAAAATTGCTTACGATAGTCTAAGCGGCAGTAAACAGATCGGAACCCAGATTGGAGAAATCCATGATATCGCCATGGACCATTTTCACCGGAATTTGCTCTCGACCGCCGGGAAAGCGGTATTTGCTCACCTGCTGGATCGGGGGCTGACGAGTGAGACAATAAAGAAATTCGGATTGGGGTACAGTCTCAATGATTGGCAGAGCCTGTTAAATGTCATCAGAAAGCATGAATTCACGCCTGAAGCGATCCTCCAATCCGGGTTGTTCATCAATTCTGAAAAAGGGTATTTTGACCGGTTTCGCGGCCGTATCATGTTCCCCATCCACAACGGGATGGGAAAAACCGTCGCATTTGCAGGCCGGGTGTTCGAAACGGATGATCCCGCCAAATATGTGAATTCTCCGGAAACGATGATCTATCATAAAAGCAAAATTTTGTATGGGCTGTGGGCGGTCAGGCATCAGTTAAGAGACACCGACGGCATCATTGTTGTGGAGGGATACTTTGATTTTTTACAATTGTATCAGGCGGGAATCCACAATGTTGTCGCCGTTTCCGGAACGGCGTTAACGGAAGATCATTCACGGGAATTGCACAAATATTCCCGAAAAATCATCATGGCGTACGACGGAGATTCTGCAGGAATTTCCGCTGCTATCCGTGCCGGGTATATCCTGCTGCGGAATGATATCGAACCCCGAGTCGCCCGTATCCCTAAGGGGATTGACCCGGACGATTGGGTCAGAACCAACGGTCCCGCACCGTTTAAATTTGCCGTCGATAATGCTGTCGGACTCATCCACTTTCATTCGGAAAAATTTCAGGGCAGCCTGGATAATCCCACCGATAAGACCCGGTTTGCTAAGGAAGTGATCCGGGAGATCAGCGCCATTTCAGATGAAATTACCCGTCAGGTGTACGTCCAGCATTTGGCTTCCACGCTGAATATTACGGAGAAAGCGCTTTACTCCACTTTGGACCGGTTAGGAAAAGTACAGTCCCAGCGGGGTTTAAACCGGCAAACCGGAAAACCCTCCGGTGAGACAGTGTTGAAAGATCCCGCCACCTATCAACCCCTTGAAGATGAGATCATCCAACTCTGTTTTATCGCTCCGGCAAGGACCCGTACTCTAATCATGAGATCTGTCTCACCCGACTGGTTCACCTCCCCACGACTTCGGACGATTTATAAGCAACTGGCTATTCATCCGTCGGGTGAAGGGCTCCCGGATGCGGTGTTGATCATAGACGAATTGGAAGACCCCCTGGACCGGGAAAAACTCTCCGCATTGATTTTCCGGTCAGACGATCTCCAGTCCTCCCCTGAATTTGCCGCCGACGGGCTTGCCCGGATGGAGAAACGATTCCTGACCCGGCAACTGGATCAAGCCAGAAAACAACTGCAGAAAGCCGAATCAGAAGGCGATGATGTTACCCCGCTGATCGTCAGAATTGAGGAAATTAAATCGACCATCAGATCCTTGCATACAAAATATACTGAATTGTTTTCCGAGCAGAAAACTTGATCCCGCAGAGAAAAAATTGGCGATATTGATTTTGAATCTGTGAATCGGGTACCTGTAAATTTGCCTTTGCGAATGCTCCATGTGAGGGCGATTTTTGAAGTAAAACTGAATATCGTGAACAATTCGGGCCCTTAGCTCAGTCGGTTAGAGCAGTGGACTCATAATCCATTGGTCCGGGGTTCAAGTCCCTGAGGGCCCACGGCAATTACCCCTGTTATCTTTTAAGACGGCAGGGGTTTTTTCGAAGTTTCGCTGGCATCAGTGTCATTTCGATGGGGGACATCCCGTCAAAATCAGCACCTGCGCCTTATATGTGAAGGATCTGCACACCCGGTGCAACACAGGCGTGAACACACTCATTGAATTCAGAGCGCCTTTTGTGGGTTGGATTTATCCTGCTGATTATATCTCAATGTTCCTTTGTTATTGATTCACCGGGAGGTCAGATCGGTTATTTTCCTGTGACTGACCAAAGTACTAATATTCACCATGTTTTCAAACCCGTTTAATAAAATGTTACCAGTGATCATTTTTTTTATACCCGAAAGATAAAATAAATGACCTGGCTGAGCAAAGACCCCCTTGCAAGATTAAAGATCCGTTATAAACTTCCCCTGAGTTTTGTGGTCGTAAGCCTGATCGCATTTGGGATAGGCGGCGTTTTGATAATCAAAACGGTAAATAAAAGTTTGTTTACCGAAATTCAAACCCGTCTGAAAAGTGAAACCATCGCTCAGGCATCCGTGTTTGACCAGCACCTGTTGATGCTTGGCAGACGTACCCAGGATTTTGCTTCAGATGGATTTATTCGTACCCAAACCGAACTCATTGAGGCTTCGCCTGATCCGGATGAAGCCACAAAGTCCAGACTGATTGATCATTTGCGAACCAATAAACTACCCATCGTGGAAGAGTTCACCAATTTGCTTGTCTTTGATGAAAACGGGAATCTGCTGGTTTCGGCTTATCCCGTTGAGCAGGGATTGAGAGACTTGGTATCCGATGGATTTAATCAGGAGGCTTTGTGGTACAGTCCGCTGTTCCATTCCCTGTCGGATCCGGTCACCCCCCGGTTTACGGTCATCACCCCCCTTATCACGCTGCACCAAACGAAGCGCATCGGATATCTTGTCTGTGTTGTGGATTTTAAACGCGTCCTCGCCTATCTGTCTGATCAATATCAAAACGCTATGTCTTTTTCTGATGTAGAAAAATACCTGACCATCATTGATCAGACTGGGGGAACGCTGGATATCCCGTGGTGGACATTCAACCACCGTGAAAATTTACAGCTTTTAGACCTGTCCATTCGGAAAGAACGCACCGGAATTTCCCATTCGATTGTCACACACGAAGGGCGGCATGCCTGTCAAAACGGACAGGATGTGTTCGGTTTTGGCTTTCCGCTGCGAAGTGTAAATTGGACGATCATTGTGGACCTGGGTACGAATAATGCGTTGAAAACGATCTCGGCTTTAGAGGAAAAGTTATTTTTGGGAGGCGCCGCCATTGCATTTTTAATTCTGATCACCATGTATTTCCCGGTCCGGTTTATCATTCGGCCGCTGAATGAATTAGAATCGATGGCCTTTACCATCAAAGAGGGCGATTATTCTGCCAGAGTCGTGACACAGTCAGAAGATGAAATTGGCGATCTTGCATCCAGTTTCAATCAAATGGCGGAAGCGCTTGAAGAACGGACGACAGTACTCCAAAAGACCGCCGGCGATCTCGCTGAACGGGAAAAGGAGATCCGCATCCAGCACGACCGGTTGAAAACGGTAGTCAGTTCAATGAATGACGGATTGATTCTTCTCAATGATGCAGGGGAAATCGTTCTTCACAATGATGCGGGGAAACCGCTTGTCCGCCATTTGTTCGAAAAGGATAACCGTATTGATGTCGTAGAGTGTATCAACATCGATCCTTCCGGGTCCCGGCCATGTATCGATTGCCTGCTGGATCTGTCTTCTTTGCAGGCGTGTACGCTAAAAATGGAAAATCGATATTTTGAGGTATTATCCACTAAATTACCCGGGATGAGCGGTGGCGCCGGGAAGATTCTCGTTTCCCGGGATATCACCGAACGGTTGCTCATGAACGAAAAACAATCCAGGCAGGAACGTCTTGCTGTATTGGGAAATATCGCCGCCGTGGTCGCTCATGAAATGAACAGCCCCCTCGCCGCCATATCCATGTATAATCAAATGTTGGCAGAGGATTTTGATCCAAAATCACCCTATTCCGAACATATCGACGTGATTCGGCGGAATACGGAGACGTGCAGGGAAATTATTACCAATCTGCTGGATTTTGCCCGGACGCCGACCCTTAACATCAGCAGCGTGGATATCCATGAACTGATCAATCAGACCATTCGGTTGTTGGTCCCATTGCACGGGAAGGCAAATATGACAATCCGGCTCTCATTAAACGCAACCGATTTCCGGGTGGAGGGTGATTTGAGCCGGCTGAAACAGATCTTTGCGAATCTGATCCTCAATGCCATTCAGGCGGTTAAAGATACCGGCGGAAGCATGATTATTTCTTCCCGGAAAGAGCCCGCCGATGGTGTACTCATTATCGATATTGAAGATTCAGGTCCGGGGATCGCGCCAGAGATTGTCTGTGATATTTTTAATCCTTTTTTTACAACCAGAGAAAGCGACATGGGCACAGGCCTCGGGTTATCTACAGCCAAACGGATTGCAGAAGCGCATGGCGGCTCCGTCGATCTGGTCCAAAACCAACCGCTCCCCACCATTTTCAGGATCACCTTGCCTCACCGTTTTAATCGCAATCGTGAATTCAATCCCACAGAATGGTCCGGGTGAACCCGCTTACAGCAGACCGCCGGAGTACTGTAAATTCAAATGATGAGCACAGCAGAATTAGATCGATTTAAGGTAAATCTGGAAGATATCCGGGTTTTGGTAGCAGACGACCAACTGGATGTTCGTCGCGGGCTGCAAAAATTAATATCTTCGCTGAAATGTACGGTAGATATCGTCGCCAGTGGTGAAGACGCTGTTGAATGCCTCAACCATGATCATTACGACATTGTTTTTACCGACATAAAAATGACCGGGATCTCCGGTATTGAACTGCTCAACTGGATCATGTACCATCATTCAGGGGTTGAAGTCATTATGATCACCGGTTTCGGCACCATTGAGACTGCCGTACACTGTCTTCAAAATGGTGCTGCACATTACATCACCAAACCCTTTGATAACAAAGAGATCCTCCGGTTTGTGGAAAGACTGGGGTATAAAATCCGTATGAGGAAAGATACCTTTGAACGGTCCAAACGATTTACCGACACATTGAAGATCATTGCGGAGGACGGTCCTATGCAAGAGGTTCTCAGAATAGTTGCCCAGGTTGCACCCACGTCCGTTCCCGTGTTGATTGAAGGCGCCAGTGGTACCGGAAAAGAGTTGACTGCACGAGCGATTCACGAACGAAGCGGGAAACGACATCTCCCGTTTTTAGCCATAAACTGCGCCGCTATCCCGGATTCATTGCTAGAATCCGAATTGTTTGGTTATAAAAAGGGTGCGTTCACCGGCGCTCATTCGGACTCAAAGGGCATCTTCGCTCAGGCATTGGGCGGTACCATTTTTCTCGATGAAATCTCGTCCATGTCATTGAGTTTCCAGAGCAAATTACTCCGGGTCCTGGAAGATAAATCGGTCAGACCCCTGGGGGGACAGGTGACACAACCGGTTGACTTCCGTCTCATCTCCGCCACCAACACAGACCTGGATCAGATGGTTCAGAAGTCAAAATTCAGGGAAGATCTTCTCTATCGGATCAAGGTATTGAAAATTAAGCTTCCCACCCTCAATGAGCGACTGGCGAGTATTCCCGCACTCGTGGAATATTTTACGAGTCGATTTTCCCGCGATTTATTCGGTGGACAGGAGAAATCTCCAAGGGTGACGCAGCCTGCATTGGATGTTCTGATGAAACATCCATGGAAAGGAAATGTGCGGGAACTGGAAAACACAATCCAAAGGGCATTGGTGATGTGCGACCGGAAAAAAATAATTCCATCTGATTTGGGGCTCGGCACAAGTGACCTTACTATTGATAAAATATTCGGTGAGTCCTTGTCCTATGAAGAAGGAAAACAGCTTGCAATTTCTTCTTTCCAGCAAAAATATATCCAGAATGCTCTGGAACGAACAAACGGCAATATTACACATGCCGCAGAACTATGCGGTTTGACCCGTGCTGCTTTTCAGAGAATCATGAAAAAAATGGATATCCGCCAGCCGTAAAATATCTGTGCATACACAGGTATACATTAGGGTAACCCGCTGATATTACACCCTTTATGATGATGAACTCCGGCGATGGACATTCTCGTGTATGCACTTTTTGATGTAAAATGTATCTTTCTAATTATGTCACCCTCAATAAGTCGTTTTTGTATCCACTTGTTTTTATTAAAGTAATCAGAATTCAGTTTCATTCATCAATGTCCCGGTAAAATACAGGTACAGTAATTGCCTAAAGGTTAATAAATCTGGAAATCGAATTAACTGAAGGTTTTAAAAAAATGAAATTACCTGTATTTTCTCTGATCCTGATGACGATTCTGCATTCGGTTTGCTACGCACAAACCGCCGGTGCATCCTACTATCAAACCAATTGCAAGGCATGTCATACCATTGGCGGCGGGAAGTTGATTGGTCCGGATTTAAAGGATGTGGAAGCCCGGCAATCCCGGGAATGGCTTGTTAACTGGATTGTTGACCCCGCGGGTGTTCTTGCTTCGGGAGACCCCTATGCTGTAAAAATTTTAAATGAAGCCAATAATGTCCCGATGATCAAATCTCCGGGGATTACGCCTGAGTTGGCAAATCAAATATTAGATTATATCGGTGAGACCGTATCTTCCGGACAGACGGACACTTTTGTCATGCCAGCCTTTACCATTGCTGACATTATCGAAGGGAAAGCCATTTTTCTTGGACGCCAGACACTCACAAATAAGGGAGCGCCATGTGTATCCTGTCATCAGGTAAACAGCCTGCCGGGTCTGGGCGGTGGAAAACTGGGGTTGAATCTAACCGATGTCTATTACCGCCTGGGAGAAGCCCGGGGATTGATGAACTGGTTGAACGCACCCCCGACTCCCACGATGAACCCGGTATTCTCCAAACACCCCTTCACTGATAAAGAGATCGTATCATTAACCGCATTCTTTAAAAATGAAGGTGAAGCATCCAGTGTACCCACGCTTGCCTCACTGGCTAATTTCATTTTATATGGAATTCTGGGAACCGTATTTCTGTTCTTCCTGATCGGAAGCCTCTGGCACAACCGGTTCATCGCTGTGAGGAAACCGATGGTATCATCAGGTAAACGTATTCACGATACACCACAAGGATAAATTGATGTCAGAAAACACACCACAGAACTGGATACGCGACGATGTCGTTCCCCAACAAAGACAATGGGAGGAATTTTACCGAAACCGCTGGCAGTACGATAAAATCGTCCGAAGCACACACGGGGTAAACTGCACGGGAAGCTGCACATGGAATATTCATGTAAAAGACGGTATCGTCACGTGGGAAATGCAAGGATTGGATTATCCGAAACTTGAAGCCACGCTGCCTGCGTACGAACCCCGGGGTTGCCAGAGAGGAATTTCCTTCTCCTGGTATTTGTACAGTCCGTTGCGGGTAAAATATCCCTACATCCGCGGAACGATACTGGATCTGTGGAGAGAGGCCCGTAAATCACATGCAGATCCGGTCGATGCATGGACATCTATGGTAGAAAATCCGGAACTGCGCCGCCAATGGCAGACCGCACGGGGTAAGGGCGGATTCAGACGCACAAACTGGGATACCGTGCTTGATATTATGGCATCCGCCAATATTTATACCATCAAAAAATACGGTCCTGACCGGATCACAGGGTTCTCCCCTATCCCCGCCATGTCCATGGTCAGCTATGCGGCCGGATCGAGGATGTTACAACTCATGGGAGGGGTATCCCTTTCGTTTTACGACTGGTACTGCGATCTTCCAAATGCCTCACCTGAAACCTGGGGTGAACAAACGGATGTCAATGAATCTGCAGACTGGTACAACGCCAAAATGCTGGCGGTGATGGGTTCCAACCTGAACATGACCCGGACACCGGATTGTCACTTCGCCGCCGAAGCCCGTCACAACGGAACTAAAATGGTGGTCTTCTCTCCCGACTTCAATCAGGTGGCTAAATATGCTGACGAATGGATGTCCATCAATGCGGGGCAGGACGGCGCCTGGTGGATGGCTGTTAACCATGTCCTGCTGACAGAATTTCACCATGAGAAAAGAATACCCTATTTTATCAACTATTCGAAACAATTTACAGACCTGCCGTTATTGGTGGAAATCCGGGAAAAGGCGGGAATCTACTCACCAGGACAGCTCCTCCGTGCTAACCGGTTATCCGCATATCAGGGGGAAAGTAACGGGGATTGGAAATTTCTTATGTGGGATTCTGGCACATCAAAGCCTAAAATGCCAAAAGGGTCTGTGGGACACCGCTGGGACACCACACAGGGTAAATGGAATCTTGAGTTAAAAGATGGTATTGACGAATCGCCCATTGACCCGCAACTTTCCTTTCTGGATAAGAAAGATTCCGTCGTTCGGGTTACTTTTGATGACTTTGGCGCCAACACCACACGGTCAAGAGGCGTACCCGTAAAATCTCTGGTGACCGGTTCCGGAGAAACCATTCTGGTGACAACGGTTTATGATATCATGATGGCACAGTACGGTGTGAACCGGGGATTGGATGGAGATTACCCCAAAGATTATAATGACGAAGACCTGCCATATACACCCGCCTGGTCTGAAAAATATACGGGATTATCGAAAGATAATCTTATCAAATTTGCCCGGGAATGGGGATCCACCGCATACCATACCAACGGGAAATGTACCATAATCATCGGCGCCGGGATCAATCACTGGTACCACGGAAATCTTATGTACCGCGCGGGAATCCATGCGTTGATGCTCTGCGGTTGTGTGGGCGTAAATGGCGGCGGACTGGCTCATTATGTGGGGCAGGAAAAACTGGCACCCGGCGAATCCTGGGGAGCCATCGCACTGGCTAAAGACTGGTATGACGGGCAACGTTTGCAAAATGCACCCAGTTGGCATTATGTCCACACCGACCAATGGCGATACGAAAAAGAATTTACAGACTATCATTCGGTTCCTGAAAACAAGGGTGATCATCATCTGGCGCAGGGTCATGCCATAGATACCCAGATCAAAGCAGTCAGAAACGGTTGGCTGCCCTTCTATCCTCAATTCAATAAAAACCCCCTGGAACTGGTAAAAGAAGCTATTGACGCTACAGGCTCCGCCGATGAACCCAAAATTAAAAAGTACATCGTTGATCAACTCAAAAACCGCGAATTAAAATTCTCTGTGGAAGACCCGGATTCGCAGGAAAACTGGCCGCGCATCTGGTACATCTGGAGAGGCAATGCCCTGATGTCCAGCGCCAAAGGTCACGAATACTTTCTGGATCATTATCTGGGAACCCATAAGAACCACATCGGGGACAGTAATTTTGCGAAGGATTCGGTGAAGGAGGTGACCTGGCATGATAAGGTCCCGCAGGGAAAAATGGATCTCGTCGTCGATCTGAATTTTAGGATGGATACCTCTGCATTATATTCTGATATTGTCCTTCCGGCTGCGACCTGGTACGAAAAAAATGATCTGAATTCGACGGATATGCATAGTTTTATCCACCCGTTGTCTGAAGCCGTACCCCCCGTATGGGAGGCTAAAAGCGATTGGGATATTTTTAAAGCCATATCAAAACGATTTTCAGAATTATCAGAAATTCACTTTCCTGACACCGTGATGGATGTGGTTGCAACCCCTCTGGCGCACGACACCCCTGCGGAGATTGCCCAGCCGCAGATGAGAGACTGGATCACCGGGGACATCGAAGCTGTACCCGGGAAAACCATGCCGGGACTGAAATTCGTCCGCCGTGATTACAGGAATCTTTATCGGCAATTCATTTCTTTCGGTCGAGGTGCCCGGGATAACGGTATCGGCGCTCATGGTACAGGCTATCGAATTGATGACTTTTATGATAAGATGATAGAAACACACCCCACCACGGAATGGGAAGATCAGAAATATCCGTCCCT
>Ga0100387_10000744_pt1 | contig 27078 bp, 23 predicted proteins | sample CryGeymeta201511_FD_81547 | JGI IMG/M metagenome (GOLD analysis project Ga0100387, IMG submission 81547) | Groundwater microbial communities from Crystal Geyser aquifers in Utah, USA - Crystal Geyser metaG 2015-11 | ecosystem: Environmental > Aquatic > Deep subsurface > Groundwater | place... | reverse complement strand
TCCGTACCGGAAGACAAAGGGATTGATGCGGGTACTCCCGGGTGGGTCTGCGTATGACTGAACATAATCCGGATAGTGTCACCATCCAGACGCGCAAGAACAATTTCATTCCTGATATCCGAATCAACGATCCTGCTATAATAGTTTTCAAAGATTTGACGAATCAGGAGGAGTGTGGTTTCACTCTGATGATCAGAACTTTTTAATATCTCATGTTTCGCAATGATCTCAAGTGTACCTGCCTGGATCCGCACAGATTCCTGCAATTGTGCCAGATTCTCTTTGATAGCAGTTTGGTACATCTGGTGGATCGCTATCGCTACGGCGATCATGGCAACCGTACCCATCAAAACAACCAAAAGGAATAGTTTTAGTTTATCTGCCAAAATGATCTATGCTCTCGTTTTTAAATTTTGAAAGATAGTTAATTTACAACGTGTAATATTAATTACTTCGATGAAATGAAATCTTTAAATTATAATCCCTTTAATGGGTATGGCGCTTTTGAATTTACCGGGATCATACCCTGTGAGATAAGGCGGGTATCTCTCAAGCGGAGGCAGGTTTCGCCCGTCAGGGTTTTTCCCTTTTCCTGCGGGCTTTGTTTTCTTTGGTTCTCACGATACCGAGATAACTCAACAGGACACCCCAGACCGCAACGATCACCGCAATAAAATATCCTTTAAACATGAGTTTCCTCCAAATTTTTTAATTCAAGCGTGGCGACGTGCACCCGGTATTTGTACATATTGATCAGGATCAGCGTAAATGTAAACAGCGAAAAAAGAAAAATCTTCAGGACCGTGGATGAATGAGCGGACATATCCCTTTGGGGATGGGATTGTACCTGTGGCGCCCAGAAATCCACCGCAAAATAAATGAGTGGAATATCGACGGCTGCCAGAATCCCCAACACGGCTGCATATCGGCTGGAACGTTCATAGGGTCCGCCGAACTCCCGGATCATGAAATATCCCACGTACACTAAGAACAGAATCAGGGTGGTGGTAAGTCTGGGCTCCCATGTCCATGCCTCTCCCCAGATCGGTTTCGCCCAGATGGGTCCCGTTATCAGGATCAGCAGACAGAATACGGTGCCGGTTTCTGCGGCGGATAATGCATATATATCCCATTTTGGTTTCCGGGTCACCAGATACGCGATGCTGAACGCCAAAACCCCCATATATCCCAGAAATGCGTTCCACGCCAGGGGAACATGGTAGTAGAATATACGTTGCGCCCATTCCTGCTCCGGGATCAAAGGCGCCACGAAAATAATCAGCCACAGGCCGGTCAGGACCATCGCCAAAGTCACGAGTGCCAGTGCGACATTCCCTTTATGATTGAAATAGTCCATTATTCCTCCGAAATTGCACCAAAAGTTAAATATCCGGTCGCTGAAAACACGACGGCGAAAGTAAACAGGATCATCATCCAGAAATTTGTACCCGAAAGGTTTTGCCCGGAAACGATCGTATGGGTCACTTTGGTTGCGGCAATCAACACCGGCGACATTAATGGAAACATCAGCACCGGCACCAGAACTTCACCCATCCGCGTCCGCAAACCCATCCCGGATATCATGATCCCCACCGCGGCGATCGCCCAATCTGTAACCATGACCAATCCCACAAACATCAGTGGGTATGCGGAAATATCTAAATTGAGAAACAGCATAAACGAGGGTAGAATAAAGAGTTGTGCGAACAACAGAAAAATCCAGAATGCAAACAGTTTACCGAGATAAATACTTCCCCGGTCTACCGGAGATGATAGTAATGCAGCATAGGCATCCATCTCTTTTTCGGCTGAAAAACTTCGCAACAGTCCCAGGATGGAAATGAACAGGAAGGTCATCCACATGAGTCCGGGCAAAAACCGGGCAAATTCTGCGGGCGTCGCATTGAAAGCAAAAGAAAAAAGAAGGATTACCGATGTACCGAAGACCACCATGGAGATGATGGATTCTTTCGCCCGTATCTCATGGTAAAGTTCTTTTTTTACCAGGTGGATCAGGGTCATTTTATTCTTCCCAAAAAATGGTACATGTCAGCGGCTTTCGGGGAAAAAATCTGCTGATCCACCACCCCATCGCGGATACACAGAGCGGTATCTGCCCAGGTTTCCGCCCACGTAATATCGTGAGTAGAAAATAACAATACTCTGCCCGCCCGTTTCCATTTATCCATGAGACGGTTCAGGTGATCAAGACCGTCCACATCCAGGGCAGACGTGGGTTCATCCATCAGAGCGAGGGTCCAGTCTGACAATATCATCCTGATCATAGTCAGGCGTTGAAGCATCCCGGCGCTGTAGATCCGCACCGGGTCATATCGCTGCCGGATCAGCCCGAAACGTTCAAGCTGGTTCTCGATCTGTGAGTCTGGCAGTTTTTGATTTCGAATGGACAGAAAAAATCTGATATTCTCAATTCCTGAAAAGGCGGGGTAAAACAAGGATTGGTGTGACCAGTAGATCAATTGATTCCGGTGGGTGAAATTTTCGGTAAATAAAGGCATCTCCATCAATTGTGCGTTGCCGGAATCGGGACGCATGATGCCGGCCAGTGTCTTCAGAAGGGTGGTTTTCCCTACGCCATTGGGTCCGATCAACACGGATGCAGACGCCTCTGACAGTTGAAAGGAAATATCCCTCAGTATTTTTTGATGATGGAAAGATTTTGCGATGTGTTGAACAGACAGGATCACAGAATCCGAAGCCTGGGTATGGAACAAAGCGGATTAAATGATTTTCACGCCACACCCGGGACAGAATTTTGCACCGGGTGTGATGTCCTCACCGCAGGTTCCACAGCGGGGTTTTTCCAGGGATTGGCCGCAATGTCCGCAAAATTTATCCTCAGGGCTCACGGGTTGGCTGCACCGGGCACACATTGTTGAACCATCGACGGGAGTCTTTTTCTGCATGGCGGTCGTTTTCTGCGGCTTGAGCAACTCGCCCACTTCTTCCACCAGCTCGCTGCGGATACGGTGAAAATCTTCTTCGGTGGTAATTCCCATTTCCCGCTCAAACTCCACCTCGCGGATCTGCCTCAGGAGAGAAATTTTCTGGAGTTCCTGTGCGCTGGGTGTGGTGTCCGGTACCAGATAAGAACCATCGGATGAGGATAAAAATGGTTTAACGATGAAGTAGGTGGAAATCACGAATAAAACAAATAATATTATAGGTGCGGTCATAAATTCAGATCCTTCATTTCCTGTTCAATCCTTTTTTCCAGATCAGAGGATTCGGGAGACCCTGTTCTGATGGGATGAGCGGTAACCGGCTTATGAATATAGGACCGGATAATCAGTATAATTAACAAAGCTCCCAATATGAGCAGCGCAGCGGGCATTTTCCAGGCGAGGTGACCGATCCCGCTATGTTTGGGCATTGACCGGATATTCCCGTCATGTATCCAGGCAAAATAATCGGCGATTTCATCTACAGTCATATCCGGGTGGATGGCAGTCTCCGAATATTTCAATATTTCCTGCAAGGGCTGCCGGGCAGGTGAAAATCCCATCCGGTAGATCCCGGAATTGCTGTAGGTATCCTTCACGAGAGCCAAAATTTCCGGTTTATCAAAGGGATCGGAAGTGAGGGCATCCATGATCATTTTCATGTTGATGGTGTGCTGATTGTCGTCATGTTCTGCCAATGTTCCACCGCCACAACAGGGCGCCATCAGGATATTTTCAAGTTCTTTTTGCCGGTCCGATTTAAACTGACCCTGAACAACCGTGATCAGCAGTGACATGGTCATTACCATGAGCAGACTGATACCTGTTATTTTATTACGATTCATTTTACTCTCCAAATTGATTCAATTGGATAGATCTGTTTTTCTGTTAGCGTGTCTTTTTTTTGAAAAATGCTTCCACATTTATACTGATCAGGGTGCCGAACAGCAATACCAGCGTACCCAGCCAAACCCAGGTGACCATGGGATTGATACGTACTTTCAGGGTTGCGCGGCCAGTATCCAGATCAACATCGCCCAATACTACATAAAAATCTTCATTCAGGGTTGTGATCAGTGCTACATCTGAATGCGGTTGATTGTTCTGGTCGGTATAAAATCTTTTTTCGGGTTTCATGTCACTGTAATGACGGCCGTCGCGGTTTACATCAAGGGCTATTACTTTAGCCACGTGATTTGAGCGTTTGCCGGGATTGGTTTCGGGCGTCTCAAACCAGTAATCCTGGTAAACAATTTCATAATTCCGAAGGGTTTGCACTTCTCCGGGCATCATGGATAGATCGGCCTCTTTATCGAATGCTTTACCGGTAAATCCCGCAAACATCATGATTATGGCAATATGAACCACGTATCCGCCATATCGGGTGCGGTTTTTATCCACCATGGATAACAGCGCTTTGAAATAGTTTTCGCCGGTGATCCTCCTTCGGGCTTTGATTCCCCGGTAAAATTCCATGACAATGGTCGCCAGAACGAACATGATCAGCGCAGCAGATAATAAGGGATAGACGATCCGGATTTTAAAGACGACACCAAAGATAGCCGCAGCAAGCAGACCGGTCACCACCGGCCATAAAAAGTTGCGCTTCAGACTTCGCGGGGATGTTTTTCGCCAGGCCAACAGGGGTCCGATCCCGGTGAGCGCCAGTAAAAGCAATCCAAGAGGGATCATGATTCTGTTAAAATACGGAGAACCCACAGTGATTTTATCTCCGGAGACGGCTTCCGAAAAAATGGGATACATTGTTCCCCACAACACCGTCAGCATCATCGCCACGAACAGCATATTGTTAAATAGAAAGCCGCTCTCCCGGCTGACGAAAGATTCCAGGCGGTTATCGGATTTCAATTGATCCTTTCGGAGAATGAGTAAAAAGATATTCACCGCGATGATGACAATGATAAATCCAAAAAACCAGATTCCCAGATCAGTGGCGGCAAAGGCATGAACGGAGGAAACTACGCCGCTGCGGGTCAGATAGGTTCCAAAAATGGTCAGGGTAAAGGTGAGCATGATCAGGATCATGTTCCATAGCCGGAGCATATTTTTCTTATCCTGGATCAGGACGGAATGCAGATATGCCGTTCCCGTCAGCCACGGGAGAAGGGATGCATTTTCCACCGGATCCCATGCCCAGTATCCGCCCCAGCCCAGTTCCATATACGCCCATTTTCCCCCCATAATGATGGCGATGCTGAGGAATGTCCAGGTCATCAGCGTCCATCTTCTGGTGGTCTGGATCCATACCGCATCCAGGTTTTTAGTGATGATGGCGGCCATGGCAAAGGCGAAGGGCACGGAGAAGCCGATAAATCCCAGGTATAACATGGGGGGATGGAGCAGCATCGCCCAGTGCTGCAACAGTGGATTCAAGCCGCGGCCACTCACGACCATCCCCGCCGTGACAGGCGCAAAGGGATTTTCAAAAAAGTTTGACATCGTCAGAAAGAAAAACTGGATGATCCCCATCGTGATGAGCACCCACGGAATGAGCTTTCGGTGCTGATTTCGGTTTTGAATAATGACAAAAACAAAATAAACAGAAAGGATCGTCAGCCAGAATAACAGCGATCCCTCCATGCCTGCCCACAAACCGGAAAATTTGAACATTGCCGGTGTTTCTGCACTGGTATATTTTGCTACATACTCGATATCGAAGTTACTCACCATCAATTCATGGATCAGTACCACTGCTGAGATAATGATCAACAGAGAGGATGATATAAATGCCACCTTGCCTGATCGTAAAAATCGTTCATCCCTGTTCCACAGATGCAGACCAACAATGATCAGTCCGTAGATGGTAAAAATGTAGGAAAGCGTCAGAAGAGAATTACCCAGTAGTGCGTACATTCCCTATCCTTCTGTAATGGGTTTATAATTGGCTTCTTCTTCGTAGCGGGATGCACATTTTGTCATCAGATTATCTGCCTGGAAAACGCCCTCACGATATTTTCCTTCGACGATAACTTCGGCTTCGTCCTTAAACAGGTCGGGTATTTCCGCACTGGTATAGGTCACCGGCAGCCGGTCATCCCCCTGCCGAAGCACAAAACTGACGGTCAGTTTGTCATCGGAAAAGGATATTGAACCCTCGTCCACATTCCCGCCCATGCGAAACCGGGATTGGGTGTATCGACTATGATTATCAATCAAGTCGCCCACAGAAATAAACGGCACTTCTCCGGACTCAAATTCAAGCGATATCCAGCCCACGACAAGTAATGCAAACAACCCAATTACAATTGCGAATTTCTTTTGAAAGCTCATGAATCTTTTAATTCCTTATCTTTAAATGGTACGAAATTTACCACTTACTTTTGAAAATCTCTTTCATATAACAGCGGATGCGGGTCCGTCTCTGATGGGGGTTGAGGATTTGCTTTTATCTTCGGTCCCGGAGTTTCGCCAACAGACGGAGGATCTCCAGATATAACCAGACAAGCGTGACCATCAAACCAAATGCCGCATACCACTCCATAAATTTAGGTACGCCCGATGACGCGCCTTTTTCAATAAAATCAAAATCCAGCACCAGATTCATGGCGGCGATGACCACCACAAAGAGGCTGAATCCGATACCGAACATCCCGCTGGAATGGATAAATGACAACGGTATCCCGAAAAATCCGAGAATAAAGGAAGCGACATAGACCATCGCAATGCCACCGGTAGCCGCAACGACGCCCAATCTGAAATTATCCGTGACTTTAATCAGGCCGGACTTATACGCGAACAACAGGCTCATCAAAATAAAAAAGGTCAGTGAGACAGCCTGAACCACGATACCGGGATACTGAGCCTCAAATATGGCGGAAATTCCACCCAGCATGAATCCCTCTAAAATAGCGTACATAGGCGCCGTGATCATTGCCCACTGTTTTTTGAATACGGTAACCATCGCCACCACGAACCCGCCAATACCGCCAATAACCAGACCGGGCAGAACCGCCGCCGGATCGCCGCTGTCAAAGAAACGGCTCCACATCCAACCGGCAGGAAACAGGGCCAGGACCAGCATTAAAAATGTCTTATTGACTGTGCCGTTGATGGTCATCGTCCCGGATGCAGTGGAATATCCGGAAAAATCTTTAAACGTTTTATCGTTCAGTGCAGGATTTGAGGTTCTCATTTGATCTCCATTGCGTTTAAGGGAACTCTCACACATTTTCTATGCAATTGTTTCAGATTATTTTACGTTATTCATTCCAACATGGGTACATCGAATTCTTTAATATAACTATCTCAAAGAATGTCAACCCAACGTTCGTGCGATAGGGACTTGCGCCATCAAAGAACGTTCGAAAAGCCTGTTTGCTAAAAGCGCCTGTACTGCAGCGCTTCGCACGGTAAATTTCTCTTCGGGACAGAATATGTCTCACTGAGGGTTTTCAAAATTTAGGGATTGGCCGGTTTACAGCGAACACCAGACCGTTCTACACGATTCGCAAATCTTGTTCAAAATTTTGTCAGACGGTTCATTACCTGACATGCGATATCACATTTATTCTGTACTTAATATTTTAGAAAATATATCCGTCATCCCCGTGAACCGGATGACACCCCATTGATAATCCCTTCGGCGCAGCCCCTCCCGGATACACAGGAAAAACGGTTTAGGCAAATGCCGGCAGACAAATGGAAAATCCGGCGGTTGTCTGGCGCCCTACTCCTCCGAGCGTCTTGCGGATATTCGTTTGTTGGCGTCCAGCTCCATTTTACGTAACCGGATACTGATCGGCGTCACTTCCACCAGTTCGTCTTCCGAGATGAATTCCAGAGACTGATCCAGCGATAAAATTCTCGGTGGACGCAGGGTGACGGTGGCATCTGAGGTGGAGCTTCGCATGTTTGTGAGTTTTTTCTCCCGGGTGATGTTCACATCCAGGTCCTGTGGCCGGTTTCGCTCTCCGATGATCATTCCGCTATACACCTCCGTACCGACGCTGACAATCATCTCTCCTCTGTCCACCATCGCCAGGCTGGCATAGGACGTGACCCTGCCGGTTCTGTCAGCCACCAATGTCCCGCTCTGGCGCTGTGGGATGGGTCCGAACCATTCCGCATATCCGTCAAAAAGTTTATTCATGATTCCAGCGCCTTTGGTATCGGTGAGAAACTGGCTGCGAAACCCAATGAGACCCCGGGAAGGAATACTAAATTCCAGGCTGACCCGTCCATGCCCATGGTTGTGCATTTGGGTCATTCGGCCTTTTCTACGGGATAATTTCTCCGTCACAACGCCCACATATTCTTCCGGGATATCGAAGAATACCCGTTCCATGGGCTCCATCAGCTTTCCGTTCATTTGTTTCGTGATGGCGCGGGGTTTGGATACCATAAATTCATAGCCTTCCCTTCGCATCGTCTCAATGAGAATCGCCATTTGTAATTCGCCCCGTCCCCAGACTTCAAAAGCGTCTGCCCGTTCCCGTTTTTTTACCCGCAGAGATACGTTGCTTAAGGTTTCTTTTTGCAGACGATCCAGCACATGGCGCGAGGTTAGATATTTTCCTTCCCTGCCGGCGAAGGGTCCGGTATTCACATAAAAGATCATCGATACCGTGGGTTCATCCACAACGATCCGGGGCAGGGGTTTCGGGTCTTCATCAGATGAGATGGTGTCGCCGATCTTTACATTCTCTACTCCAGCCACGGCAATAATATCTCCTGCTTCAAGACGATCAACTTTTAATTTTGTCAGCCCCTGAAAGGTATAACAGGCTGAAAATTTGATTCCGTGAACGATTCCGGTCTCCGTGCACAAGCTGTGGCGGGTATTCATCTCCAGGCTGCCATTGTTTAATCTGCCAATAGCAACCTGTCCCACATAGGGGTCATAGTCCAGATTGGTCACCAGAAACTGGGGGATATGATCATCGGACGCCACCGGTCCGGGTATTTCTGATAAAATGGTATCGAAAAGCGGTTTGAGAGTGGTGGAATCATCCTCAGGATGAAGATGAGCCTCACCGGTCTTTGCATTCGTGTAGAGAATGGGAAATCCGATTTGATCGTCGTTGGCATCCAGATCAATAAACAGATCGTACACCTCGTTGACCACCTCATCGATCCGGGCATCTTTGCGGTCAATTTTATTGATAATCAAAATGGCGGGTAGTTTTTTATCCAGCGCTTTTTTCACCACAAACCGGGTCTGGGGTAAAGGTCCTTCGCTGGCATCTACCAGCAACAATACGCCGTCCACCAGATTCAGGCTGCGTTCCACCTCACCGCCAAAATCCGCATGTCCGGGGGTATCGACAATGTTGATTTTTACATCATTGTAGATCACCGCCGTGTTTTTTGCTGCGATCGTAATTCCCCGTTCCCGTTCCAGGTCCATGGAATCCATCACCCGTTCGGTGACTTCCTGGTTGTCCCGGTAGGTGCCGCTCTGCTGTAACATGGCATCTACCAATGTAGTTTTACCATGGTCCACATGAGCAATGATGGCAATATTTCTAAAATTGGTTTTTCTGTTCAATGATTTTCCTGTTTTGGCGTATAAAATTTTCGGGTGTAAGATGACAATAATCATGTGCAGACGGGACCGAACCAGACCCGTCAGCCACCGGTAATTTATCAACAAAAACGACTACCAGTACTGCCAATTCTTTCCACTTTTGGTTGTGAGTTTGATATCTCTAAGGTCCGGATTGCTCACATAGATTTTCAATGAATAACTACTGTTCCCTTCCGATGGGAACCACCGAAATTCAAACTTCCAACAATGAAGGGGGCGGCTGAAAGAAAAAGATTGGGTAACGAGGCTCTGTTCCAACAGATTGATTTGATTAGAATATTGCATTAACCAGTTTTTTGTGATATGGACGTTGAGCGTCGTCATCAAATCAACCTTTTTGTCGCTTATGACCCTGATCCCTTCCACACGTCGGGTCAATGAATAGTGAAGAGATAAAATAGCGGTCCAGAGTTCTGATTGATTCATTGACGGAGGCGGCTGATTGATATTAATACTACCGAGATAGTCATCCGGCAGTGAATTATCCGTTAAGACCGTATCGGGGGGTAAACTGCTTTTTTTATCTCCGAAACGCGAGCCATTTAATCTGACACGGGTTCCCAAATTCATACTGGTTAACCGTGGTAATGATGCAAATTTATCAACCGGCCGCAATACAGCCGTTTCCTGATCAGGCGCCAGTTTATACAGATTGTGGCTCATATTGATGTCCAAATCCAGTCCGCCCGGCATCAATACCCGAATTGTGGAATTGATGGGTGAAAATTTCAGGCTGTCAGCGGTGACATTATACCCTGTAGACATATTCCATGTGAGAAAAGTCTCTTTCGTATAATTATTTTCTCCCAGTTTATATTTGTATTGAAAATCATTATCGAGAGAAAAATTGATACTTTTTGATTCCGTCAGCCGGGTTGCGCCGGCAGTACTTCCACTGAACCGGTCAAATAATTCACCATGGATATCCCGCTGAAAATATCCCGGAGAAACCCCAAAAATGTCCTTCGAAAAATCAGGATGCCATGAAAACCCCAGAGTGGGGGTCATCACATGGCGTAACGCATCCAATCGACCCAAACGTACCGGAAAGGTACCGTAAATATTGGTGTTGGCATTCAGACTCAGGGAAAACGTATGCCGGGGTCTGAATTTCTTAACTTCATCGTAAAGGATGGTTAACCCCGCTTTTTTAAATGCGCCGGTGGAGTCAAACTGAGCTTCCCTATATTTGTACACCCAGTCCTCGGTGAAATTAACCGTCGGATTCAGCGTGAGCCATCCCTTGAATTTTTGCGGGGACGTCAGGGTAAATACATGTTTCGTCGTGTATTGCACATCATAATTTCTTCCTGTCTGCCAGGTGGTATCCGATGCAGCGACCAGCGAAACATTTTGCTGAGCTTTTATATTACTGGACATTCGCCAGTAGATAGAATTGTACCATTTTGGACCATTTCCGAATACCTGTGACTGGTTGTGATTAAAAATGACAGCCGGTATAATGCGGGTTCGCTCTAATAATTTGTCACCCTGGGATTTGGATTTATCAATGGGTAAACTCTCTGCTGCAACCAGATCATAATCTTCAGATAGACTAACAGAAAGCGAATTTTTTGTGGATGACCAAATTTTTGAATAATTGACCTTAGACGTCAGGCGTTGTTCCAGCCGGGTATCTAAATCATATCCATAATTCTGGTTGAGGGTATTATCCGACAGGTAACTGGCATCAATGTTCAGATGTTGAGTCGGGTCAATGGTCTGGCGATGATACCACCGCATCTTCCATTTTTTTAACACATTTTGAGAGAACAGATCCGTGATCTCATTCGAATAAATATCCCGGTAAGCCTGTGTATTTATGTTCCCTTGGAAGTGGTAGCGTTTTGCATATCTGAAGATACCATTCACGTCAAAACCTTTTTCATCGTAGAAATTCAGGAGGATTTTTCCGTCTAAATAATCGTTTGGCGCCCAATAATATCCCAGTTTTTCGAAATAGGTGCCGGAGCTGGGACGATGACCGAACGTCGGCATGATCCACCCGCTGTGGCGGTTCCCACCCTTGTTGGGGAAGACCGCAAAGGGGACCGCAAATACCGGCACTTCATAGATGTACAGGATGATGGGTTTGGCGATCACTTTATCTCCGGTTGTCATTTTCATTTGCCGGCTGCCCAGGTAGAAATGCGGCGTATCCAAATCACAGGTGGTGTATGCGCTGGTTTGCATGTGAAAGACATTGGGGTCATCCCGGTACACCTGGTTCCCATAATAATAGCCACTGTTAAATTTTGTTTCTCCCAGGACCACGCGACCGTGATGGGTGATGAGATTGAATTCCATAAACTCGCCGCTCATCGGTTCACTGGTGAGCGAAGTGATGGTGGGATACCGGTCATCCCGTGCTTCCGCCATCAGCATATCCGTGTTCCAGTCTGATTTGATATATCCCGCTGTCAATTTGCTGCCTTGATAATCCACGCTTGCATCAGTGATTAAAAAAGTGATCTGCCGGTTCACATGATAGTCCATGTATTCCGCCTGATAGGTTATGGTCGAATCGATTGTAGTATTGTTTTTCTCCGGAATAAACACGCCCCGTCCGCCGCCGAACACCTGCAGACGATCGATCATTCCATCCAGAAAACCCACGGTAATCGTATCCCCGCTGGCAGTATTTACGCCGTTCAGCAGGGTATCTCTCACCACATTGTATTCTGTAACCGCCATGCCGGTGAGCCGCAATTCACTCATTTTACCACAGGTAAAAAACGCTTTCAAATTGGCTGATGACATATTGTCCCGGAATATGTGAAGGTCTGGGTCACCGGGATAGAGAAAAGCATTCATGTCCTGGAAAGCCTTCGCGGACCCGGTAACATCGACCGATTGAATGAGCGAATCAGCATACTGTACCCGGATCAGATCACCGCTGATCCCCTTACCGGGTTCGGTCAGACTGCAGGACGAGGTCAGGATCATGAGTTGTGCCATATCATTATACGACAAGGATTCCGATACGAGATGACGGTCTGACTCAATCAAATCCGTGCCGCCCTGACTGTAAAAGGATGTCCCGCGATATCCTGTTGTTTTCCAATAATGAACAACCGCTGAAGACATGGTCTCTTTGTCGGTTTTCATGTGCACATTGCCCATCGCCACCCCGGAATCCGGTTCTGTCCAGTAATGCAGGGAATCGCAGGTGATGATCCGATCACCCCGGCGATAGTAGATGTCATCGTTTGCCCGGAGGTAACTGTTACTGTCGCTGTAAAACACCATCGTTTGGGAGAGAAGCGTGTCCTGCTCATCCACAAGTTTCACAGAGCCCAGCAGATGATATTCATTGCGTTTCGGGTAATGGATGGCTTTATCGGTGTATAGCGTCATGGTGCCCCGCCGTAATATGACATTGTTGGTAAACTGCTGGACAGACTCACCATTTTCTAAGGTTTTTTCCAGGGAGCCGGCATTAATGATCTTCAGGCGGGTATCTTGCTGCGCCTGTGCAAACATAAAGAAAAATAGAAGAATGGCGGCAAAAAATAGGCTTTCCCGGCGCGGATAAATTGCACGGTCTGTCAAGGGTTCCTGATCTTTGAATTTCAATGTAATGTCACCATACGGGGGATCAAAATTACTTTTTTAGACGGATAGGAATGAAATAAGGTTTCCAAAGAGAACCATAAAATTTACGAAGTGAAATATAATTTGGTGATATAAGATGATTAATGTTACATTTTTTAAAGGCATCCGCGATCAGAAAAAACCCGGTATTGCCAAAGATGAAAACACTGCCGGCGCTTAGCGTACCAATGACCGGTCTGCCGCCTTACTTTTCGTACACCACTTCACCGGCAATGACCGTCATCATCACCTCTGTATTTAAAATCTCCGGCGGCGGAATCGTCGTAATATCCTCTGAAAGGACGGTCAGATCTGCACTATATCCGGGAGATATTTTCCCCCGTTGGCGGTCTTCGAAGGCGCTGTATGCGGCCCAGGTGGTAACCATTTTCAGGGCATCCAGAGGCGTTACCCGTTCACCGGCATACCATCCGGATTCAGGCATACCGGCGTGATCCTGCCGGGTGACTGCAGCAGAAATTTCATGAAGCAGGTCCCCCGACTCAATCGGACAGTCAGAGCCTCCCGCCACCCTGATACCTTCCCGGATCAATGTATTCCATCTGGATATCCGATGCGCGCGGTGATCCCCGATGCGTTCACCCAGCCACCGCATATCCGACGTACAATGCGACGGCTGCATGGACGGAATAATGTCATTTTCGCCAAATTTGTGGATGTCTTCCGTGGTCAACATCTGGGCATGTTCAATCCGCCACCGGTGTGGATTTTTTCCACCCAGTACCCGGTGATACAGATTCAGCACCAACCGGTTCGCCCGGTCGCCAATCGCATGGGTATTCAACTGGTATCCGGCGTCAAGACAACGTTTTGCCAGCGCTTCCAATTCATCCTCAGAAAGGAGGATCAATCCAGAATTATGCGGATCATCAGAATAGGGTTCCAGCAATGCGGCGCCCCGGCTGCCCAGCGCTCCATCCACAAATGCCTTTACCGACCGGATGATGAGCCGATCAGAAATAAAGGGTCCGTGTTGAAAATATCGTTCAAGTAATTCCGGTTCATCGCTGGCAAGCATTCCGTAACAATTCATCTGGAATGATTCATTATAGATCATGTTCTCTATCGCCGATACCGTTGCAGAATCCATCCACGCATCATGGACCATAGTGATCCCCCGGCGCCACAATTCCGGCAGCGCCCGGTGAATGAATTGGCGGATCTGTTTACCGGTTTTTTGTGGGAGCGCTTTCCAGATCAACCTCATGGCGTTATCGATGAATATGCACCCGTTCACCACTCTGCCACCCTCGGGGAGGGACATACCGGGGGAATATCCCGCTAAATTCCTGGCGGCTTCATTGACCCATGCCGCATGACCATCCACGCGGGTAAGCATCACGGGATGTAAAGGGATCTGTTCATCCAGTATATCGACAGGTGGAAATTCGGGTGATTCCCAACATGTCTGGTCCCAGCCCCGCCCGGGAATCCACGATCCCGGCGGATGGTTTTTTGCCTCATCTGCTACCATTTTTGCGATGGTATGGGGTGATTTTACGCCTGTAAAAGACAGTTCAGATAAAAATTTACCGAAGTTGGCCAGATGCATATGGGCGTCACAGAGTCCCGGGATCATAACCCTGTTTTTCAGATCGATCACCCTCCCGGAGGGCGGTTCGTTCACGCCGGTGATCCGACCCTTTGATACGGTGACGGTTTTTGCATGCGGCCGGAGTTTATCCAATGTGAGGATATGGCCATTAACGAATGTCGTTGGTTTTTGGCTCATGATTGATTTGGGATTGTTGAATTTTCCATGGTGGAAATATACTTCGGTTTTCAAGTTTGGCCGAAGCGTTCATCCGGCAGCTGCCGGATTTCCCTCGAATTTCAATTCATCAGCGCTATCAGCCTGCTGTATATTTCACAGATGGATTCCCCGGCGTTTCACACCGAAATAATGATACAATCATTGACGGCTGTGTACTTTTACACGACCGGGTGTGCCGGGTGTAAATCCATGAAACTTAAAATATCCCTGCGAATGGTATCCGATTCTCTTTTCCGGCTGATCATGGTTGATTGTGAGATTTCATCCTGGGAATCAGGCCAATACCTGATATTCACCGTCCCAACGTCGATCCTGTTTCTGAATGGTAGGGAATTCCGGAGATTCAGCAGGTTCATTGATCTTACAGATGTTGAATCGACCATATGCCGAATGCGCTCAATACAGGCATCGGGTGTAGAATCTGATCCCGCACAAATTTAAATAGGGCAAAAAGTAAATATGAAAATTATCGATTTAAGAAGTGATACTGTCACTCATCCCTCACCTTCCATCCGGCAACTGCCGGATGAGTCGGGCCGAACTGGGAGATGATGTGTTCGGCGATGATCCTACGGTAAACCGGTTACAGGCCATGGCTGCCGACCGATTTGGGAAAGAAGCAGCTTTATTGGTTCCCAGCGGGACAATGGCAAACCTGGTATCGGTGCTGGTTCACTGTCCCCGGGGGACGGAAGTTATTTTAGGGGATAAATCCCATACGTTCATTTATGAGGGCGGAGGAATTGCGGCGCTCGTCGAGCGCGAGTTCGGGCGGTGAGGGCGGGATGAGACGAACAAACTATCTCAGGGACATGTCGGCGCCGGGCATCTTTTATACCCTGCATCCCAACCTGCTGATCGGGCTCTATCGCGCGATGGACGTGTTCTGGACGCTGCGCGCGAGGGACGCGCGACGATCCGGGGAGGAGATCGGGTTCTACGAGTTCGGGCTGTTCCAGGGATTCAGCTTCTGGTACGCGAACAACCTCGCCTACGAGATGGGGATGTCGATGGAGTTCCACGGGTTCGACTCGTTCCAGGGCCTGCCGCCGTCGGAGGTGGACATCCACAGGAACTGGGCTCCCGGGAATTACGCCTGCTCGCTCGAGCAGGTTCAGGACAGCCTCACCAAATGGGGCATGCCGCTGAAGTTCCACCTACACCGGGGCTGGTACTCGAAGCAGCTGTTCTCGACGGTCGCGAAGCGGCATGCGCTGCCCGTGGCGGGGATCGCGCTGATCGACTGCGACCTCTACGAATCGGCGAGAGAGGTGCTGTCGTTCCTGGAAACGCTCATGGCGAAGAACACGATCCTGATGTTCGACGACTACAACGCGTTCGGCGGGGATCCGAACCACGGCGAGCGCAAGGCGCTGGCGGAATTCGAGGCCGCGCACCCCGGCTTCCGGAAGGAGCATCTGTTTCCCTTCGGCGCGTACGGCGAGGCGTTCCGTGTCATCGATTGCTGAACCTCGATTTTCGCCCCGGTATTTTGGTAAAATTTTCAAAAGTTAAAGGAATTTCATGGCAAAAGGCGTAACTCCCAAGAGCGCAGATTACAATAAATGGTATACGGATGTGATTACAAAATCCCAACTGGCAGACTATGGTCCGGTAAAAGGCACAATGGTAATTCGTCCTTATGGATATGGCATTTGGGAATTTATCCAACAGGCTTTTGACCAGCGGTTCAAAGCCACCGGGCACAGCAATGCGTATTTTCCACTGTTTCTCCCCAAGTCCTTTTTATCCAAAGAAGCGGAGCATGTAAAAGGATTCGCCAAAGAATGTGCTGTCGTAACCCACTCCCGCCTGCGTGCCACTGCAGATGGTAAAAGCCTGGAAGTCGACCCTGATTCCAAACTGGAGGAAGAGATCATCGTGCGCCCCACCAGCGAAACGGTGATCTGGTCTATGTATAAAAAATGGATCAGCTCCTATCGTGACCTGCCCCTGTTGTTGAATCAATGGGCAAATGTGGTCCGATGGGAAATGCGCACCCGGCTGTTCATCCGCACCAGTGAATTTTTGTGGCAGGAAGGTCACACGGCACATGCCACTGCAGAAGAAGCCAGGGAGGAGACCCTGAAAATGCTGGAAATCTACCGTGAAGTCGCTGAAGATGTATTGGCGATCCCGGTGATCACCGGATTAAAATCCGAGTCTGAAAAATTTGCCGGTGCAGTAGACACTTACTGCATCGAAGCGATGATGGGGGATAAAAAAGCGCTTCAGGCTGGCACATCCCATTATCTTGGACAGAACTTTGCCAAAGCCTTCGACGTGAAATTTCAAAACGAGGACAATCAGGAAGAATACGTTTACGCCACCAGCTGGGGCGTCAGTACCCGGCTGATCGGCGCTGTTATCATGGCGCACGGCGATGATAACGGATTGCGGCTGCCTCCGAAGATTGCACCGATCCAGGTGGTGATCATCCCGATCCTGCGAAGTGATGAGGACGGCAAACAGGTTTCCGGTTACCTTCAGCCCCTCTTGGATACGCTCAGGAGGGATGGCCTCCGCGTCCATGTGGATGACCGCCAGAAAATGTCCCCGGGGTTTAAATTTAACGAATGGGAAATGAAGGGTGTGCCGCTTCGGATTGAGGTGGGTCCGCGGGACATGGCGAACCGGAAGGTCGCAGCCGCCCGGCGGGATTCCGGGGAGAAATTCAATTTGGGGATTGATGAAGCCGGACAGAAAATCCCTGCGATACTAGTGGATATTCAACGATCTCTGTTTCAACAGGCATTAAACTTCCGGGATCAGAACACACATACAGTAACCACATATGATGAATTCAGGCACATTATCGAAACCGGCGGTTTTGTACGCTGCGGATGGGATGGCACACGGGAAACAGAAGACGCCATCAAAACCGAGACCAAAGCGACGATCCGGGTGATCCCGATTGATGAAATACCCGAAGGACTTACCTGTATTTATACAGGTAAAAAAGCCAAGCGCGAGGTGATCTTCGCCCGGGCATACTAACGCCAATATCGCGGTTACCGTGAAGGATTCTTAACAAACGATGTTGATTGAAACCCGTGCTATTGTCCTGAAATCCTTCCCTTACGGAGATACCAGTCTCATTACCAGAATGTATACTGATGAGCAGGGGAAAGTCGCGACATTAGCTAAAGGTGCCCGGCGGCCCAAAAATAATATTACCGCACTGCTTGAGCCGTTAAACATCGTGGAGGTGAGTTATTATTACAAAGATGGCCGGGGAATACAGACATTAAAGGAAGCAAACGGATCTGTTGTAATTTCGAGAATCCGGGAAAATCTTGAACGATTGACCATTGCCCTTGCTGTGCTGGATATTTTAGACCACACAACGCACGAATATGATCCTAACCCCATTCTGTTCCGGCTCGCCACCCGGACTATCAGCGAAATGGAAGCCATATCCGGGTCAGGCAGAACATTATTCTGGTTTTTTATGCTGCAGATGGCGATCCGTACCGGCTTCAAGCCCAATCTATATCAATGCGGAACGGGAAATGAACCATTGACATCTGCAATTCTGGACCACACCTCCGGCGTACTTTGCTGTCCAAGGTGTTTGACCGGAGGCGACATTCGGTTAAATTCAGAGCAACTAATCATTCTGAGGCAGATGAACGAAAGCCATATCGATCAGTTGGGGAACCTCACCGTTAGAGATGAATCTGCATTGGGAATATCCCAATTTCTTGTTGCCTATTTAACATTTCACCTTGAAGGGATGGGAAAAGTAAAATCGTTGAAACTCATGGAGGCGTCCACTATATGAACTTATCTGGACATACGGAGCGGTTTGATCCCTCCAATTACCATCTGAACGAACATAGCCGGCATGGATGTTATCTGATCCATGGGTTTACCAGTTCAACTTACGAGGTAAAGGATCTTGCCCGCGCACTTGCGGCTCAGGGGTACCGGGTTGTCGCAGACAATCTCCCCGGCCACGGCACGACGGTGGAAGATTGCAACCGGGTGAAATATCAGGAGTGGCTATCTCATGTTGAACGGGGTGTTGCAGAAATGATCCCGGACTGTAGCACCCTCTTTGTGGGCGGCGGCAGTATGGGCGGATTGCTCACGCTCCATCTTGCGACTTTATTCCCACTAACCGGCATTTTATTGGGTGCGCCATTGCTGACGTTTAATCATCCGTTCAAAACACGGTTTTTAAATCCCTTCGCCTGTTATTTTATGCCGCTGATGTCGAAAAATCAATTTTATATGAAGTCTGTCCGGCAGACATATCAATACTACGGGTATCATCAATATCCAATGAAGGCGCTTCATCAGCTTTACAAGATGACTCAGCTGATTCGTCAGCGCCTTAAGCAGATTCGGGTACCGGCGCTGATCCAGTATGCAAAAAACGACGTTACGGTTCCGATTCGAAATGCTGCACTGATCCGGGACAGTATCTCCTCCGATCACATCCAAATGACGGGATATGAGTTGACGACTCACAACATCTGGGATCATCCTGCGGAGAAGGATCTGATTTTTGCAGAGATCATCCGGTTCATGGCAGATGTCCGGGGGATACCGGTTTGAGATACCAGTTTACGAGTCCGGGCAGCCGGCAAATGTTCCGTTCCACATTCGGCCAGACTCCGCCAGGGGTGAAAATGATCGTGATCATCAATGTGATCGTTTTCATCATCGTTGAATTATCCAGCCTGAAAAATTTGTTGTTTCTCAATTTCGGACTGGTACCCTATCTCACGTGGCACGAGCTGAAAGTATGGCAGCCCTTTACCTATCTTTTCCTGCATGGCGGACCTATGCACTTACTGGTGAACATGTTTGTGCTCTGGATGTTTGGCAGAGAACTTGAAACCCGGTGGGGACGAGACCGATTTCTGAAATATTATTTTATAACGGGAATCGGTGCCGGCATCGTGACCATGCTGTTTCAGTTATATTCGCCAATCCCGGTGGTGGGCGCCAGCGGGGCAATTTACGGACTATTGCTTGCCTATGGATTAATGTATCCCGACCGGACGGTTTACGTGTATTTTTTCTTACCAATAAAAATTAAATATTTTGTGGCGATACTGGCAGGTATCTCATTTATCGCATCATTATCACCGGGACAATCGGTAATCAGCCATCTGACCCATTTATCGGGAATGGCCATCGGTTTTTTTTATCTGCGGTATGGTCTTTCCATGCATTTACTGAAAACCTTTATATCAAAATTAGATGATCACTATGCAAAGATGAGGGGCTTTACTCAAAAACAAAAATCCACTAAACCTCCAAAGGTGGATGACTCACTGTTCAATCGCCGGGTAGATGAAGTACTGGATAAAATGAATGAAGTCGGGTGGGATAATTTATCGGAAGCCGAGCAGAATATTCTGTACACCGCCAGCAAAAAACAATCACGGAATCATCCCCCGAATTAAGCCAGGATGCTGCTGTCTTGATCGCGGATTAAACCGATTAAAAAGAATACTCATATCTCATACTTCATAAAACCGGTGAAAAATGATTGATTATCGAACAGATCCCCAGGAAGTCAGGCAACAGGTCTATTGAAGGTATTGCTCAAAAGGCGCAGGAAATAAAATTTAATTCACGAGAGATCACCCCACAATTAAATTGACCATCATAACGATATCCAGTACATTGATATCGCCGTCATTGTTCAGGTCAGCCGCCATTTGTTGATACTCATCCGGGACAATGGATCCGATGACAAAATTCACTGTCATCACTATATCCAGCACATTCCAGACACCATCACCATTTACGTCCAATATCTGGTTGCTGTAATGGATTGTATATATGCCTGAATTTGTCCTCCGAAGCCATACGATGGGAGGCTGAAACTCCCAATTGGAATTTGGCTGTCCGTCCAGCTGAATTTCGGATATTTCAGCATTTTCAGATAATTCAAATCCAATGGTTATTTCAGTGGCGACGCCATTGTTCAGCGTCATTATTCCGCCATTGACAATGGAGGGGATGATGATCAGGGAATCTGAATTTAAATATTGCGTGAGAGCAAATTCGCTGTCGGATATACGTTGCGCCTGAATTCGGATAAACTCTGTCTGGACATCCTGATTAACTGCCCTGCACCAGTACGCCCGGGTAGGTTCATCCAGGTTTACATTCACCGAAGCTGGATCACGGACGACCGTAAAATCCGATAACCAGTTGCATACATCCGCATCGTCCAGCACGATGTATCCATGACCGGCGCCCGGATTCGTTTCTATCCACATATTGGGGTTGTAGCCTAAAAGGAGATTATATAAATCCTCCGCATGGTACCGGTGGGGTTCATCCACGCTGAAATCCAGATATAAAGGCACGTGCTGAAGGTTGTAGTGCATGCTTCGGGTGGAATCCATGAAAAAGACGGCGCTGTTTCGATGGTATTCGTACGGGGATTCAAGGGGACTGCCACCAAACCATTGATCCATGGAATTATTTCCGTCCATTTCCCAGTATCGCCGTTCGCAATCCAGAATTCCCGAACCGGATGCTGTGGCTGCAACCATCGGGAGATTGGGGTCCAGATGATTATTGGAATATATGGCTCCTGCAGCGCCTCCCATGGATCCTCCAACCAGATAGATGCGGTCTTCATCGATGTTAAAGTGATTGATCATCCACAAGATCGCCTGTTGGGTATAATACTGTGCGCCCTGGTGATTGTAGTTATTCGCCGAGCCGCCGAATGGAGCCATCATGATCCAGCCGCGGACATTACATTCTTCATCAAACTGAGTGGAATAATTCGAATTCTGTGTGCCGCCCCATTGATGAAATGCCACCAACAACGGAACCTCTGCAATACCGGAATAATTTTCCGGGATCTGATACGTAAAGACATCCAGCGTGTCGCCATTTTCAACGACGTAATCTGTAAATATCTCCTGACCGCTAAGCCACTCTCCCAAAAACAGTGGAATAAAAACAATGAATATGAGCAAAGAAAAAACGCGGTGATGCGAGGATTGCATAGTAGAATTTCCTATCCGTTTAAGATTAAATCCACGATGAATACAACGTCCAGAACATCGACACTGCCGTCGGTATTTACATCGAAACAGGGGGTGCTTTCCGTACAATTACCACAAAGTATTTCGGATACCAGTAGCACAACGTCCAGGACGTCCACGCTGCCGTCATCGGTGGTGTCACCGGTGGTCAGACAGGTGGCGACCTCACCGACGGTAAATGTAAAGGGATCCTGATCGGTAACCGCACCATCTGAGAATGAGAAGACCACATTATAAATGCCGTCATCGGGTTGCGGAAGGGAATACGAAAAATCAACCGGATTGTCATACTGGTGCGAAAAAGGAAGCATCTCCCAGACCGATCCCTGATGGTTGATCTGGTGAATAAACGGTAAATTCGCATCGGGGTCACTGTATGTTGCCGATAACGTGAAAGTTACCGGGTCATAGTCCACACCTGAAAGCATTGGACCGACATTCCCGGATTGTGAATGATGCTCCATCAACATGAGTCCTGGCGCGGTGCCATCGTGGAACATCATATTCTGATTGATGTCCGCTGATGCGGTGAGTCCCATAACGACAAATCCGTTGATATCGCCAGGCCAGTCGCCAAAATCCGGATCCCCGGTAATGATATTTTTTGCAACAGATAAAAACAATGAATTCCCGCTTACCACATATTCAATGTCTGTAGAAATGTATTCTGCACTGATGATCTCACCGCCCGGCGTTCCCACCAGCTTCATGAGCCCCGGATGCAGATTTCCAAAAAATCCATTGCCGTATCCCAGCGCATAAATGGACAGTTGTCCGCTATTTAAGTCCTGAACCGGATTCAGAAATCCCGCACCGTATAAATACCATGGACCAAAAAATTCACCTACAGGAAATCCGCCGGTAACAGTGGTAAGTTCCACATAGAGCCGGTCAGGGCTATAGGTAACATTCATTCCGGTAAGGTCGAGATATGCTTCACCATTTTCCTGATCTCCCACCGGTTCCTCAGCCAGACTGGCCAGAGCGGAGACGGGGGGGGGGAACATCTCTGCGCTATTTTCCGGACACTGGGATAAAACTGCCCGCTCAAATTCATAGTCGTGAGTGGCACGCAGATACCAGTCCAACTGTCCGCTGCCGGTATAGGTGAAATCACACTGCCAGGTATTGAAATAAGCGGGTGTACCCAAAAAAAGACAATCTGATGCGGACCAGTTCTGTTGATTGTCACCTGAAAAATAGATAGCCGCGGCGGGATTCAGTGTCATGAGTGAATCGGAAAAATCAGCATGTACCCTGACGGATGCTGCCGGGGCAGACGCAAAAAGGTTCTCAAAATATATCTGGCCACGAGATACCCGTCGATAGGTCTCTGTCTGCTGAATGATCTTTGAGAACATCGGTTGGTAAATGAGTCTGATCATCGATTCTTCATTCATCTGTACCAGGTTGTTTTGTGTAAATCCCGCAGAGGTAAAGAAGAGGAATGCGATAAGACTCGAAATTATTTTCATGTTTTTACCCTGATTATGGAATTGAAAGTTACAGAAATTCATCATGATAATAACCGGAGAAAATGTTAATGTGCAAATTGCGCATTGACTCAAAATAAATGTAACGATGAGCCCAATAAAAAGGGTTGTTTCATCATAATTTAGTGTTATCCCTATTTGAGGGGCATGAAAATGAACAATATTCCAAAAAATTCAAAATGATATTCAGAGCTTATTTAAGTTCAGAGTTTACATAATTTAATGTATAAAGGGGGATTCGCTTTTCCTTATTTGTGGTTGGGTGATTATGATTTTAATCTGCATTATGAACAAGAGTAAATTTGAAGGCTATAAATAACAATAATTCAATTTGGAAAAAATGATTTACCAAAATATTTTAGAAACTATCGGAAAAACACCGGTTGTAAAACTCAATCGGATCGGCGCTGATCTCTCATGTCAATTATTTGCAAAATGCGAATTTTTAAATGCCGGTGGATCCGTTAAGGACCGCATCGGGGTTTTTATGCTGGAAGAAGCGGAGAAATCCGGTCGTATCAAACCCGGCGACACTCTTATCGAACCTACATCAGGAAATACCGGGATCGGGCTTGCACTTTCCGCTGCTGTGAAAGGGTATAGGATGATCATCACCATGCCGGAAAAAATGAGTCGTGAGAAACAGGTAGTGCTGGAGGCATTGGGAGCTGAAATTGTTCGCACGCCCACAGAAGCAGCCTGGGATTCCCCTGAAAGCCATATTGGCGTTGCGAAAAAATTGAAAACAGAAATTCCAAACGCCCATATTTTAGATCAATATGGCAATCCAAACAATCCAGACGCCCATTATAAATTTACCGCCAAAGAAATATTGGATGACTTTGGGTCAGATCTAGATATGATCGTCATGAGCGTCGGGACCGGAGGCACCATCACTGGCGTCGCCCGACGGCTGAAAGAAGTCAATCCCAATATTATCGTCGTTGGCGTTGATCCATTTGGTTCCATTCTTGGTGGCGGCGACGAAATTTTTTCATATCTTGTTGAAGGGATCGGATACGATTTCTTCCCCGAAGTTCTGGATAATTCGCTTGTAGATGAATATGTGAAGGTCAACGATAAAGATTCATTTCTCACGGCTCGACGTCTGATCCGGGAAGAAGGACTTTTGGTGGGGGGATCATCCGGTTCGACGGTCTGGGGAGCCCTGAAGGTCGCATCCCGTCTTGAGCCAGGTCAAAAGTGTTTGGTGATTCTACCGGATTCGATCCGGAATTACCTTTCCAAATTTGTAGATGACGACTGGATGAAATCCCATGATTTTCTGGATTAATTAATCTATTACCTACCGGGATCCATGGCACGTCGAGATATTATAGTCGATCAGGAAATTCAGGGAATTCTCGATGAAATACGTGAATTATACAAGCAAAACGCCAGGATTGCCCTCTATAAACTTATCAACAACACGCACCCGGCGGTCATGTCTGATGTGTTCAGGCACCTGACCGGTACCGAACGTAAAGATATCTTTTTGTATATCCAGCGCATGAAGGGCTTAAAGTATTTCCTTCCTGAACTGGATGATAATATTATTGAAGAATTATTCAAGTCTACCAGCCCACGGGAAACGGCGAAACTACTTCATGATATGCCCGCGGAAGATATCGTTAATATTTTAGGACTGCTCCCGGAATCATTATCTCGTGATATTCAAAACTATCTGGAGAAAGACGAACGAGAAGAAGTGCGTGAGATTTTGCAGTATCCTGAAGAATCTGCCGGGCGGATCATGTCCACCCAATTTATCGCGTTTGAAGAAAATTTAATTATCAAAGAGGTCATTCGTCAATTTCAGGAAATTGATGAAGACGCTGAAGCACCGTATTACATTTATATTGTGAATTTGTCTCACCAGATGGTTGGCGTTCTGTCGCTGCGACAATTATTATTATATCCTCAAAAGACCGTGCTTTCAAGCGTCATGCGCCGGGATTTTATCGCTGTATCCCCAGAAACCGATCAGGAGGAAGTAGCCGGGATAGTTTCACAATACAATTATCTCGCGGTACCAGTGGTGGACGACCAAGGCGAGCTTGTCGGCGTGGTTACCGTAGAGGATGTTCTGGACATTATTCGTGAAGAAGCGACCGAGGATATTCTGAAAATGGCGGGGGCCGGCGACGACCGGGAAATACTCCATCGATCCGTTTTTGAAAATGCAAAATCCCGGTTTCCATGGCTGCTGGCCAGTTGGCTCGGTGGAATTGTCGTTCTAACCGTAATTGGTTCATTTCATACGTTAATTGAAAAAACCGTTGTCCTTGCAGGGTTCATCCCTATTATTCTCGGTATGGGGGGAAATGTGGGTACCCAAACCACCACCATCATCGTCCGGGGTATTGCAACGGATCGAATTAATCTCAAAAAAGTTTCAAAGGTAATTTTTAAAGAAGTCCTCGTGGGAATGTTGCTCGGGATTATTTATGGTGTCTTTTTGGGTATACTGGCTTTTTTCAAATATTCTGCTTTTACTTCACCAATACGGTTAAGTTTGATTGTTGGATTGTCTATTTTTTGTTCCATGTCTATCGCCAGTACCATTGGTTCTTTTTTACCTATTTTTCTCTATAAATTAAACGTGGACCCGGCCATTGCTACGGGACCTTTTGTAACAACCTCAACAGATATGATGGGTGTATTGTCATACTTCACCATTGCCAGCTTACTACTTCATATATAGATCTATGAACACAGGTTAGTCATGGTTCTGTTATTTCATTAATTCGTGAAAATCCGGTTCACATTCCACAATGATTCTAAACGTTTTTCTAGTTATATTTTTATTATATGTTGTATCCGTCTTTTATTTTATTTTCGGAAATCTGATAAAATCTGTACCCGTTAATAAGACAGTTGATGATTCTGTGTCCGTCATCGTCGCGGTTCGTAACGGAGAACGTTCTCTCCCGGAACTATTAAACATCCTGTCAAATCAAATCTATGATGGTTCGCTGGAATTTATTATCGTTGACGATGAATCTATGGACAGGACAAAGGATATTATCCTGTACTATGCCAATCGTGATCAGCGAATCAAATATGTATCATCTTCTGAATCCCCGTCAGTGGGACTCCGGCATAAAAAACGCGCATTGGATGCCGGAATTTATGCTTCTAAAGGTGATATTTTATTGTTCACTGATGTTGACTGCAGAATGGGCAAATACTGGGTCCGGTCCATGGCATCCCATTTTATGGGATCTGTCGATTATGTGGTGGGCTTCACCCATACCAACCCGGTGAAATCATGGGTCTCCAGATTCCAGGCGGTTGATCTTTATATTTTGATGGCATCTACGAGAGGAACCACACAATGGGGATTCCCGCTGGCAAGTACAGGGCAAAATCAGGCATTTCGGCGCCATAGTTTTGACCGTATGGGTGGATATTCATTGCTGAGAGGTTTTTTACAGGGTGACGATTCTCTCTTTCTGCAAATTGCCCGAAAACACGCGGGGTCCGTAGTGGCATTCGCTTCAGAACCCAACGCTTTCGTTACCGGACGAACGGAAAACGCCTGGAACTCATTTATCCGGCAGCGGATAAGATGGTCGGGCGATACCCTGCTCATGTGGAAATTTAATCGGTTGTTCTTCATTTATCTTTTCGTAGTTTATCTTACAAATTGGGGATT
>Ga0100387_10000743_pt1 | contig 27118 bp, 23 predicted proteins | sample CryGeymeta201511_FD_81547 | JGI IMG/M metagenome (GOLD analysis project Ga0100387, IMG submission 81547) | Groundwater microbial communities from Crystal Geyser aquifers in Utah, USA - Crystal Geyser metaG 2015-11 | ecosystem: Environmental > Aquatic > Deep subsurface > Groundwater | place... | reverse complement strand
ATTTACTGAACTGGATTCGGACAAGAATCGGGTGTTTATTGTGAATTATGATATGAAACAGGCAGAGATCATGTTTTTATCCAAGGGGGAATTATACAATCCTCACAATGTTGCTGAACGTACGCTCTTCAACACCTATTACGGAGGGAGTATGTCCTCCATCACTTTCCAGACGATTCGGGAGGCAAAAGCGCTTGCATATTCGGTGTTTGCCACTTATGATGATCCGGATAAGATGGAAGACTATCACCATGTAATGGCATACATCGGTACGCAGGTAGATAAACTCCCCGAAGCCATGAGCGCCATGTTTGAACTATTGAATGAACTTCCCGAGTCCAGGGTATCTTTTGAATCTTCTGTGGATGCGGTAGCGAATAAAATCCAGACAGACCGGGTGACACGATCCAGTATACTATTTAATTACCTCACTGCTCAGAAACGGGGATTAGATCACGACATCCGGAAAGATGTTTACGATAGACTGGATAAAATGACCATTCGGGAGATTAAAGATTTCTTTGAGAAACATGTGAAAGGACGGAAATATCAGATCATGATCATCGGTAATGTGAAAGATCTGAACCTTGCCGTCCTCGCAGATTATGGCGAAATCAAATACCTGACGCTGGAAGAATTATTCGGCTATTAGTTCCTCGTCGATATCTAACCTTAAAAAGCCTGTCATCAGACGGGCTTTTTTGTACCGGATCGATCGTTGAAAATCCACGGAAATAGCACCGTTACTTATCTGAATTTTATTTGTCAGGGAAACTTAATCTTCAACGGCTACTGGTAGCCGGTGTATGTGAAGTGTTATATCTTTACCCGGTAGATAGAAAATGGTAAAAGGTTCGTCACCGGATGACCTGTGTGATTTTCATCTTGGTAAAAATTAAACCGGTTGTGTAAAATCTCTTAGAAAATCGGGGTGAAAGTCAACCATAAAAAGAAACCCAGGGCAGTTGATGGGCGGTCACCGTTTAATTGTATCTAATTTTATATTAACAATAAAAGGAAAACCATGAAAAAAACAGTCCCGGTATTATTTGTCTTCATCATATCCTTTTCCTGTGAAAAATCAGTGAACCCTGATAATATTGACAAATGGAAAAGCGAAATTATCCAAACTGAGAAAGATTTTGCCGCCCTGGTTGAGAAGGAGGGGATCCCGGCGGGATTTTTAGCCTTTGCCGCAGATGATGTGGTTTTGAGCAGAGGTAAACGGTTGGTAGTCGGTAAGGATGCATTGATGGAAAGTTACGGGCCCGACACTTCAAAACAACCGGGTGTCAGCCTTTCATGGGCGCCTGATTTTGTGGATGTCTCCTCTTGCGGAGATATGGCGTACACGTATGGTACATATGTTTATGCAATCAGCGATTCAACTGGACATACGGAAGAAAGTACCGGAATATTTCATACGGTTTGGAAGAGACAACCGGACGATAACTGGCGATTCGTCTGGGATTGACCGGATATCCATATGAAGGGTAACACTGATGAAACCCCCCTTAATAATGATCGGATGACAACACCCGGTCAGGGTCCCGCATCATCCCCGGTGGAATGACATGATCATCGCCCTAATTACAACGGGTAAACCATCATAAATTTTGGCAACGATGGATCACTCTTTTTCAGACCGAATTAAACGTCATGCGCGATCCCTGGGATTTACAAAAGCCGGGATTGCTTCACCTGATTTACCCGATATCCATCGTCAACGGTTATCCCAATGGCTGGAAGCAGGATACTCTGCCTCGATGGGATGGATGGCGGCACGATCTGTCGAAAGAGCGGATGTCTACACATATTTTCCCGAAGTAAAGTCCGTGATATCTGTGGCAATGAATTATTTTACCGGCAGAGCGCAGGATGGTCCCGGCCAGGTGAAAATTTCCAATTACGCCTGGGGGGGCGATTATCACACGGTGATAAAACGGAAATTATTCGAACTGCTGACATTCATCATGTCCCTGTACCCGAAGGTCAAATACCGGGTCTGCGTGGATACTTCTCCGGTAACCGACAAGGTGTGGGCGCAACAGGCGGGGTTGGGCTGGCAGGGCAAACACACCAATTTCATTACCACAAATCACGGATCATGGCTGTTTTTGGGTGAACTCATGGTAGACATTGAACTGAGGCCCGATACCCCTTTTAAATCCGACCATTGCGGAACCTGTACCGCCTGTCTCGACGCCTGTCCGACAAAGGCTTTCCCGGCACCCTATGTGCTGGATGCGGGAAAGTGTATATCGTATCTCACAATTGAACACCGGGGGGACATCCCTCCTGAATTTGCCGGCACTTTTGACGGATGGATCTATGGCTGCGATATCTGTCAGCAGATCTGCCCCTGGAATCAAAAAAGCGAACAGAAGACCGATGTACCGGAATTTCAGATGCGCGAGGGTATCCAAAGAAAGTCACAGGAGGAATGGGGACAATTGAATGAAGTGGAGTTTCGTACGCTATTCCGTCACAGTGCTGTAAAGCGTACCAAATATTCCGGGTTGATACGAAATATTGAATGGGTATCGAAAACTGTTGGCAGAATCCGGCCAACAGAGTAATTTCGACCAAAGACACATATAAAAATAAGGAGAATTATTATGCCAAAAGTAGGTGTTTGCTTATCCGGTTGCGGCTACAGGGACGGCACAGAGATCCAGGAGGCAGTTCTCACGGTACTGGCTCTGGACCGTGCCGGTGCAGAAATTATTTTTATAGCGCCGGATATGCCTCAGCGAATCGTCATCAATCATCAGACGGGTGATGCGGTCAACGAAACACGAAATGTCCTTATTGAAAGTGCACGGATCACCCGCGGGAATGTACGGGATATCGCCACAATCCATGCGAATAACCTGGATGCGCTGATCTTCCCCGGTGGTTACGGCGCAGCACTGAATCTCAGCGATTTTGGCACTCAAGGCGCCAACTGTACCGTCCACCCCCATGTGGAACGGATGATACAGGAGATGGTGAAGGCCTCGAAACCAATCGGTGTGATCTGCATCTCCCCGGCGATGGCTGCACGGGCGATCTGTAACATTACACAAAACGTCCACCTCACTATCGGTAACGATCAGGTCACCGCAGACGAGTTGGAGAAACTGGGTGTTATGCATACCAACTGTGCCGTGCAGAATTATGTCACAGATGAGAAATATAAAATTGTATCTACACCTGCTTATATGCTGGGTCCACGAATCCGCGATGTGGAACAAGGCATTACCGGATTGGTAGATAAAGTATTATCATTGATCGGCTAAAATCAGACGTCGCGACGATATCTGAAAAGTGAAAGCGGAGTAATACATGAAATTATATCGAAAACCTTTCATGGACTCTTTTAGCGGGAGTTCCCCGTTACTGGTTCAGTGTGAAATGGTGATGTTTCCCAAGACCGGACATATGTTTGCAATTACGAATATAAATGATATCACAATGGTGAAAAAAACCCTTGAAACGGATAATTTCATGACGGTTGTTCTGGAAAAAAGAGAGACAAATCCCAGATTAAAGGGATATCCCCCCATCTACAAAATCGGAACCCTGGTTCATATTTTTGAGAGTGAAACCCTGAAAGATGGATCGATTAATATCAATGTGATCGGTCTGGAAAAAGTGGAAATCAACGAAGCCATGCACGACCTGGCGTACCGTACCGGTGCGATGACCGTGATCAAAGATGTAGTGTCTTCACCGGATCTTGGCGAAAAAAAGAAACTGCTGGATACGTTCAGCGAATTTCTTCACGTTTCCAAAACGGATATGGAAACCAGCCTGTTAAATAATCCGCTTATCAATAAAGAAATGATCACCAACATCATCGCTTCGTTGTTAGGCATTCCCTTAGAAGAACAGCAGAAACTACTTGAACTACCGGACATCAGTCTGAGATTGAATGTGGTATGCCAGTATCTTGAAAAGGAAATCGAAAAGGAAGAACCCGCCTCGCTGTTGAAGGGGAGTCTGCCCCTGCCTGCGGATTGGAATTAGCGCCAAGGAACTTATTGTGAATGACATCAAACGATTATTCTATCGTAATACAGGGACCGTAGAATACCACATAAGGGAAATTATGACCTGTCCAGGTAAATCCGATATCTTCCATACAGATCACCGCACCCGGTACCAGGGATGCCGGATCCAGTTCGATCACTGCAAACAGTATATTTTCCCCGTTGAGGATAGGATCCACCTGCGGTTGACCTGATATTTCGCCGGTGGACGGACTAACAATTAGATTCCAGTCCTCATCGGCAATTTCCCCGCCGGGAATCTGACCGGTAATATTTGCCCCGGAAATCCGAATATGGAACCAGTTTACGTTGATCTGGGTCTCAATCCCGATATACAATAAATGCCCGGCTACATCCAGGTGATCCATGTATACCATAGGGGGGAGCTGAACAATCGTGTACAAAGAATTAGTGGTCAATGCACCGAAACTCCCCATCGCCACACTTCCATCATTTTTTCGCAAATTACTTCGGACAGGGTCATGAAGGTCCAGATCAGTATAAAAGTAATAATTTTCAAATCCATGGGACATGGTCTGAACATTGATGCGATAGTATCCGGGGATTTCAGCTATGACGGTTCCGGTGATGTAAGTATTATCATTCAACATCCCTTCTACAGTGCTCATCGCAGGAAAGGCGTGAATATAATTCAAATTCGTAGGCGTACAGGTATCGAGATTTATTCCGTCAGGTGAAAATTCTTCAACCTTTACCCAGAAACTGGTGGCTTCCAGGGGGGATGAAAAATAGATCTGCCGGGTGGAGAATGCCTCACCGGTGGATGAAGTAAGCCAGAAATTATCCACAGGACAGTTTTGTAGTAAATTCAGAATAGTGGGATAATTGTAAATATTTTCATACAGCGCGGTAATTCCAAGGCTGTCGCCATAAAAATTGACGGGCAGTAACAAAGTATCCGTTGCGGTAATAACACCGAATTCGCCGCAGTCACATTCAAGGGAATAAATCCGGTCTTCAATGGGCATATCCGGTGACATTCCGAAATCGATTTCACTTATGGGGATCCACCCTCCGTACCATTCGGTGATGGCTTCATCCAGATTCGGGTCGTATTCCGGATATGAGATCAATTGGGCGGCATTGTCCACCCATGTGAACGGATATTCACCCCATGGACCATACAGTTTCACCGATGAACAGATCGTAGAATCCACATGAAAGTTAGGCAGGACTTCATCATACTCATCCACATTGGGTTCGCCACAATCGGGGATACCGTTATTCTCCCCAATACTGGGTTCGTTGGTAATACCGTCATGATCGTCGTCATTAGGATCATTTACCTGTCCGTCCTCTCCAAGATCATCCGTAAGGGGGTCCCAGTCGCCGTCGTTATCGAGGCAATCATAGATGTAATTTTCGTTGAGAGGAAAGGTCTTATCGATGCGAACTAAAGCCATATTTTCGGTGGGGAACAGGATACCTTCGATACGCAGTTCACCCTGATAATAATTGTTGCCCTCGTTAATTCCATCGATGTCATAGAGTGAAATCTCCCGTTCACAAGACAGTAAAACCAGAAAGGTCGCACATAGAAGGGTACTGATAAATTTCATAATTTAATTTCTAATCCGAAGGTGATAAGTATGGGGAACATGCTATAAGCGCTGACTTTAGCGGGTGATGCTTCCAGGTCCCAGTTGTACAGCAGCACATTATAATGATTGGTGAGATTGATGAGTTGAAGCTGATATACAACAGCCTTTTTGAACACCGTTGAACTATAACCGTAGGCAAGGTCCAGCCGAAAATAAAAGGGATACCGGGCGCTGTTCTTGAGTCCGTAATAAGTATCCAGCCGTTGATAGGGATTATCCACGGATCCAAAAATATTCACACCCTGATGGAACACTTTCCCCTTAGGCGGGGTGAAGGGTTCACCGGTGCGGGCTGTACAACTGGTGGATAGGGTATGCTTCGGATTTATCCGGTAATTTATCACCAGATTAAAACTGTGAGGCATGTCATATTTCGCATGGAATTTTTCACCCAACACCGGTTCGATGACGCCATTTTCGTTATAGTCCATGGTTTTTTTTGTCAGGGAGTAGGAATACCCCAGCCATCCGGTAATATCCCCCTGATATTTCTTCAGCAGGATTTCAATACCCCGTGCGATTCCGGTGCCGGCGACAAATCCGCCCTCTCCATCAGAAGGGTGGTAAACCCGGCTCATGTCCAAAATGTATCGGTATGGTTTTACATATCCCTCGAGATTTACTGACAGATTGTAAGGTGCGAAATATTCCAGCCCAAGGATAAAATGCTCGGCGCGCTGAGGCTGATATCCTTTCATGACGGGCTGCCAGAAATCCACGATCCGCAGAAGCTGGTCATCATGATTAATGGTAAATAAAAATTGTGAGTACATTCCCCAGCTTCCTTTCACCGCCAGCTCGCCCGTAAGAAAATATTTGAAATTGAACCGCGGATCAAACACCCAATGGTCATAATACTCATACTTTGTCAGGCGAACACCGATATCGAGGATCAGGCGGTCAACCGGACGACGCGAATCGGTGATATAGCACTCGAAAAGAGTCGGAGATTGATCCCAGTCCACAATCTTGGAACCGGCAAATGTTTCACGGTATTGCAGACTTAATTTTTTTAGGGAATACCCGGTATTCACCGAGTGCCCGGAATCCAAAAACCACGTCAAATTCTGGGAAAATCCCTGATCCTTCACCCGGTTGGTCATGTGCGCTACGAACCCTGATGATTCCGTGGAATCTGAAAAACTGCTTTCACGGAGGATAGTAAAATCAAAATCTACATTAAAAAAATAGAGGGCTTGAGTCAGGTTGGTCTCCAGTACCCGTTTTGAAGAGGGGAGATATCGCCATTGAATACTTCGGGTCCGGTTACCCCAATCCCAAAGAAAATTAATCTCTGGCAGATCGTTGCCACCCACATTGATAAATAAATCATCTAAACCGGAATATTGGGTATAGGTGATCCGGTGGTTTGATGAAATGTCAGAATGGATTTTGAAATTAGTATCCCAGAAATAATAATTCCAGTTCTGGTCGGTACCCCTGACCCGGTAGTATAAAGAAGCAAGCTGGTCAAAATAAGTTCTGCGACCGGAGAAAAACCATGATCCTTTATAAGAAGGACCTTCGGCAAGAAACTTGGAACTTAACAGGGTGACTTCGCCCTGGATATCGTTGATATTCCAGTAATCCGAGAACCAATGGTCGGCAGAGAACCGGCCTCTGCGTGAATTTCCTTCTTTCGTGGTCAGGCTGATTACCGAGGACAGATGTCCACCGTATTCAGATTGAAATCCACCGGAAATAAACCTGGCATTTGATATAGCGTCAGTGTTGAATGTGGAGAAAATTCCACCCACATGGTAGGGGTTGTAGATTTGTGGCGTGTCCAACAGAACTAAATTTTCATCGGGGCTGCCACCGCGAACGATAATCGCTGCAGAAAAATCATTCTGTGATGTGACGCCGGGCAATAATTGAAAGGTCCGGAAAATGTCATCTTCAATAAAGGCGGGAACCGACCGGATATCCCTCACTGTCAGGTTAATGTTGCTCACATTGGATTGCCGGAGAAATTGTGCTTTTTCTCCACTCACCTCGACGGTCTCACCGGAAAGGACGATGGGGGAAAGATCTGCATCCACCCGGTTATCTCCATCGTAATTGCGGACTTGCAAAGTGTCGGGTGAAAAACCAATCATCATAAAGATCAATGACACATCTCCGACGGGAGCGCCCTGAATCACATAATACCCGTGAATATCTGCCGATGTGCCTATCTGCGTATGTTGAACCATGATGGTGGCAAAGGAAATGGGCTCACCATTCTCAGAATTACGGACATAACCGGATATCCCTGCCGAAAATCCGAGTGAGAATAAAAGACATAATGTTATAACTTTATTAAATGTCATGATTTAGGTAGATGCGAAAGATGAAATTTAGGCTGTCATGGTTATGGAATTACCCGAAAGAAATGGAGGCATAATAATTACGTTTAATCATTCTGACTTCCGTCAAGGCAAAAACCGGATTAGAGATCAGATCCTTTGGGTTGCGGATTGGTCAGTCGATACGGGAAATTTTCAGCTCTTTCATTTTTCGGGATAAGTTGGGTTGTCTCATCCCCAGTTTCTCTGCGGCTGCAGTGATATTCCATTTGGATTGTTTCAGTTTTTCAGTGATAAACCGGGTTTCAAATTCCCGCCTGGCATCCGAAAAATTTTCAAATGTCATAAAATCGCAGATTTCGTCATTACCGGTTTTGTTTCGAAGATGAGGAAGGACATCTTTATCCGTGATCTCCTGATTGGTTACAAGGATGCATAAACGTTCGATGAGATTTCTCAGTTCCCGGACATTCCCAGGGAACTCATATGACTCCAAACACGCTTTGGCTTTCGGGGTCAGATATTTAAGATCTTCCTTCAGTTCTGTGGCATAATACTGCAGAAAATGGTCTGCGAGAAACAGGACATCACCGGTTCGATCCCGAAGGGGTGGGATGCTCATCGGCAGAACATTCAGGCGATAGAACAGATCCTGGCGAAAAGCGCTCTCAGAGATCATGTTTTCCAGGTCTTTGTGGGTTGCTGCCAGGATACGCACATCAATACGGATAGTACTTTCGCCGCCCACCCGTTCGAACGTTCCTTCCTGGATCACCCTGAGAACTTTAGCCTGTGTTGTCATACTCATGTCGCCGATCTCATCTAAAAAGAGGGTTCCCCCATGAGCCATCTCCAGTTTACCGATCTTCCGCTTTTCGGCACCGGTAAAGGCGCCCTTATCATATCCGAATAGTTCACTTTCAACCAGTTCGGTTGGGAGCGCAGCAGAATTAAAAGCAATAAATGGTTTTTCACGTCGATGACTTTTATCGTGAATCGCCCATGCGACCAATTCTTTTCCAGTTCCGCTTTCACCCCGGATAAGGACTTTTGTATCCGTCGGCGCCGCCTTTTCGATGATATCCCGAATACTCTGGATTTGGGGAGAATTTCCAATCATCGCATATTTTTTCAGTTTATCGGACATGGTCTGACTGGCGGTAAACTGTAGGGATTGTTTTTGTGCAATATTTCTCGCTGCTGTGAGAATTTTAGACATTGACAGCGGCTTTTCAATAAAATCGTATGCTCCGAGCTTTACCGCCTGTACGGCGGTTTCTATTCCGCTATGGCCTGAAATAACCAGCACATCAGCATCATATTCAATTTCCTTGAGTTTTTGAAAAACCTGAATTCCGTCCATTCCGGGCATACGAACATCCAGAATGACCAGCTCGTATTTTTGTCTCTTCAGGCGTGCCAGGCACTTTTCGCCGCTATCCACACTGTCCACGGTATATCCCTCATCCTGAAGAATGTCGGTAAGGGTAAACCGGATATTTTTCTCATCATCAACGACTAAAATACGCATTGGCTGTCCTGAATTTTTTGGTGTACCTGAAAATTTTAATAGTAATGCACCGGTAATTTAATCATAAATGAGGTTCCTTCATTTACCCGGCTAGTCACCGAAATAACACCATTGTGGTGTTCGACTATTTTTTTCACAATTGCGAGACCGAGTCCGGTCCCTTTTTTACGTTTGGAAAAATAAGGCTCGAATATTCTTGGGATATCCTCCTCAGGTATCCCTTTTCCCCGATCGGAAACGGTCACCCAAATCAATTGATCGGCACCGGTCCCGGTGTGTATGGAAATCTCCGGAGTAGTCTCGCTCGCATGGATACTGTTTTGAATTAAATTGACCAAAACCTGTTTGATTTGAAATCTATCGGCAAATATGTGTAGTTCTTCCTTATCCTTGAAATTAATTTTAGCTTTGGACTGATAGGGCGCCACTACTTCTTTTACAAGTTTTACCAGATCGAAGTTTGAGGGCAGGGATTCCGGAAGACGTGCAAATTCTGAGAATTCAACGGTCAGTCGTTTCAGTCCTGCAATTTCCTCCTTGATCACCTCCAGCGACCGGGGAAGGATCCTGACCACGGCATCGGTTGATTCCAGCAATTTTGACTCGAGTCGTTCAGCTGTCAATTGTAAGGGTGTAAGTGGATTTTTAATTTCATGAGCCATGACCCTCGCCATTTCCCGCCAGATTGTTTCTTTTTCTGCAGAGATTAGTTGGTCGCGTGATGCCTCAAGTTCTTTGACCATCGAATTAAAGGAGACAATGAGTTCGTTTAAAGGTGAATATTTACTCTCCGGTACATTAACATTCAAATCACCCCGGGACAATGCCTGGGTCGCATACTGTAGTTTTTCCAACGGCCGGGTGATGAGTTTAAAAGTAAATATAGTAAATAAAAATACTGCAATGATGATAGAAATAAGGATATACAGGGAATAGAGCTCCATTTCAGATTCAAAATTCGAGGCGCCCCACTTACTTAAGGTCGTTATACCCAACAACGTATCAATATCCATTTTAAAATCATCAAGATATTCAGGAGCGATTTGATCCCGGTAATTCTGGTAGATTGATCGAAGCCTGTCTTCGACTCCAAGGTTAGCAATCTGATTTTCGTATTGTTCAAAATTTTGGATGAAATACAATCGATAAAAAAGTACAGATAAAATCAACACGAATTGTACGATAAATAGAAACTGAATTTTGATAGAAGGGAGTCGAAATTTCATTGTGTGATCAGCATGCGATTAAAAGCGGGCGATCTGACCTCGGGTTTGTTTTTTTTCCAGTAAAACATGAGATCGATTTCTTTATCCAGGTTTGGGATGAAGATTTTATCCAGATGCGCTGTAATTTTTACAAAGTACTCTTTTTCAAATCGGATGTCTTCACGCGAAACGGTGTTGATCATTTCGAGAATAGTTATATATTCCTTGGCACGCTGGAAGGATTCTGTTTCGAGGGTTTCCAGGTTTTCAGAAATATGAACTTTATAGATTTTATCGAGGAGATAGTAACGAATTTCGTGATAAAAACTGTTCTCTAAAATAATATGATTTGTCTCATTTTCAATGATCTGAACGGTAAAATGGAAACGAATTGGATGGCCGGTGAGTATAATTTCGTCAAGTCCCGGTGAAAAACAATTGTCAAGGTGAGTATTGACCAACAATGCGCCACTTCTGGGGAAAAGAACAATGGGGGAGAATTCTGCATTCACACCTGGGATAGTGGAATAAATCAACGAGCCTAATGCGATAATACCGGAAATAATTTTGTCAGTAAACAATTTGGTTCTGTTCTCTTATGTTGTGTACATGCCAATAAATCATGTTAAAATTGATATGATTGTCATTATCGAATGGATCACTTTTATTACCGGTTACCCATTTAATGAGTTGTCAAACAGACAAATTATTTTTATCGTAAGTGTAAAAATACCGGTTGGAGGAATCTGATTCTGATAACCCGCGGTAAATTAAAACAGACCTGAGACATTTACATCAAAAAAAAGAGCAGATTAGAAATTCCGATCTGCTCTTTAATTCGGAGAATTATAGTTTAGTTACCAAACCATACGCCCACCTCAATTGTTTGTCCGCCAAATGGGTCTGGTTCATTATCACCTGTAACATCATATTCAAAGGGGAGTGATGTCCAGTTATCCTTGATGGAATAGTTCCAAAGGTAACCGGCGGAAGCGTGCAGTCCGAGCCAACTTTTAATCCTGATCAGTACCCCGACGGTCGGATAAACCACCAAATAATTTTTCTCATACCTGGCATACCAGTTGGGTCCATCAATCAGCGGGGTGCCATCCCAGGAAAAATTTCCATCGGACTGAGCGATCTCAATAGATGTTGTCCCCCCGCCGAGGGTAGTACCCAAATCGACGATAATATTTGAAGAGAACAGGGGCATTTTTTTCAATAGAGTGACACCGCCAAAACCGGATTCAATATTTAACAATCGTGTATAGCCATCATCCGGCGTTGTAAATTTTTGATCATATTTTAGTCCGGCGCCCATACCGCCAATGAATAATCCTTTACCCACGTTTCCCATTCCATACCCGCCAAAGTAAACCAGAGAATTTTTATTAATGGGGCGAAAGCCGTACTGGTTGATAAAGTTATTCAAATTGGTAAGGTCATAGTCGACTTTAATTCCGAGAGGACCTCCGCCGCCATATCCAACCGAATAACTTTTAGTTTTGCCAAATTTTTGTAAATCCGTCCAGGTTTCGTCATCATCCCCAGGCAGAGAAGGTAGAGCGAATACGAGGGTTGTTTCCATGATCTTCTCATTTCGAAAGTATTTGATCGGGACAGAGTCGCCGATTTTTTTGCTGTCCCGAAGATTTAACAAATGAGATTCGTACCGGACTTTTTCACCACCAAATTCCATGATGATGTCGTCCTTAATGATGCCGGCTCTGTCCGCATTACCGCCATGGACCACACCGGTGACCAGCACACCGTAACATTCAGGATAATGTCTTTGATAGGCTTCTTCAAAGTCCATGTTTTCGATGTAGATACCCAGTTTGAGCGACTTGTCGTCAAATTCTTTAACCATTTTCAGTGATGGAACCGGTGGAAGGGGCGGGATTGTCTCACCCTGTTCAATTGATTTTTCAAGGTCATCCCCCCATTTTTCCATTTGGATTTCCCAATTGTGCATATTTATCTCAAAATTTTCCATATTCTTGTCTACATTTTTCAATTCTTCCTCATCCTGAAAATTGATAGCATAAACTAAAGAAAAGGCAAGTACTGACAGAACGGTAAGTAGTTTGATTTTATTGTGTGTGATCATTTTAATCTCCAAAATTAATCATGTGTTAATCCAACTTCAGAAGAAAGTGCGCAAATGATGTGCCACGGAGATGAAAACATTGATAAATCATTTAATTACATTAAGTTAGAGCGAAAGAAAGACAATGGAATGATTATCCACTCATATTAAATTGATATTTTTCCTGAAACAATGATATAACTATGTCAGGGTTGATTGTGGCAGACTGATTTAATTTTCGATCCATTTTATTTTTAAAGAACCTGCACCAATGGACCCGGTGATATAGATTGTAAAATTTGCATCGTTAATGACCCGGCTTCGGTACTCGTCACCATGATTTGAAAAATCATCCAGATCCACACTGGACAAAAACGATCCGTCATACTTAAAAATGACGTTTGTCCCCTTCGGAATCTCAATATTCACGGCTCCCAATCCAACGGATATGTCCACTTCAACGTCATGTTTTAACTGTCCGCCAAATTCGAGATTCATTGTCCCTAATCCACATTCAAACTCCATTTGATCTGAATTTGAGTTCAATAGATTTTTCAGTGTCGCAGAACCCAATCCGGCGTCTACATCGATCTTCATACAGTCCACAGGGTTATAAATCTCGCCAAAGTCAACCTTTGTTTCACACATACCGCAATCTAAAACAAAATTTTCAATTTTTAACTGCTGAAGGGACAATGTTGATTTTCCCATTCCCACGTCGACATTCATTTTTAAGGGAATTTTAGGGGAAAGATACAGTTCGCTTTCATTGTATACTTTATTTTTACCGTAATTTTTATAATTGATATCCCAATCTATATCTACTTCCGTTTCGAGCCGAAGAATACCAGTACTGCCAAATTTTTCGTATTCTAACAATCCATCAATATTTTGATAAAAATATTTTAAGTATCCGGTTACAGCCATATCGGGCTGTCCCGCTTCGATCACTAAATTCCCCAAACTGTAGTCAATATTCACTTTCATGGATTTTATATTGTAAAGTGGTTCGTTTAATGTAAGGATTTTTTCCTTATTACTGGGGAAAATCAGGCAGATGAGCATTGCAATAAATATCACTTTTTTCATTATCAATATGCTCTCTTACCGTAATATAATACAAAATTGATTTGAATGCTCTGAGCTCCTTCAGTACCCAACGGTTTTATGATATCAATACGAGATCTGTGAGAACCAAAACTAAAACCAATGGATTCCCCATTGTGAGAATTCAGTAATTTATCCCAGTGGTTTGATGAAAGTTCATCGGCGCCATCAGACCAGATGGCTGCCCGGTCATAGAAAACCGCGATACCATCAAAAACAATCTCGATTGTCCCGGAAGAGAAACGGGTCCCGTCAAATTGCTTCCAGGTGTATCCTCGTAATGATCCAATTCCGCCAATTAAATACCGATGCTGCAAACCAAAATGATCACCGTAAACAGATCCGGCTTTAACTTGAGTATGAATGCCTAATTTTCTGGTAAACGGGAAATAGGAGTCCGCTATCAGGTCCTGCTTTGTGTAAATGAAGTCAGATTTTTTTTGCGATTCAGTCTTTGAATATTGAAGATACCCCAGGACTGATGAAGTACAATTCCATTGATAAGGCTGTCCAATACTAATTTTATAATTCAGGGAAATTTCTTTTCCTTCTTCGATCAAATAGGTTCCCCGGAATACCTCCTGGCTTCCGAATAGTGACCAGGTAGCGACGGTATTCATCTGACTTTGCAATTCGTCCCGATATTGAACAGATATTTTTATCTTCCAGGGAAGGGTGATGAATCCGCCGGCACCGAATCCATCTGCTTCATACCAGTCCAAAAAATCCTGGTGGATAAAAAACGCAGCCAAAGAATTCAAGACACCGTTGATCCTGAGTGTATCCTCTGAAGTGGACCTGTTATATTTTTCAATGTACAATTGAAAGGAATCCTGAAACAATCGCTGCTCAAATCCGATAATACCGCTATACTTATTTCTGTGAAAGGATCGACCCACACCTCCGTATAGTATGTTCCCGGGTAGAAATTCATTTTCCACATGAAAATTCATCTGAAGATAAAGACCTTCAGTCCGATTATACCGCATCCATCCACCGTCTTTATAGGGATGAGAGTGGGGTCGCTTTGGATCAAATATAGAACAAGCAGTACAGGGGCCGTCGCTTTTTATCCAATCATTTAGGTGAATGCCCTTGTCCCCTTCCCAATCCCTTGAGATTGAAAATTTATCTTTATTCAGTTCCAGCACTTCTCCCTTAATGGTTGCTTCAGGGTCTTTGTCAATTTGTCCACCGATGGCGATGATGGTTCCGTTTATCACGGCTGATTTATTGATTTTAATATCACCACCAAGCACCTGGATTTCACCATTTACGGTTCCTTTTACGACCAACCCACCCCCGATGATCTTTAAATTTCCGTTTAAGACCATATCTTCAGTGATCTCATAATCGCTGAAAATTTTCGTAACACCCTTGTCCCGGATCAATTCCCTGGATTCCGCTTCTTCGTCAGAAGATTTTGAGGAGACCAATCCGGATGAACCCAAAATGAGGGAGAGTACTGTGATACCGAATAAAACGATTTTATAATACCGATCAGTCATTGACGATTCCTTTATTAATAATAATGTTACCATTCAATAAAGTTACGCTGATAGTGTGAATTTCGTTTTCAGGATGATATACCCCAATATATGGAAGTTTCCCAACCATTTTTAAAATATTACTGGTGATTGCCCCTCCCTGGGTTTTCACATCCAAGCCTACGTGGTCTCCTGTGTAACTCATATTCAGATTTCCCGAGACAATTTTAATTATGGAAGAATCCCCGATTGATTCGTCTGGGAAATATCTACGAATTCTGACATTCCCATAAAATGAATTTATCTTCAGGTTGCCGTGAATATTATCGAGGGAAAGACCGCCTGAATAGTTCTGCAAAGTGAAATCCCCCGTCCAATTTGACCCTGAAATAATACCTCCATATGTTTCAGTAGAAATATTTCCATCAACGTTTTCAAGTAAGATATCTCCTGCCATTGTGTTAAATATTCCATCATTTGATGATAGTGAGTGGATAGCAATATCACCTCCTCGGGTAAGGGCGTGAATGGAGTCTCCGATGGTATTTTGAATGATACAGTTACCCACATATGTTTTCATCATAAGATTTCCCGAGTGTTCGATGATAGATAAATCTCCACTCCCTGTTTCCAGATGAAGTTTTCCCTGGGTATTCCCTGTGAATATATTGCCATTTAGGGCAGAGCCCAAAATGTCGCCCTTTACATTGTTAATAGTTAAGTCTCCGTTGCCGGTCGTGACATGCACCTTTCCTTCGATCTCATTTAGGGTTATTTCTCCGCTTAATTTTACCAATTTTAAGGAGCCGTGGATGTCGGTTACATCAATCTTGCCCCCTAAAAGATCGAAGCGGATATTCATATTTTTTGGAACCGTGATATCATATGATCGATCTATTGTGATTGAAATACCAGGCTGTTCATTAAATTCAACAATCTGGTTAACAGATTTAAGATTTCCTTTATTTAAAGACTCAATATCAAAATTGGAACTGATACGCTGAACGATTTTAATATTTTTTTGAGCTGACCCCCGAACGGTTATGGGTCCATCAATGGATTTTAATAAAAGTAAAGTATCGCTTTCCGAATTTAATTCGTATTCAAATGTGATACTTTGCCCGCTTACAGCGAGAGAAAAGAGCAAGATTGTGATAAAAGATCTCATTATTTTTTAATTTCACCACCGGTTTGGACAGACTTTATTGATGCCATGAGTAATTTTTCTGCAGTATATCGTACTGATGGATTTTCATCGGATATTGAGACGACCTTCAATATTTGAGTAACGTGGGGGTCTGATGAGAATTGAGTCAGGTATTTAAGTGCGGATAATCTGACAGGAGCATCGTAGTGCCCAATGACAATTTGGAGCAGAGCATCTCGGGCAGTGGTCGTTTCATTGTGCTGAAGACTTTCGATCAGCACCGATTGGATCGCTGTATTGTCCTCTAACAGCAGAGCTTTAATAATTACCGATAAAGCCATGTCATTTGTGACTCCGGTATCTGAAAGTTTACGCGCCAGTTTTAACCGATCACCGGGATTGGCAGTGTTATTCAGCATGTGGTCAAGCAGGAGTATTACGTTTTGATCATTTTCTCGGCCTGCATATTGATAATCATCGTTGGATAGGAATTTAAAAATGTATGGTTCGGCTAAGTTTTTATCAATATCTAACTGTACTGTGGAAATTTTATCTGAAGACAACATATCCATGATATTCAACCCGGCACGATCATTACCGCCCGAATAGGATGCGTTGAAGAAAAAACCCGCGGAGAATCCCGCAATTAGGGAAAAAATACACACAAGGGCAAAGGACAAAGGCGCTTCCTGAAATTTGAAAAAGATCCATTTAAAGGGAAAGTCTATAGCGTTGCTGCTTTCGATTTGATCAATTGCACCAATGAGTTTGTTCCGTTGGTAACTCAACCATTTTTCATTGATATTTAATTTGCTTCCAGAGTATTCTGAAATTTCCTTTTCAAAGATATCAGGCATAAAAAGCCAGCTCCTTTCTCAATATTTCCCGTGCCCGGAATAAATATTTTTTTATTGTACCCTCCTCAATTCTCAGTATTACGGAAATATTACTGATCGTAGTGCCTTCAAGATAATGCATTACCGTAATTGTTCTTAATCGTGGAGATAAATTTTGTATCGCTGAATAAAGCGCTTTGACAGCTTCCAATTTATTGGGATCGTTATCTTCAAATGGATATATTGTATTATCCAAAATTTCATCGCCATCTTCCGTGCGTACCCTTGCCCGTTTTTTTGTGAAATTGTAGCATGTATTAACGGTAATCTTGTAGAGCCAAGAATAAAAGTCGCTTCGAAATTGAAAACTTCTGATCTTTTTCCATACTTTCAGGAATATCTCCTGATAAAGATCTTCTGTATCCTGTCGATTAAGTACGATCGAATATATCAAATTGGATACACGATTATCATAAAATGTCACTAATGCATGGAATGCACGTTGATCGCCCTTTTGAGCCTGTCTGATATATTCGATGATGTTGGCTTCCATTGGCTTTATGATTGGTTTTGACAGAATTTTAAGGTACTGGTTGTCATGGTGTGGCTAGGTTCATATTTATAAATCCCGTACAGGATAATTTAAAATCAACGGAGAATGCAGAAAAAAGATCGTTTACCAACATCAGTTATTTATTGGAAATATTTTACAAAAAAAAAGCCTCGAATGTGAGGCTTTTAATATAACGTCATTGGGTGGGAACTTTTAATTACCGGCGTAAACGCTTACCTGTTTTTTATCCCTGCCTTTTCTTTCAAATTTTACTCTGCCTTCGATCAGCGCAAACAAGGTATCATCCTTACCTCTTCCGACATTTGTTCCGGGATGGATCTTTGTCCCTCTTTGACGGACAATAATGCTGCCGGCAGTAACAACTTTACCGTCAGGGCTTTTTACACCCAACATATTTGGTTTACTGTCTCTTCCGTTTTTTGAGCTGCCAACCCCTTTTTTATGAGCCATTTTTAAAATCCTTTATTTAGATGAATTTACAGAATTAACATCGTTTACTTTGATGAGGGTAAAATCCTGACGATGACCTTGTTTTTTCTGATACCCTTTCCGGCGTTTGAATTTAAACACAATAATTTTGCGTTCCCGGCCATGATTTACGATATTAGCGGTAAATGAGACGTCCTTAACAAAGGGATTTCCAACTATCATATTTGTTCCGTCATTTAAAAACAGGACTTTATCCATTAAGATTTCGTCGCCTGTGCTCCCTTTTGAATAAGGGATTTTAATTTCTTTTCCCGGCTCAACTTTAAACTGTTTTCCGGAAAGCTCAACGTATGCGTACATAATTGTTCCTAAAATTAGACCTGTAATTTATTTTGATCTAAATAACGGAAACAACCTAAACATCGGAAGTCACATCTCGTTTTCTTTTTTTGGAGAATACCTGGAAAATATCAGGTGACAAGGACTCATCTTCCTGGATATCCAATAACATCCAGTTCTCCCACATAAAACCTTTGAGCAATTTATTGGCCTGAAGGTACTGTGCAATATCGGGATGTACCGTGATTGTCAACCGTCTATCTTTTGATTTGGCTTTGAATCGTTTTAACCAATTTTCAATATTGGTAATAACGGTATCTTTTGAGGGTACCATACCCAGGCCATTGCACATCGGGCACGGGTCATTTACCGTATTTAAAAGTGACAACCTGACCCGTTGGCGAGTCATCTCGAGTAATCCAAAACTTGAAAATTCAGCCAGAGATACTTTTGCGCGGTCCTTTTTTAAAGACGCTTTAAATTCTTCAAATACTTTTTTCTTATTCGCCGATTCATGCAGATCAATAAAATCAATAACTATCAATCCACCTATATCTCTCAATCTCAACTGTCGAGCCACTTCTCTGGCAGCTTCAATATTAATCTTCGTTGAGTTCTGCTCATGATCTTTCTTACCAATAAACCTGCCGCTGTTCACGTCAATAACCATCATGGCTTCGGTCTGTTCAATCACCAGATGTGCACCGCTTTTTAACCACACTTTTCTTCTAAGGGATTTCTGAATTTGGTCTTCGATATTATACTGATCAAATATTGAACCTTTCATTTTATGGATTTGTAACTTATAGACCTGATCAGGAGATACCTCTTTAATGTAATGGTATATTCTTTTAAATACCTGTTTATTATCCACAACAATCGAGGAGACTTCCGGAGTAAAAAGGTCACGTATAACCTGATCGGCAGTAGAAAAATCCTGATATACAATCACCGGTGCCGGGTGGCTTTTAACAGTTTGTTCAATGGCTGTCCAAGCCTCCCAGGATCGATTAAAATCTGCTTCGAGAAGACTTTGGTCCTTCCCTTCAGATATAGTTCTGATGATGAGTCCTATCCCCGGAGGTTTGAATTCTTTTACGATTCGGCGTAATCGTCTTTTCTCGTATTTATCAGATATTTTTCTGGATGTGCCGATAATATTCGATCCTGGGACCATAACCAACAGACTCCCCGGGATGGAAATATCCGTTGTAACCCGCGGGCCTTTGCCACTATAAGGCTCTTTTATGACCTGAACTAAAATTTCGTCACCCACTTTTAAATTTTTTGATAAGGGGGAACCTGTTTTGTTATGTCCGTTTTTTTTCTGTGGGATTTCTTCCTCAACTTCATCATCTTCCGAGATTGAAATATTCCCCAGATTTTCCGGATTCCCGATTTCAGAGAATGGAAGAAATGCATTGATATCGTTCCCAATATCAATAAATGCAGCTTGCATTCCCATTATCACGTTTTGTACTTTGCCCTTATAAATATTCCCCACCATCCGCTGCTGATCATTTAATTCAATGTAAAGTTCAACAAGCTCCTCATCTTCTGTGATAGCAATACGGGTGCTGCCGGCGGAAATATTTATAAAAATATTTTTTTCAATTGTATTCATTTATTACCAATACTTATTATTATTGGATATCGAAACATATCCAAAATGTTTCAGATAATTTAATGCAGGTATTATTTTAGGCGGAAAGGATGAGGAAACAAAATGATAAGAAAAAATTAAACAAAAATTATTAACAAAAATGTATAACAAAAAAAATCAAGTTTTTGTTAAATCAGTTATTTCAAAAAATAAATAAAATAAAAAAATTATCTTCCTTTTCTCGCAGATAAAACAAATCAAATAGCATTAAACTTTCTGATTTTCGTCTTTCAATTTATAATTGAACAACATCAGTATTACAATAAATTTAAATTTGATAAAAATTTTAATTTCATAAAGGATTTAGAAAACAAACCCAATACCGAACATCCTGCAGCCAGTAATCCAAAAATCAAAAATATCCATTGGACATGGATCCACTCCAAAATAAAACCCATAGCCACAACCGAAACAGTTGTCGTGCCCATGACGGACATATTTACTAATGAAAAAATTCGTCCAAGATATTTATTTTCAATGGAAAACTGAATAATAAGTGTCCGTGAAATCGTGATCATCGGGATTCCTATGCCATGGACAAACAGGAAAAAATATGCAATGTAGCTGGTATGAGTAAAATAGATCAGACAGTAGGTTAAACCATCTAATATGATTCCTGTTAATAAAATTTTGACCGGAGAAATACCGCTTAAGAATTTCCAAATAATGACTGAACCCAGTACCATTCCTGCCGCCATCGAAGTTTCCAGAATAGCTAATGTTGAGAATTGATTGTCCAGAATTTCACGGACATACACCGGGATCCCGATAATTGCCAGCCCCATAATAAAAAAATTATTAACGGCTGTAATGAGGATAAGCGATTCTATATCTTTGCGTTTAGTGATGAAAAGAATACCGGATTTTACCGATTGGGTGTATGTTTGAGGACGACTTTCAGACATGGATTGACCTGAAGGCTTTAAAAATGAAATACAAATCAATGATACCGAAAATGAAAGTGCATCAATGGTGAAGAGATGCGTGATGCCAACGGTGGCTACCAGTATACCTGCCAGAAATGGACCGAGTAAATGAGCCATCTGACCAGATGTTGAGATGATGGTATTTGCGCTGGTTAACTGGCTAGGGGAGACCAGATCCGGGATCAGCGAATCCCGTGCTGGATAAAATGGGGTTGCAAGGGAAGCCACGATAAAGGTGATCATTCCTATAAGTAACGAGGTTGCCCGGCCGGTAATCAGCAATATGGGAACGAATGCTACGAAAAACGAACGTAAAATATCACTGGTGATCATAACATATTTTCGAGGATATTTATCCGCAATGGAACCTGCAATCAATCCAAACAAAATAGCTGGAAGATATCCGCTCGCTGTGGTTAAGGATGTAGTGCTTTTAGAACCTGTTAAATCAAGAATCAACCATGGTAACGCGATCATGTAAATTGAGTCACCCGCATGAGAAATAAGATGCCCTACCCAAAGAAGGATGATATTTTTGTTTTTGAGAATCGATTTTTCCATATCCAAAATTTTGGTCAGTGACTGTTTAATATTATAATTCTATAATTCCATTTTAATAATTTATCGCATCTTATCAGGACATGGTTATGTCTATAATTTATTTTTGTGGTGCCCTGAACAACAGTGTAATTTAAAAGGTTGTTTTTATGATATAATTTAGTTTTAATCTAGTTAGGAGAAAAAATTGGCCTATATTATCGCTGAACCTTGTCTTGGTACTTGTGACACTGCTTGTGTTGAGGTTTGTCCAGTGGATTGTATCCATCCTGACGACCCAAAATGGGAAAAGGGAATGGACCCCGAAGGACATACACTGTACATCCATCCCGAGGAATGTATTGATTGTGGCGCGTGCGAACCTGAGTGTCCCGTGGAAGCAATTTTTGAGGAAGATGCAGTCCCGGAAGAGTGGAATCACTGGATCAAAAAGAATTACGACCATTATGGCATAGAATATAACGGTTAAATCTAAAGACAAGCGATATTCAACCTTTAGGTGCAACGGCTATCTTATATAAGATAGCCGTTTGTTTCATTTGACGAATTTATTTTTAATTTTATTTAGGATCAAAATCATAGCGAATAACCAGGTAGAGTCTAAAACCATATCATGTATAAAGAAAATATCCTCAAACTATTGGCACGTATAAAATATCCGGGATTCTCCCGTGATATTGTTTCATTTGGTATGGTAAAGGATGTAAACGTCGAAAAAGAAACGGTACACATAACTTTATCCCTATCTTCAAATGAGCAAAAAATTAAGGACCAATTACGAAAAGAGATTGAACTCGTTATTCAGAAAAATACGCAATTTGCCAATGTCGGGGTATTTATCATACAACCTGAAGATGAAAAACAAGGGTTGCAAACCCGGACATCCGAGCTTCAGAAGGGGGAATTCCCGAATATAAAATATATTATTGCCGTGGCAAGTGGTAAGGGCGGAGTGGGGAAATCAACCGTTGCCATCAACCTGGCTGCAACCTTGTCTAAACAATACAAAGTCGGCTTGCTTGATCTCGATATTTATGGTCCAAGTTTGCCTTCGGTAACGGGTATTAACGATACACCCAGACTTACTGAACAAAAGAAGATCACCCCGATTGAAAAATTCGGGATGAAACTGATGTCATTTGGATTCATCAGCGGCAACGCTTCTCCCACCATCTGGCGAGGTCCGATGGTCGCCCGTATGACTCAACAATTTTTTGATGAAGTGGAGTGGGGAAAATTGGATTTTCTTATTCTTGATCTTCCACCGGGTACGGGGGATATTCAGTTGACGCTCGTTCAGAGAGTCGCCCTGACAGGGGCGGTGATTGTAACGACACCCCAGGACCTCGCCGTGAAGGATGTTCAAAAAGGAGCTGATATGTTCCGGAAGGTGAATACACCGGTTCTGGGAATTATTGAAAATATGACCCATTTCCAATGTCCGCATTGTGAGGAGATCACTCAAATATTTCCGGGAAATGGTGGGCAGGAAGAAAGTGAAAGGTTAAATGTACCGTTACTTGGACAGATTCACCTGTCTCCAGATCTGGCGTTTTCAACGGATACCGGTTCTCCCTACGTTTTAAAATTCCCGGATTCTATCATTACAAAAATCTATACCGATATATCCGAAAAGCTAATTAAATTAATCCGGTGATCATTCCACAGACCATGACGGCTACCACTCAATCTGGTTGATAAGATCAAAAAAGTTAACTAACTTATTTAGCTAAAATTCCAATCAATAAAAGTGAAAAGATCAACTAAGGACAAAATTATACCAGAAAAATTACCACAGCACATTGCAATCATTATGGATGGTAATGGCCGATGGGCTCATGAAAGACGGCTTCCCAGGATTGCCGGACATAATGAAGGGGTCAGAGCTGTGAGACGGGTCACCGAAGCCGCCGGTGAATTAGGTATTGGCACCCTGACCTTATTCACATTCTCATCCGAAAATTGGTACCGTCCCTCTTCCGAAGTCAGCGCATTGATGCAATTATTTATCAAATCATTAAAGAATGAACTGAGCGATTTAAATAAAAATAATGTTCAGCTTCGAATGATCGGGTGTAAAAAGGCACTGTCGAAAACCGTTGTGTCAGAACTGGAAGCCGGTATTGCATCTACATCCGCGAATACTGGGCTGACCCTCAACCTGGCTTTCAATTATGGCAGCAGGCAGGAAATTGTCAACGCGTCAAAAAAAATTGCCGGGCTGGTGAAAAGTGGGGAACTTAACCCTGATGATATCGATGAAAATATCTTTGAAAAATACCTTTACACTTTTGACCTGCCGGATCCGGATTTGCTGATTAGAACAGGCGGAGAATCCCGGGTAAGTAATTTTATGCTTTGGCAGATTGCCTATTCAGAAATAATTATATATCCTAAATATTGGCCGGAATTTTCAAAAGAAGATCTGGAATACTGCATTCTGAATTACCAGACACGTGAAAGAAGATTTGGAAAAACAAGCGAACAAATAAAAAAGGATGTTATCCATTAAATATTTACTCATTTCCCTGTTTTTATTGTGCACGCCGATATTTAACCAGGTTCAAAAAGTAAAAATATTGTCAGTAGTGGTAGAAGGTACAGAACGTCTGGCACCCGATGATGTCATCCGCAGTTCAAGATTGTATGAGAGCCGGGAAATCGATTTTGAAGATATTCAAAAAGGGATTAAAACGTTGTGGAATCTAAATCAATTCAGCGATGTTCAGGTATTCGTTGATGAAGAAACTGAAGACGGTGTACTTCTTAGAATTGTCGTCGTCGAGTTACCCATTTTAGAATCCTTTGAATTTTTTGGGAATAAAAAATTATCACGTTCAACCCTTGAAGATGCAGTAAATCTCAACAAAGGTCAACTGATTTCTGAACGGAATATTTTTAATGCTGTCCGTGCGATTTGGAAAGAATACGAGAAAAATCATTATCATAATGCAGAAATAACCACTGATCTGATCAATGGTAAATTAATGCATTCAAAAAAACTGAATATTACAATTAAAGAAAATAAAAAAACCAAGATTACCAAAATCATCATCGAAGGAAATTCCGCCGTATCTGATCTTAAGATTATCAGAAAATTAAAAAATTCAACCCCCAAAAAATGGTATCTGCCATGGCGGGGTGGATTTGATAAAACAAAATATGATGAAGATTTAAAAAACCTTGCGGCATTTTACCATGAAAAAGGATACCGCGATTTTCGTGTCATCGATGAAAATATCGGTTTGGCAGAAAATAAAAAAGGACTTGAGATCCGCTTGAATGTGTATGAAGGACCAAAATATTTTTTCCGGGATATTACCTGGGAAGGGAACCATGTCCATTCTACTGAAGAATTAGCCGCACATTTGGGTTTTTCAAAAGGCGATCCATATAATGAAGAAAAGTTTAACCTGGCGATTTCAGAATCTGTAAGTCCTTTGTATATGGATCAGGGGTATTTCCATTTTATGATCGACCCTAAGATCATACCGGTAGGCGAAAATTTGCTGGACGTTCATTTTACCATTGTTGAAAATCAGATCGTGAAGATCAGAAAAATTAATATTACGGGGAATGATAAAACCCATGAAAATGTTATTCGCAGGGAACTTCGAATGTTCCCCGGTGATATTTTTAACCGGCAGAAACTGATCGACAGCTATCGAGATATCATCATGCTTGAGTATTTCGAAACTGTAAAACCGGATGTGGCTCCTGTGGGTGAAGATCAGATTGATATCCTTTTGGATGTAAAAGAAAAAAGCGCTGACCGGGCAAATTTTTCAATGGGTTATAACGGAACTTATGGATTAACCGGTGGCGGTGGGGTTGAATTTCGAAACTTCAGGGGTCGTGGACAAACCTTATCCGTCAATTATCAGCGGGGAATCGGATCAAGCACATCCAATAATCAATTGTCTTCACTGACCAGTTACACCTCGACGAACACAACGGACTATCAGTCATTTTCATTAAGTTTTGTAGACCCCTGGGTATTTGATACTCCAAATCTGATGGGTATTTCGTACTATTTACAAGAGCGCGGGCAGGGGCAGGGATCTTACCTGCCATTTGATATTCGGTCTTCAGGCGGGTCTGTGAGATGGGGAAGACGATTCAAATGGCCAGACTATTTCTTCCGGGGTAGCTGGATGCTTCGGACGACAAAAAATAAATATTTCGCGAGTTCAGAATCCGACCTTTTAGATTATTTTTCCACCGGGATTGCAAATCTTATCAAAGACGAGGGAAATGCCTTTACATTCAGTTCATCCGGTATATCTTTCCTTCAAACCATTACAAGGGATAGCCGGAATCATCCTGAATTTCCATCCGCCGGCTCGCTTTTTTCCTGGTCATCAACCTACTCAGGCGGGGTAATCGGAGGAGATGAAGATTATCATAAACACGAACTTGATTTTGATTTCTATTCTCCCTTTTATAAAAAAGTAGTGTTAAGGCAAAATATGAAGATGGGAGTGTTAAAATCACTCCCTGAAAAAAATTCCCAACGCTCGGTTATCCCGCCCAGTGCAAAATTCTTCATGGGAGGAAGCGGAATACCCTATGGTGAAATGCTCCGAGGATATGACGATAATACCGTCGGTCCTATGGGCGTATACAGCCCTCTAGGAGGAGACATCATTCTCAAATATACCCTGGAAATGAGATTTCTAATATCTGAAAATCCAACCGTTTACACCCTCATGTTTGCCGAATTGGGTAATGTATGGAATGACTTTGACAATGTTGATCCATTTCAACTTAAACGGTCTGCTGGGATTGGGATACGAATGTTCATGCCAATGCTTGGGATGATTGGTTTTGATATGGGATATGGGTTTGATGATACCATTGTAGATGGCGACAACAGACCACAGGGCTGGAATTATCATATCCTTTTTGGGATGCCATTTTAATTAATTACGAGGAGAAAAAATGAATAGGTACATAAAAACAGCCTTGGTGGGGGCAATATTTGTATTCCCGGCTTTGATTTTTGCTGAAATGAAAATCGGTTACATAGACTCAAATAGAATAATGAACGAGTATTCAGAAGTTGCCATCGTTCAGGCAGCCGTTGAAAAAGAACAGAGGAAAATGGAAACTGACTTTAACAAACTTGTGGCACAATTAGACAGTGTGAAAACCGAGTTTACCAAACAAAGTTTATTAATGAGCGACACGAGACGGCAGGAAGCAAATGCCCAAATCAAAGAAATGGAAATCAATATCCAAAATTTTCAAACTCAAAAGTTTGGACCCAGTGGTGAAATCTAT
>Ga0100387_10000736_pt1 | contig 27200 bp, 31 predicted proteins | sample CryGeymeta201511_FD_81547 | JGI IMG/M metagenome (GOLD analysis project Ga0100387, IMG submission 81547) | Groundwater microbial communities from Crystal Geyser aquifers in Utah, USA - Crystal Geyser metaG 2015-11 | ecosystem: Environmental > Aquatic > Deep subsurface > Groundwater | place... | reverse complement strand
GCGCCCTTATCGCTGGATCCCTTGTTCGTCAAACGCGACGACCAGGTGGTTGGCCTGATAAATTTGTTGAGTATGGCCGTACGCTTTCTGACGCTGCTTGAATTTGTCGTCCGCCGCAAACTCAAGCAAAACCAGGAGAAATTGACCGGGCTGATTGAAAACAATCCCAAAAAGGGGATTGACAATCCAACCACGGAAAGGCTGTTGAAAACGTTTGATGACGTCACGCTAACCATCGTACATTTGCCAGACCAAACCATTCGCCACATCACGCCCTTGACTCCCTTGCAAACCCGCATCCTAGAACTGCTTGGACTATCCGCCACCGTTTACACTCGGCTGGCCGAAAATTGAGAAAAGTCAAAGCCATTTCAGCGAATGGACAGTAATTAAGCGTGATTGAAACATATTATGGAAAACGAATAGCCTGAGATTGTTTCCATTGATCCGGATTTATACTTGATGTAAATTTTTATTATTACCCTTTGGGTCCCTTACGTGGCATGAAACAGCCTTCTGATTATGAATGTCTGCTCCTTAATGATGCTCTTAAGTCGCTCTCCCCCCGGAGAGCGTGGATTGAAACCAGCGCAGGCACATCCCCACCTCGCACTCCACACGCTCCCATCCCATGGGCATTTCTAATTGTCGTTGACAGGATGATGAACATTCAAGTCAAAAGGAAAGGTTTCTCGATATGAAATTCAAGTCAGGTCTGATCTTCTCGACATTTTTCTGGTGTCTGTTTTCGGGCATCACGATGATTTCCATTGGCATTGGCGCGATCATCCCATCTACCAATTTGATTGCAGAGCCATTTGTTTGTCCGGGCGGCAAAATGGAGTTGACCACGCAAAACTATCAGCCCTCCCCCGTTGAGACCGTCACAACCCTTACCTGGTATTGCGCCGATGGAAAAACAGGTGTCAAAACAGAATTGGGCATTTTCCCGATGGTTTTATATGCTGGAACGATCTACGGCCTGATTCTCTTTGCCATAGTGATGATTGGTTTTTTTAAAAAGTTTATTATCCTTCCAACAACCGATTAAGATGGGATGCAACCTATGCCCGCCTCTACGGTCTCACCCGCAACGAACTGCGCTACATCTTGGATCCGAAAGAAGTCCACGGCGAAGATTTCCCTGGCAAAACCTTCCGCGTGCTGAAGGAGAAGGAAGTCCGCTTGTATGGGGACGCTTCGCAGTCGGACGTCAAGGCTGGTGTTGGATGCGTGGGATAAGTTAGTCAAAAGATAGCAGATCAAAAAACGCCCTCGTTTTTGACGAGGGCGTTTTATTATTTTGTTTTCGATTGTCGCGCTTTTACAATCTCCGCGCCGATTTCACGGATGGATTTCTTGGGCAGGCGTTTTTTACGGTCACGGGTGTAATCTCCCTGTCCCGTCTCATATTGTTGAATAAAACGGATCGCGCCCGCGGGTCCAAGTTCGCGGAGCAGCGCCTCAAAGCCTATGGTACGGATTTCATAAAAGGAAAGGGTTTCAGTTTTCATATTTCAAGTTCTCCTCCAGCCATTTCACTGGATTAATTACAATAAGGGCAGAAAACCGTTTTTTATTTTTATCAGCAATCTTTTGCAATTGATCGTCAGTCGTCAGGAAAACGTCAACCTTTGCGCTCTCCGCAGAAGCCAGATGAAGAGCATCGTACTCGCCAAAACCCAGCGACGACAATGCCTCTGCGCGAACCAAAGTTTTTTCGCTGATTTCAAAAGTTTGGTTTGCTTCCTGCGCCAAAAACAACAAGCGTTCTTTGCGTTCGGTATTGGCGGTTTGTTCTATTTCGTAAATCAAAACTTCACTGCCAAACCACTCCCATTCGCGCTGGCGAATTTTCTCCATAATAAGCGTAATCGCTTCTGATTCGAGGCGGACGCGGGGCTGGCGTTGATCGTCAAATGGGCGATTCAGACAGCAAGTGTCAAGATAAATCTTCATCGTGCGGCGAGTATAGCATGATTTACAACACATTGGAAAATAGCGATGGAGCCTTGAATGCCTATTTGGCAGCAATGAACCAATCCAAAATTTATGAACTCATTACAAACTGGATGCCTACTACGCCCGTCTCTACGGTCTCATCCGCGACAAACTGCGCTACATTTTGGATCCCAAAGAAGTCCACGGCGAATACAGGATACTTGCTCTCTAAATTGAGCGCGCCTATAATAATTGGCAGCGCTTGCTAAAATTTGACTGCAATCCATGCAGCACAATCGGGAGGAACAAAATGTACCCTGTCAGAAATTCTACTCAACGGATCAAGTGGGCCGCCGCCGTACTCGTTGTCTCATTGGGGATGCTGGCTTGCAATGCGTTGACCCAATTCAACCAGCCCGCGACCGCCGCCAGCCCCAATGACGGTCAGGTGGAAGCGCCCGACTTGGGCGGGGTAAAAGTCACCTACAACGGTGACTTCAACGGCGTCACGCTCGGGGCGATTGCCATCGAAATTTTCAGCGAATCCTGGCAACGCTGGTTCAACCCGCAAGCCATCAAAAGCATGGAAATGCTGGTCATCGCCGTCATCGGTTTGGTCGTCAATCTCATCGTCGCCTTCGTCCTCGGCGGGCACAGTCACAAAGAAGAACACGGAGTCCAAAGTCTCCCGACTTTGGATGTCCAACGACAGGAGTCGTTGGAGTCCGAGATAAAAGCCGAAGACCTCAACGTCCGCAGCGCCTTCCTGCACGTCGTCGGCGACGCGGTCTCCTCGGTGGGCGTCATCCTGGCGGCGGGCGTCATCTGGTGGACGGGCTGGGAATGGGTTGACCCGCTGATGAGCGTTTTCATCGGCATTATCATCGTGCTCAGTTCGTGGCGCGTGCTGAAGAGTTCCCTGCACATTCTGGTCGAAGGCGTCCCCGAACATCTTTCCATCGAGAAAATTGGTCAGAGCATGGCAAGCGTTCCTGGCGTCAAGGATGTGCATGACCTGCATGTCTGGAGTATTTGCTCGGGTCACATCGCCTTGAGCGCCCACATCATCACCGAAAATCAACCGCTGGCGGAGGAGGATGGCATCATGACAGAACTGAAGAAGCGCCTCGCCAAATTCGGCATCGAACACACCACCATTCAGTTCGAGTGCGCCGCCTGTGGGCAGGGAAGCAACCTGTCGGTGGCGGGGGAGTAGGCGCTCCACAACACAGACTGTTCTTCTGATAGAATCCGATTTGTGAATGCGCGAATTGGAAAACATCTTCTCGGCTTGATTGCCATCCTCCTTCTGGCCGCCTGCCAGCCCTCTCCCTATCCGCGCGTCAGCCTGGCGGAAGGGACGCCCGCCCCGCAGGTCGGGGCGGATGAGCCGCGCAAACTTTCCCTGCGGGTGGCGATTGCCGCGGTCATCTCACCGCAGGCGACATTTGAAACATACGCCCCGCTGCTCGATGTTCTTTCCCGGCGCCTCGACCGCCCGGTGCAATTGATTCAGCGCGGCACGTACGCCGAGGTCAACGAGTTGATTCGCACGGGCGGCGCGGACATGGCGTTTGTCTGCGGCGGCGCTTACGTGGAGGGTCAGCGCGAATTCGGCATGGAACTGCTGGCGGCGCCGCAGGTGCGCGGCGAGACCACCTACTTCTCGTACATCATCGTGCCGCGCGATTCCGAAGCCCAATCCCTGGCTGATTTGCGCGGCGCGCGCTTCGCCTTCTCCGACCCGCTGTCCAATTCGGGCTACCTGACGCCGCTTTGGGCGCTGCGCGAAATGGGCGTCACGCCAGAGACCTTTTTCGCCTCCACGACCTTCACCTACTCCCACTATAATTCCATCCGTGCCGTAGCCGACCATCTGGTGGATGGCGCGGCGGTGGACAGCCTGGTGTACGAATTCACCATCGCCAGCGACCCAACCTACAGCGGCAAGACGCGGATTATCGCCAAATGGGGACCCTTCGGCATTCCACCTGTTGTAATCAACCCTCAAATTGACGTTTCACTAAAAAGCCAGTTGCGCGCCGCCCTGCTTGCCATGAGTGAAGATGATGCGGGGCAAAAGGCGCTCAACGCGCTGATGATTGACCGCTTTGTCAGCGTGGATGACTCGGCTTACGATTCCATCCGTCAGATGGCGGCCATTCTGCGGGGTTGGAAATGAAGCGCTTCGCGCCGTTCCTTCGCCGCATCACCGCCATCAGCGTCACCGCCAAGATTCTCGGCATGGTGGCGGGCGTGGTTCTCCTCCTGGGGCTGATGGTCACTTTACAGGTGCGCGCCCGCCTGGAGCGCGAACTGCGCGCCGACCTGGAGACGCGCGGGGTCGCCATCACCCGTTCTCTGGCTGCCCGCTCCGCCGACCTGCTCCTGACCGATAACGCCTTTGCGCTCCACCAATTAATCCGCGACACGCTGGAAAATAATTCTGACGTGCGCTACACCTTCATTCTGGATGCCAGCGGAAATGTGGCGGCGCACTCGTTCAATCAAAGTGTGCCGCCCGATTTGCTGGCGGTCAACCTCAACCCCGCGCCGCCATACCAAATGCAGACACTCCAAAGCGAGGAAGGCTTGCTCACCGATATTGCCGCGCCGATTCTGGGCGGGAAGGCGGGCGCGGTGCGGCTGGGACTTTCACACCAGCGTCTGGAGGCGACCATCGCCCGCGCCACCTAGGAACTGCTCGGCGCAACAGCCCTTGTTCTTACGCTGGGGTTGGGCGTTGCCTACGTTCTGACAGCCCTGCTCACCCGCCCCATTCTGGCGCTGGTTGATGTGGCGCGCGCCGTTGGACGCGGCGAGATGCAGACCAAAGCCCATACATACATGGATGATGAGGTCGGCGAACTGGCGCTGGCTTTTAATGCCATGATAACCGACCTGGAACAGTCTCATGCCGAATTACTGCGCCGCATGAGCGAACTGAGCGCCCTGGACGCCGCCGCGAGCGCCATCAGCGCCGGTCAGCGGCTGGATGATCTTTTGCAAGCCACACTGACTAAAATTTTGCAAATCATGGATTTGCGCGCCGGTTGGATTTTCCTGAACAAGGAGGCTTCACCCGCTTTTCGGCTGGCGGCTCACGCCGGACTTTCAGCGGCTTTCGCCAGCGAAGAAGCCAGCCGCGACCTGGGAGAGTGCGTCTGCGCCCGCGTCCTGCAGGAAGGGCACGCCCTGATTCTGCGCGACATTTGCGCCGAATGCCGCCGTCTCAGCCCCGACCTAATTCGCGCCGAGGGGCTGGTCACGCACGCCAGCGTCCCGCTCCTCTCCGGCGGACGCGTCCTGGGCGTGATGAACATCGCCAGCGCGCACAGCCGCGAATTCACCCCCGATGATATGACCCTGCTGAACGCCGTCGGGCGGCAGTTGGGCATCGCCGTCGAAAACGCCCGCCTGTGGGAAGAGGTCAAAGAGAAGGAAACCCTGCGCCAGCAATTTTTGGAACGGGTGATTGCCGCCCAGGAAGCGGAGCGCCAGCGCCTGGCGCGCGAGTTGCACGATGAAGCCGCCCAAACTCTGACCGCCCTCTCGCTGGGCTTGCGAAGATTGCAAGATGACCAGAACCTGCCTCTCCCGCAGAGAAGATTGGCAGAGAATCTCAAATCGCAGACGACCGAATTAGCCTCCGAGTTGCATCGGCTGTCGGTGGAATTGCGCCCCAGTGCGCTTGACCGCGTGGGACTTATCGGCGCGCTGGAACAATACGTTCAGGAATTCGAGCGGCGTTATGAGCTGGAAGTCCAGTTTGAAAGCGACAATTTGGATCAAACCAGCCTGTCGCCCGAAATCGAAACCTCTCTTTATCGCATCGTCCAGGAGGCGCTCACCAACGTCGCCCGCCACGCGCAAGCCCAATCTGTGTCCATTTTGTTGCAGATATGCGAGGGACAGATTGTGACCACCATCGAGGATGAGGGCAAAGGATTCGACCCGGCGCAGGCACAAAAGAATGGACGGTTGGGATTGTTTGGAATGCAGGAACGCGCCACTATGCTGGACGGTTCGCTGAATATCGAATCGATGCCGGGACAGGGAACGACGGTGTTCGTGAAAATCCCATTTGCGTATTCCAATTCATCCCTCCCTTTGGAAGAGGAACAGGGTAAGGAATTGCTGTAAAACCATGCCAGACTCATCCAAAATTACCGTTCTTCTGGCTGATGATCACGCCGTCCTGCGCGCCGGGCTGAAGATGATGCTGGAGAACCAGCCCGACCTGACCGTCATCGGCGAGGCGGACGACGGTCTCGCCGCCTTGCGTCTGGTTCGTGAACTTGCGCCCCGCGTTCTGCTGCTGGATGTGAGCATGCCCGGCATGGATGGATTGCAAGCCCTGCGCGCCATCCGCGCCGACGCGCCGGAGTGCCGCGTTTTACTCCTGACCATGCACGAGGAAGAGTCCATCCTGCGCCAAGCCTTGCAACTTGGTGCGGCGGGCTATGTGTTGAAAAAATCCGCCGAGGCTGAGGTATTAAGCGCCATCCGCGCCGTGGCGCGCGGCGAAGCCTTTGTAGATCCGGGCATGACCCGCGCCATGATTGAAGGTTATCTTTCAAAAAATCGTCTGCCCAAAACGCTGGACGAACCCGCCCAGACCGATGGCTTAAGCGAGCGTGAGATCGAAGTTCTCCTCCTGGTAGCGCAAGGTTTTACGAATAAAGAAATCGCCGCGCGCCTGAACATTGGCGTCAAGACGGTGGAGACGCACAATGCGCACATTGCCCAAAAGTTGGGCAGCAAAAGTCGGGTGGACTGGTTGCGCTACGTCCGTCAAAAAGGCTGGCTGTAGGACAACTTTACTTGTCATTGCGAGCGAAGCGAAGCAATCCCCACCTCGTGGCAGAGATTGCTTCGGCGGAAGCGCACGCCTCGCAATGACAGCACCCCCCATCAGGGAATTCCCTGATACCTCCCCCTAAAAAATCAGTTATTTTCCCGCTACCGACCTTCCTTCCATTCTGATATGGTAGGGACAGGCGCGATGTAGCGTGCCATAATTCCTATTCCCAAGGGAGCGTCTATGACGAAGAAACGTTATGGCATGGCGATTGACCTGCGCCGCTGTGTAGGCTGTGAAGCCTGCACGGTGGCTTGCAAGCAGGAAAATCACACCCCGCCCGGGGTGGCATATGCCAAAGTCATCAAGGAAGAAGTCGGCGAGTTTCCGCACGTTCGACGCCATTTTCTGCCCGTCCTGTGCAATCATTGCGAAAATCCGCCCTGCGTGCCGGTCTGCCCGGTGGGGGCGACGTGGAAGCGCGAAGAAGACGGTATCGTGGTCATTGACTACGACATCTGCATTGGCTGCCGCTATTGCATGACCGCCTGCCCGTATGGGGCGCGCTACTTCGATTTCGGCGATAACTACAACCAGCCGCAGAATGAATTCGAGGGGCGGTCTTCGCCCGAATATGGCGAAGACCGCCCGCGCCAAGCAGGTTCCAGCCCGATTGGCAACGTGCGCAAATGCACCTTCTGCCTGCACCGCGTGGCGCGCGGCGAACAACCCGCCTGCGTGCTGACCTGTATGCCGCGCGCCCGCATCTTCGGCGACCTGAACGACCCCGAATCGGAAATCGCGCGCCTGGTAGCCGAGCGGCGCGGTTTCCGCCTAAAGGAAGAACTGGGGACAGAACCGAATGTCTTCTACCTGGAGTAATCCCATGAAAAATAAAAACTCTGTCATTGCCTATTGGACGCTGCTGAGCGTGGTGGCGCTGGTCGGGCTGGCTGCCATTGCCCTGCGCGTCTTTCAGGGGATGAGCGTCACCAACCTGACCAGCCTGATTCCCTGGGGCTTGTGGGTGGCGTTCTACATCTACTTTATCGGGTTGAGCGCGGGTTCGTTTCTCATCTCGACCATGATTTACGTTTTTGACATCAAGCGTTTTGAACCCATTGGGCGCATCGCCCTGTTCTCCGCTTTCGTTGCGCTCAGCGCTGGGCTGGTCTTCATTCTGCTCGACCTGGGTCACATGGAGCGTTTCTGGACGGTCTTCATCAATCGCAGTTCGACCTCCGTGCTGGAATGGGAAATTCACTTCTACAACTTGTACCTGGCGATTTTGCTTTCGGAACTGTGGCTGCTCATGCGCCGCGACTTGATTCGGCGCAGCGCACAACCCGGACTAGTGGGGCTGGTCTGCCGCCTGCTGACCTTCGGCAGCAAAGACCTTTCAGACGAATCCGCCGCCAACGATATGCGCATGGTCAAGATACTGGGGATGCTGGGCGTGCCGGTGGCTATCGGCGTACATGGCGGAACAGGCGCAATTTTTGCCGTCGTCAAGGCGCGCCCCTACTGGTACACCGGACTCTTCCCGCTTATCTTCATTGTCTCGGCGCTGGCATCGGGCGGCGCGCTGCTCACCTTCCTGTACGCCTACTTCGGTCATAAAGACGAACAACACACTTCGCTGGTCGTCGCGTTGGGCAAAATGGTGGGCGGATTTCTCGCGCTTGATTTGGTTTTTATGGGCAGCGAGTTGTTGGTCGGATTTTACGGCGGCATCCCCGACCACGTGGCCGTCTATCGCGCCATGATGTTCGGCCCCTTCTGGTATGTCTTCTGGGTGGGGCAACTGTTGGTGGGCGCGCTCATTCCCCTAACGTTAATTTTCAACAAATACACCGGCAAAATATCCGGCTGGGTCGGCGCGGCTTCGGCGCTGATTGTGCTGGGCATCGTCGGCGTGCGCCTGAACATCGTCATCCCACCCTTCACCGTCCCGCTCATGCCCGGCGTGGATACGGCTTATCCGCTGGCGCGTTTCGCCGCCTTCGAGTTCAAAGATTGGTATCTGGCGGCTTTTACCGTTGCTATCGTGGTTTTTCTTCTGGCGGCAGGCTTGCTCATCCGTCATCTCTCGCAATTACCGACGCGTCCCGTTGAACGCTGGCTGGCGCGCGCCGCAGGTCTGGTTGTCATGCTCGGTTTTCTGATGATGGGCTTACGCTTCCTTGGGGTTGGCACGCCGGTAACCGCCTCCATCATGGGCGTCCCCGCCAAACTTCCGCTCTTTTTTGGCGGCGTCCTGCGCGCCAACGACCCATCCTTCTATTCCCCATCGGCGCTCGAATGGCTTTCCAGCATGGGCGTTATCGCCCTGGCTGTGATGGGTTTCAGTCTGGGCTGGTTGCTACTCCCCTTGCAGGAAGAACATCCGTCCGAACCGTCAACCACCCCGCCCAGCCCTTTCCATTTCAAGAGCAGTTACAAGAGCGGCTACAAGAGCGGCAATGGTGAGATGGGAACGCAGGCTAACGGAGAATCCCTATGACTATTACTAAATTTTCCCGACGAGACTTTATCAAACTGGCTGGGCTGACGGGCGGCATCGCGCTGGGCAGCCGATTCATCCCCTCCCACGCCGCCCCGGCAAAATCCCTCGCTTCCGCCTCGCAAGCGACAGACGCAGGCGAATGGATTCCCACCGCCTGTAACATGTGCGGCGGGCAGACAGGCATTCTCGTCCGCGTGGAAAACGGGCAGGTGATGAAAATCGAACCCAATCCCGATAACCCCATCGGCGTCGCCAACATTTCCAGCGATTACTGGGTGTGGAAGAACACCGACGGCGCGGCGATGTGTCCGAAAGGCAACGCCGGCCCAATGGCGCTCTACGACCCCGACCGCGTCAAGACGCCGCTCAAACGCACCAATCCCAAGAAAGGTCCGAACGAAGACCCCGGCTGGGTTGCCATTTCGTGGGACGAAGCCCTCAATACGATTGCCGCAAAACTCAACGCCTTGCGTGAGAATGACGAAGCCGAAAAACTCATTTGGTTTTGCGAAGACCATTCCTTCAAAGATATTCAGGAAGATTTTTGCAAACTCTACGGCACGCCCAATTTCCTGAACCATTCCAATTTGTGCGACGTCAGCCGCAAAGCGGCTTTTACCCTGACGATGGGCGATGGACGCCCGCTGGGCGATTTTGCCCACGCCCGCTACATCCTGCTCTTCGGCTGGAATCCGCTCTCGGCGACCAAGTTCAGTCACCTGCCGCGCATTTTCACCCGCGCCATCGAGAACGGCGCCAAGCTGGTAGTGGTGGACCCTTACCTGAGTCAGACCTCCGCCCGCGCCGACGAGTGGATTCCCATCCGTCCGGCCACCGACGGCGCCCTGGCGCTTGCGCTGGCTCACCTGCTCATCCAGTGGAATCTCTACGACCACGACTTTGTTGAAAACTGGACGACCGGCTTCGATGAATTCGCCGCCTTTGTCGCGGATAAAACTCCTGAATGGGCAGAACAAATTACCAGCGTGCCGGCTTCCACTATCCGCCGCATGGCGCGCGAGATGGGCGAAAAACGCCCGGCAGTGGTGGATGCCTGGTCTGGTCCTGGACAACAATCCAACGCGGTTCAGGGCGGACGCGCCATCGCCTTGCTCAACGCCCTGCTTGGCAGCGTTGACCGTCCCGGCGGGATGATGAACCCGGAGCGCAATGGCAACGCCCACCAAAAGGCGCATGGAGCCAAAATCGAAAAGCCGCGCCTGGACAACCTGTCGCTGTATCCCTTTGGTCATAGTTCGGGCGTTTACACCGAAGCGTTGCGCTCCATCGCCGATGGCTCCGCCGCCTACCTGCCCAAAGTGGGAATGGTTGTCTTTCAGAATCTGGTTCTATCCGTTCCCGGCACAAAGAATGTGATTGAAGCCTTGAAGAAACTGGAATTACTGGTGGTAGTGGACACGATGCTCTCAGAAACCGCACAAATGGCTGACATCGTCATCCCCGGCACCAATTATTTGGAGCGCTACGATTTAACTACCAACTGGGTCACCTGGTCATCGGTTAGCCTGCGCCAGCCTGTGGTGGAACCAATATTTGGTCAATTGCCCGAATACGAATTTGTGACCGAGCTGGGCCGCCGAATGGGGTTGAAGGACGCTGACGATGCGGACTTCTTCAACATCGGGGCTGTATCTGGGCAGCCGCTGGCTTCCACCAAAGCCTGGTACGAAGAATATCTTTCGGAGCAATTGCTCAAGGGCGGTCCGAAAATGTCGCTCGATGATTTGAAGCAACAACCCGGCGCCTGTTGGGTGGACCCGACCGGGACGCGCTATGAAAAGTTCAAGGATGAGGTGAAACTGCCGGAGGGGGCGCGGGTGGAAAACGACTGGGCGGTAGTCTTCGCTTCGGGCGGCGCGACCCCGCTCGGGGTCCGGGATGAGAGCGGCGCAGCCTTCCAGCCGAACGGTTCGCCCCTTTCCATCCCATCCGACGCCAAAGTCCAGAGCGTCCCGCAGGTCATCCTGGAGAAAGACGGAAAACTGTGGGGCTTTGTGGACGCGCAAGGCATTCTTAAAGGCGCGGACGGCAAGGGCAAAGGATTCCTGCACGGCGACAAATTTTTCAAAGGCTGGAACACGCCTTCGCGCCTGGTGGAATTTGTCTCGGCGCAGGCCGCGGCGAAGAAAGACCGCAACGGAAACACGGTGGACGCCTTGCCGGTGTACACGCCGCGCGACTGGTTCCCCGATGAGAAGTATCCGCTTTATTTGATTAACTGGAAGGAAGCCAGCCACACTCATTCGCGCACATTCAACAATCCCTGGCTGATAGAACTGATGGGCTGGAATCGCCTGGCGCTTAACACGGCGACAGCCGAACGGCTGGGAATTCAAGACGGCGACGAAGTTTGGGTCGAGTCGCCTTACGCAAAATCCAAAGCGCTGGCGCGCGTCACGCAGGGGATGCACCCTGAAGTCGTCGGCTGGCAGCACGGCTTTGGTCACTGGGCGCTGGGACACATCGCCAAAGGCAAAGGCACGGCGGATGGCATGTTCAACCGGACGATTTCAGACCCGATTGCGGGCATGGCGCTGCACAAGGAAGTCTGCGTCAAGGTTTACAAAGCGTGATGGAAACCGCTCTCGCCCGTTCTGCTTTGTATAATTTTTTGGCGGCTGCTTTTGGCGAGCCGCCCACCGCCGCGCTGGTTGATTCTGCTCGAGCAATCATCCCCGCGCTGGCGGATGCGCCGCTGGACGACCTGCAGCGCGAGTACACCCGTCTGCTGGTCGGACCCGGCGCGGGCTACATCCCGCCCTACGCTTCGATTTATCTCCACCCTGCGGAAGCAGGCAAAGCATTATTGTGGGGCGCAGAAGCCGCGCGCGTGGAATCCACCTACCGCGCCGCCGGACTGGAAATTGCGCCCGGTCAGCCGCGCCTGCCCGACCATCTGGCGCTGGAATTGCAGTTCATGCAACACCTGTGCGCCTGTCAGGCGGATGCAGCGCTGCGCGGCGACATGCAGGAAGCGGCGGAATGGCAGGCGCGGCAAGAGGCGTTTTTGCAGGGACATCTGCTCGTCTGGCTGTCGCGCTTCGCCGCCCAAGTGGAGCAGTCTGCCAGACTGCCGTTTTATCCAACCCTGATTAATTTCACGCTAGATTTTATTCAATCCGAAATAGAAAATCTTAAAGCCGTTGCGGCTTTATAAGGGAGTCTTCCATGCGTTACTATGTTATTTCCGCTCTTGTTGTCCTGCCCCTGTTGGCGTTGCTTAGCATGATTGCGCCGCTGGCGGTCAAACCGGCTGAAAGACCCATTGGACCGGAGATGGCTGTCGTTCAGCCCGGTGCGGCTGACCCGTCTCGCGGGGAAGCCCTGTATCGCTCCAAATGCTATGGCTGCCATACCCAACAGGCGAATGTAGGACCAGACTTTGCCGTGTCAGGTTTCAAAACGCGCTACGCAGACGACGAGTCCATTATTGCCATCCTGCGCGCCGGGCGTTCGCCCATGCCGGCTTTCACCGAGAAAATGTTGGATGAGCAGGGACTGGCGGATATTATCGCATATTTGCGCTCTTTGCCATAGGTTTCAAGCGGGACGAAACGCGACATTCATTGCATGATAAGTGGGGCGGCTCCAACAAGCCGCCCCGGTTTCTTTTTTTGGGGGAAATTCTCTTGTATGTCACACCGCAGGCAAATTCAAAGCAAATCACCCCCATGTTGTGATTTATGTCAAATTGTGACTATAAGTGATGACAAATTGACCTTGATTGAATCCTTTTGCGCTAAAATCAGACCCATATTAGACCAAGCCGACTTTAACACGCGGCGGCAAATTATCGAACTGCTTGACATACGCGGCAAAATTGCCTTTGAAAATGGCGAGAAAGTGATTTATCTAAAATGTCTGATAACACCCGAACAGCAACCGCTTTTGCCAATAGTAATATCGCATTTATCAAATACTGGGGCAACCGCGACGCCGCTTTGCGCCTGCCCGTCAATGGCTCAATTTCGATGAATCTGGGCGGATTGTACACCCGCACAACCGTTAGCTTTGAACCATCGTTGCCAATGGATGAACTGGTCATCAACGGTAGCGAGATTATGGGCAAAGCCCTCGAGCGCGTCTCCGCCATTTTGAACGTCGTCCGTCAAAGCGCGGGAATCGCCCTGCGCGCCGAGGTACTCTCCGAAAACAACTTTCCCACCGGAGCCGGGATCGCCTCCTCAGCGGCGGCCTTTGCCGCCCTGGCGCTGGCCGCCGCCCGCGCCGCCGGGCTGACGTGGAACGAATCCGCCATCTCGCGCCTCGCCCGCATTGGGTCAGGCTCGGCCTCGCGCAGCGTCCCCGCTGGCTTTGTCGAATGGAAAATGGGAAGCGGTAACGAGGATTCCTACGCCGTCAGCATCGCGCCCCCCGGACATTGGCCGCTGGCTGACTGCATCGCCATTGTCGCCGATGGGCACAAAAGCACCGGCTCGACAGAAGGCCACGCCCTGGCGCCCACCAGCCCACTGCAAGCCGCCCGCGTAGCCGACGCCCCACGTCGGCTGGAAATTTGCCGCCGCGCCATTGCAGAACGCGATTTTTCCAGCCTGGCCGACATCATCCAACTCGATTCGGATATGATGCACGCCGTGATGATGACCAGCCAGCCAGCCCTGTTTTATTGGAAACCCGCCACCCTGGCCGTGATGGGAAACGTGCGCACCTGGCAGCGCGATGGGCTGCCTGCCGCCTACACCATAGACGCCGGGCCAAATGTACATGTCATTTGCCCGCACAGCGAAATGTCTAAAATCGCCGCCCTGTTGCGTAAAATTTCCGGCGTCAGCGACGTACTCACCGCCACCGTCGGCGGCGCGGCGCACCCGCTCTAACACGCCGCTAACAAAATGGGGATATAATTTCACTTTCTCTCTAAAACAAAGGAACAAACATGGCAAACTCCCTACTTACCTTATTGGTTTTAATGCTGGCGCTGGGCGGCAGTGTTTTTCTGCACGAATTCGGCCACTTTCTGGCCGCGCGCTGGATGAAAATTGAAGTAGAAGAATTCGGCTTCGGCTTTCCGCCAAAGGCCCTGACTCTCTTCAACTGGCAAGGCACAGAATTTACGCTGAACTGGATTCCGCTGGGCGGCTTTGTGCGTCCCAAAGGCGAAAACGACCCCACCGTTCCCGACGGCCTGGCCGCCGCCCCGCCGCTCAAACGGCTGGTAGTCCTCTTCGCCGGGCCGATGATGAACCTGCTGACGGCTGTCGTCATCTACGCCATTTTGGTTGGACAACAAGGACTCCCCGTAGCGGGTGTTGTCAATATTCTCGAAGTCTTGTCCGATTCGCCCGCACAACAAAGCGGCTTCCAAATAGATGACCGCCTGCTCTCCGTCAATGGCGCAGAAATCACCAGCATTGAGCAAGCCCGTGCCACCATTCATACCGCAGTAGATACCCCCATCACCTTCATCGTTGACCGTGGCGGACAGCAAGTAACACTGATTGCCACACCGCTCTCCAGCCGCGAGGCGCCGCTCGGCGTTAGCCTGGGCGCACCCCTGCGTCCGGCCAACCCGCTTGAAGCCCTCAGCGCCGGAGTGCAAGAAACGTACTACCAGGCCATCAACACCGCCCTGATTCCCGTCTCACTCATCAGCCAAAAAATCAGCCCCGCGCAAGCCCGCCCGATTGGCCTCATTGGCATGTTCAACCTGTTTGGTCAGGCCATCCAGCGTGATAGCGAAACCCGCCAACCCACTGCCAGCGCCCCCGCCGGAGCGGCAACGCCGCAACCAACAAACTGGGTACTCTCCATCGTCGCCATGCTGGCCGTTTCGCTGGGAGTCTTCAACCTCTACCCCATCCCGGCTCTTGATGGCGGCCGCATCCTCTTCGCCTTGCCCGAAATCATCCTGCGCCGCCGCATTCCCTACAAAATGGAAAACGTCATCAACGGCGTCGCCTTCCTCATGCTGATCGGGCTGATGCTGGTCATCAACTCATGGGACGTCATTGACCCTGCAAAAATCGTTTTACCCAAATAGGAACCAACAGTGGCAAAGCAAATCCCTTTTGAAACCACGCTCAAAGCCTTGGGCGACGAGACCAGCGGCTTTTCAGAACGCTACCTCAATCACTTCACCGATCTGACGCCCGCCAACCTGTCTGCACTCATGGCACTCTGGCCGACCTTGAGCAAAAAACGCCGTCACAACCTGCTCCAACGGCTCAACGAACGCTACACCGAAGACACATTACTTTCTTTTGATGTTCTGGCCGCCGCGCTGCTCAGTGACCCTGACGAGGTAACCCGCTTGCAAGCCTTGCGCCTGCTGGCAGAGACCGAAGACATCCGGCTGATTCCGACTCTCGTTAAAATCAGCGAAAACGACTCCGGAGACGACGCCCGCCGCGCCGCCATCGTCCTGCTTGGCAACTATATTCGGCTGGACGCCCTGGAAGAAATCCCCGAAGAACGCGTCAAACCGGCTCAAGAGGCCCTGTTGCGCATTTACGCAACCGCCAGCCCAGCGCTCCAACGCGCCGCGCTGGAAGCGCTGGGCTACCTGCACAACAAAGAAATCAGCGGATTCATCACCAGCGCGCTACAAAAACGCGACCCCGACTGGCTAACCAGCGCCCTGACTGCCATTGCCCGTTCAGCCAATGCGCAATGGGCCGAAGAAGTCCTCGCGCACCTTGATAACGCGCACCCCGCCATACGCCGCGCCGCCATCGTCGCCAGCGGCGAATTGGGGCTCAGCGCCGCCCGCCAACCCCTGCTTGACCTGCTGGAGGAAGAAGACGATGATGAAATTGCCCTGGCCGCGGTCTGGTCGCTTTCGCTCATCGGCGGCGAAGGGGTGCTCGAAATGCTCGAAATTTTGATAGATGACGCTGAAGACAGCGAAGACGAAACCTTGCAAGAATTTTTGGATGACGCGCTGATCAATCTCGAATTTACCGAGGAAACCGCCGCGCTCGACCTGTTGGCGCTTGACCCCGATGACGAAGATGATTTGCTCAAAAAGTCGCGCAAACGGCATTAACGCCAGCGCCCATCCCCGACCCGATGTCTTTTACAAAACTATGTACCACGTTTGCCAACAACATTCTGCCCATCTTGCTCATCAGCGGCGGCAGATTTTTGGCTGGCAAATTTCTCGGCATTCAGCCACAAAGCCTGGGACGCATCATTTTTTATTTTTTTTCTACCCACGCTGGTCTTTAATCTCATTCACCAGAGCGCCCTAAACGCGCCCGAAATCGTCAAAATCACCGCGCTGGCAACCGGCATCCTTTTCACCTGCGGACTTCTGGCCTGGCTGAGCGGGAAAGCCCTGCGATTAGAACGCCCCGCGCTGGCGGCAGTCATCATCAGCGCCATGTTTGCCAACAACGACAACTACGGCCTGCCGCTGGAACGTACCCTTACCCCGCTGTTGGTCTACCTTTCAAAGTGACGCCATGAAATCCATCCGAACCGGTCTGCTCTGCCTGCTCATGCTCTGTGCCACACTGCCAATGACCTCCGCGATAGCGCAATCTGCCACGCCAACGGTGGAAGATATTTCCATCGGCTACCAGTTTGGAGAGCAAGTTACCTTCAACGGGCGCATTACCTCGCCCGAAAACGTCACCGAAACCCTGCTCTTTTTCCGCGCCCAAGGCGAGCCCGCCACCCGCGCCGCGCGCGTCGAATTGAAGCCAGACGGCCGCTTCTCCTACCGCTACGATGTCACCCAAACGCCTCTGCGCGCCTTTGCGCATGTAGATTTTTGGTTCAGCGTCACCCAACGCAACGGCGCCAGCGTCAACTCCCCTCAATTTCTCTTCGACTACCTCGATAACCGCTTTCCGTGGCAGGAAACCACCAGCGATACCCTGACGCTCCACTGGTACGCGGGCGACGCTGCCTTTGGGCAGCAACTGGCCGATACCGCCCGCAATAGTCAAACACGCATCTACGACCTGCTCGGCGCACGCCCAACCCAGCCCATTCACCTGTACGTCTACGCCTCTGCCACCGATTTGCAATCCGCGCTAGCGCTGGGCGGGCAGGCCTGGGTCGCCGGTCACGCCAGCCCCGATTTGGGCGTGGGTATCGTCTCGCTTGCCCCCGGCCCCGAACAAGGCTTGCAAATGGATCGTCAAATTCCGCATGAACTGGCGCACCTCGTTCTCTACCAATTCAGCAGAGAACGTTACGCCCTGCTTCCGATCTGGCTAAAAGAAGGCATCGCCTCGGCGGTGGAACTTTCTCCCAACCCCGATTACGAACAGGCGTTGAAAATGGCCGCCCAAAACGGAGGCCTATTGCCGATAAATTCGCTGTGCGCCGCTTTTCCTCCCGATGCATCCTCCCGATTCCTGGCCTACGCCCAATCGGCCTCGTTCACCCGCGCGCTGGTCGCGCAATACGGCGTCAGCGGGCTCTCTTCGCTGATAAGTGCCTACGGCGACGGGTTGGATTGTGAACAGGGCGCACAACGCGCCCTCGGCGCGCCGCTCAGCCAGATAGAGCAAGGCTGGCGCTCCGCCACGCTGGGAGAGAATCGGCTGGGGCTGGCGCTCCAAAATCTGGCAGGGTACTTGCTGCTTTTTGCCCTGATTCTCCTGCCCCTGCTGTGGCGCAGGCTTTTACCATGAGCGCAGAAGAAACCGCCCGCGCCCACATTCTCATCACCGGCAAAGTGCAGGGGGTTGGCTTTCGCGCCTTCGCGCAGTATGAAGGCGTCAATCTGGGGCTGACTGGCTGGGTAAGCAACGTTGGCTACGACGAAGTGGAATGCGTGGTTGAGGGCGCGCGCCCAGCGCTGGAGGCTTTCATTGAGAGCCTGCGACGCGGTCCGCGCACGGGACGGGTAGAACATCTCGGCGTCGAGTGGCTACCCGCAAGCCATGAATTTACCAGCCTGAAAATTCGCGCCAGCCGATAAACGCGCCCGGCCCTTGTAATTTCAAGCGGAATATGCTATTTTATTCGCACGCGGAGAATTTATGATGTCCCTTGCAGAAAAAAAAGTCGTTGTCGTTGAAGATGAACCCGATGCCGCAGAAATGTTTGCCGAAATGATGCGCGTCAACGGCTTCGTGGTTGTCAAAAGCGAATCCAGCCGCGCCGCCATCAGCCTGATTGCCAGTGAAATGCCCAACGTGGTGATTTTGGATGTGATGATGCCGGATGTCTCTGGGTTGGAAGTGCTCAAGTTCATGCGCGGCAACCAAAATCTCGCCAAAATCCCCGTCATTGTCGTCTCAGCCAAGAGCCTGCCTTCCGATATTCAAACCGGGCTGGACGCCGGGGCATCCATGTATTTGACCAAACCCGTCGGCTTTTTGGATTTAAAACAGGCCGTGGAGCGGGTTACCCAAATCGCCCAATCATGAGCTCAGTCCGTCTTTTTCTCGCCATCCCCATCCCAGCCCCCATTCGACAAGCCATTTTGCGTCATGTGACCCGCTTGCAAGAGATTACCGGACAAAACGTGCGCTGGGTAGCGGAAGAAAACATTCACCTGACGCTGAAGTTTTTCGGTGCAACCGACTCGCAGCGTTTGCCCACACTTCAAGAATCACTGGCGGATGAGTGCGCCCATCATGCGGCGTTTGAGTTTTCGGTGGGCGGGTTTGGCGTTTTTCCCAGCCAACACCGTCCGCGCGTGCTGTGGGTTGGGGTGCAGGCGCCGCCGCAACTGGCGACTTTGCAACAGAATCTGGAACAAGCCCTCACGCGGTCAGGTTTTCCCGCCGAGAGACAGCCATTTTCGCCACACATCACCCTTGGACGGGTGCGTGAGCCAATTGGCTCCATCAGCCTGAATACTTTGCGCGTCGGCCTGCAAGCCATTCACATTGGCGGCTTGGGCGCGGCGCCGGTTGATTTTATTCACTTGTATCGCTCTGACCTGCAACCCGGCGGGCCAAGCTACACGCTTTTGTTCAAAGCCCCGCTTGGGGAATGATTGATTTATGAAGAGGTGACCCCTGAACCCGCTCGAACTTGCTCAAACCGTTGTACGCGCTGTGGAAGATAAAAAAGGCGAAGCCATCGTGCTGATGGATTTGCAAAAAGTATCTTCATTTACCGATTTTTTTGTACTGTGCAGCGGCACCAGTGACCGCATGTTAAATGCGTTGGCCGATGCCGCCATTGATCAGGTGCGTGAAACGCACCATCTAAAAGGCCGCAAAGAAGGTCAACCTGACGCCGGATGGGTAGTGGTAGATTTTGGCGCGGTGGTGTTGCATTTGTTCGCCGACGAACAGCGCCATTTTTATAATTTGGAGGAGCTGTGGAGCGAGGGAAAGGTTCTGTTGCGGTTACAGTAGCAGGACGTTTGCGCCAGGCTCGAAATTATCTACGCTTCGGCTTTTTGATTTTGACACTGGCCGCCTGCCAACCGACGCGCGCAACCGAAATTCCACCAGCGACGAGTATGTTCCCCACCGCTACACCGCTGGCAGAAACCCAACGAGCGACGCTCGTCATCGGACTGGATATGGGTAGCGGCGGCGCGGGCTTTTCAGCAACACTGTACGCGCAGGAAGTAACGCTGGGCGAGTCTTTTCATACCTTCCTTTCGGCGGGAATGCACGGGGCAAGCACGTTACCCACTTCGGCGCCGGTGATCTTGTTTGTGCGCGCGCCAGGGACGTACGTTTTCTTTGCGCGTCTGACAAATGCGCCAGATGAGTATCACTATGGGGCAACGATTTGTGAGGCAGGTGGAAACCCTTGCGTTTTACGTGCTTTGAAGGTGGAAGCCGGGAAGATGTATCACATCACCATTGACGATTCTGCGGCGTTGCTACCGGAGTTGGGTAAGCCGGTAACAACGCCGTGGAAGGTGATACCGTAAGTTTGATGTTGTTTCCTGATGTACGCAACCTAGCCTGTAAGCGCGACACTTATGTCGCCCATTTAGCGAGATAAATCTCGCGTTACCGCGTCAGGCAAGTTATGGATTTTTGCTCCTACGTCCCTTCCTGCCAGGAGCCCAGGTATTTAACCTGTTCTGCGGTCAAAACATCCACCTTGATGCCCATCGAGGCGAGTTTAAGGCGGGCGATTTCCTTGTCAATATCTTCGGGGACGGTGTAGACCTTTTTCTCCAGGCGGCTGGCGTTTTTGACCATGTACTCGGCGGAGAGCGCCTGGTTGGCGAAGGACATATCCATTACTGAAGCAGGATGACCTTCGGCGGAGGCCAGATTGATGAGGCGGCCCTCGCCCAAGATGTTGATTTTGCGCCCGTCGGCAGTGGTGTACTGGTCAACAAAAGGCCGCACCAACGCCGGGTCGCTTTTCGACATGGCGCGCAGGGCCGGGATGTTGATTTCAACGTTGAAGTGACCCGAGTTGGCAACCAGTGCGCCATCTTTCATCGCTTCAAAATGCGGGCCGTCAATCACATTCAGGTCGCCGGTGACGGTGCAGAAGATGTCACCAACTTTGGCGGCTTCGAGCATCGGCATGACTTCAAAACCGTCCATGACGGCTTCCAGCGCCTTGAGCGGGTCAATTTCGGTGATGACGACGCGCGAGCCCATGCCGCGCGCGCGCGAGGCCAGGCCGCGTCCGCACCAGCCGTAGCCGGCCACGACGAATACTTTCCCGGCCAGCAAAACGTTGGTGGCGCGAATGATTCCGTCCAGCGTGGACTGGCCGGTGCCGTAGCGGTTATCGAAGAAGTGCTTGGTCATGGCGTCGTTGACGGCGATAACCGGAAATTCGAGCATCTTATCCGCCGACATGGCGCGCAGGCGGATGACGCCGGTGGTGGTTTCTTCGGTGCCGCCGACGATGTCGGTCAGCAGTTCGCGGCGGTCCTTGTGGATGGTGGAAACCAGGTCAGCGCCGTCATCCATCGTCATCTGCGGTTTGTGGTCGAGCGCGGCGGTGATGTGTTTGTAATAGGTGACGTTGTCTTCACCCTTGATGGCGAAGGTCGGAATCTCGTAGATGTTGACCAGCGCCGCGGCAACATCGTCCTGCGTCGAAAGCGGGTTGGAGGCGGTGATGACCACATCCGCGCCACCGGCCTGCAGCGTGCGCATCAAATTGGCGGTTTCGGTGGTGACATGCAGGCAGGCCGAAACGCGCACGCCCTGCAGCGGTTTCTCTTTGGCGAAGCGTTCGCGGATGCTGCGCAGAACCGGCATTTCGCGTTCCGCCCAGTCAATGCGGCGGCGGCCACCTTCGGCCAAAGATTTATCTTTAATATCGTAATTGCTCATGAATAGCTCCTTTTTTGTCGTTTTCCGGTTTTCCGGTTTTCCGGTTTTTCAATTTTCCAGTTTTCAATTCACCAATCCGCTTGTCTATCTGTCCACTTCTCTACTTGTCTACCTGCTTTCCCGCCCACACATCCAGTTTACCACCATCATCATAATGCTCACGAAAGCGTTGAATAAACTGCTCGCGGGTGTAATGGTGGTTTTGCGTGCCGTTCTGTTCGAGAACGTAAACCGCCGCCAACGAGCCGACCTGCCCGCACAGCATCCAATCCCAGCCATGCGAATAGGCCGCCAGAAATCCACCGCGGAAGGCGTCGCCCACGCCGGTTGGGTCCACAATCCGCTCTTCGGGCGTGACCGGGACATTGATTTCCTGCCCGCCGACGTAGATGACCGCGCCCTCGGCGCCTTTGGTGACGACGAGAATTTCCACTTTTTTGAGAATATCCGCCAGCGTCAGACCGGTTTTTTTGACAATCAGGCCAAATTCATAGTCATTGACAAAGAGAAAATGAGCGCCGTCCATGTCGCGGATAATTTCGTCGCCTTCCAGGCGCAGAATCTGCTGAGAGGGGTCGTACAGGTACGGGATGCCCAACTCACGGCATTCGGCAGCGCGATTTTTCATGGCGGCTGGGTCGTCGGGCGAGACAACCACCAGCTCAGGCCGATTTTCCAGGTCGCGCAGCGAAATTTCGCTGGCGTGGGCCATCGCCCCCGGGTAGAAGGAGGCGATTTGGGCGTTCACCCGGTCAGTGGTGGCAAAAAACGAGGCGGTAAATTTTCCCGGCACAACTTGTGCGCCGCTGGTATCCACGCCCTGCGCTTCCAGCCAGGCGCGATAATCGCCAAAATCTTCGCCAACGGTGGCGAACAGGCGCGGTTTTTCGCCCAGCAGCGCCAGGGTGTAGGCAATATTGGGGGCCGTGCCGCCGCGCTGACGCGACATGCTTTCCACCAAAAATGACAAGCTGATGTTTTTCAGCCGTTCCGGCAAAATTTGCTCGTGGAACAGGCCGGGGAAGGTCATCAGATAATCGTAGGCAACAGAACCGGAGAGGAGAATGTCCATGGGAAATTGGGAATTGGGGATTAGGGATTAGGGATTAGGAATTAGGAATTAGGAATTGGAAACTGGGAGTGATGGACAATGAATGGGAAACTTCATCATTCATCATTCTGCATTTTGCATTCATCATTCATCATTTTCTTCAAACTGATTTCAAACGGCGGTACAACCAGACCGTTTTCGGTGACGATGCCGCTCAAAAGGCGGGCGGGGGTGATGTCGAAGGCCGGGTTACGCGCTTTGGCGTTGAGCGGGGTAACGCGCTCACCTGCCAGCTGAAGGTTCAGCACTTCGGCGGGGTCGCGCTCCTCGATAGGAATCAGCCTGCCGTGCGCCAGCGTCAGGTCAATCGTCGAGGTGGGTGCCACCGAATAGACCGGGACGCCGTTATCGTGCGCGGCCAGCGCCAGCATGTAGGTGCCAATTTTGTTGGCGACATCGCCATTGGCGGCCACCCGGTCGGCGCCGAAAAAGACTTTTTGCACGTCGCCGCGCCACAGAAAGTGGCCGCTCATGTTGTCGCTGATGATTTCGTAGGGGATGCCGTATTGTTCCAATTCCCAGGCCGTCAGGCGCGCCCCTTGCAGGCGCGGACGGGTTTCATCCACCAGCACATGAATTTTTTTGCCTTGCTCCCAGGCGGTGCGGATGACGCCCAGCGCCGTGCCCCAATCCACCGTCGCCAAGGCGCCGGTGTTGCAATGGTGAACGATGGTATCGCCATCGGCAATCAATTCCGCGCCATGCGCCGCCATGCGCTTGTTGATTTCCACGTCTTCATCGGCCAATTTTTGGGCTTCGGCCAGCATCTGCGCGCGGAGAGCCTCTGCGGAGGCCGAAGCGGCGAAGCGGCTGGCGGCTGCCAGCAGACGCTCCATCGCCCAGGCCAGATTGACGGCCGTCGGGCGGGCGGCTTTCAACGTTTCAGCGGCGGATTGATAATCGGCCAGCAGCGCGGCGGCGCTTGAGGCGCGCGACTCGTATCCGGCCAGCGCCAGGCCAAAAGCGGCGGCGGCGCCAATCGCCGGAGCGCCGCGCACCACCATTTCTTTAATCGCGCGGGCAATAGGCGACGACGACAAAGGCGCCCGGCAAAAGACGCTGGTCAATCAGATGAAGTTGGTTATTTTCCCAGAAAACAGTTCGCATGGTTCATGCAAAAAAAGACGCCCACGCGGGCGTCAACGAAAGGTGCGCCATTTTAGCATGGGATGGGCGATTCGTCAAAACATTGACACGCTTCTTCAAAGGCAGTATAAAACTGGAATGCAAAAAAAAGGCTGGATTTTTGCTCTCGGCTTGACGCTCGCGCTGACAGCCTGCAACTTGCCGGGACGAACGTCCCCACCGCCAACGCTCACGCCAGGGCCATCTCCCACTGCGACGCTTTCTCCGACACCCACGGCAACGGCAACGCCTGCGCCTACGGCGACTCCGCTTCCGGCGGCGCGCATCAGCGCGGGCGAGGAGGCCATGTTTAACGGTAATTTTCCTTCCGCCCGCCAGGAATTTCAAACCGCTCTGGTCACATCCAGCGACCCAACCGTGCTGGCGCAGGCGTATTGGGGAACCGGAAAGACAGAATTTATGGCGGGAAATTTTTCCGCCGCGCTGATTGCCTTGCGCGCGCTGGAAGAAACACAACCAGACAGCGAACCCGCCGCCCACGGCTGGCTGCTGCTGGCCGAGACCTATCAGCAACTGGGGCGCTACGCTGAAGCCGCCGCGGCCTACCAGCAATATCTTACCCTGCACCCCGGGCTGATTGATGCCTACGCGCAAGAAGAACGCGGCGACTCACTCTGGCTTTCCGGCGACGCGGCGGGGGCCATCCCCATCTATCAGGCGGCGCTGGCGGCAGGCGCAAACAATCCGGTCAATGTCACCATCAAACTCGGCCAGGTCTACGCCGAAAGCAGTGACACAACCGGCGCGCTGACGCTCTACGACCAGGCAAGCGCCGCCACATCTGACGAAGACACGAAAGCCCGCATTGAATATCTGGCAGGCGCGGCATTGCTTGCGGCAGGCGAAAGCGAGACGGGCTATGGGCGCTGGCGCAACGCCGTCTACACCTACCCCAAATCGTATGACTCTTACCTGGCGCTGGCCGGGCTGGTGGACGCCGGTCAGCCGGTGGATGAGTTCAACCGCGGCCAGACAGATTACTACGCCGGTCAGTATGGCGTGGCGCTGGCAGCGTTTGACCGCTATCAGCAAACCAACCCCGGGCATGATGGCACGGTTTTGTACTACATCGCCCTGACAAAACGGGCGCTAAAAGAGTATCAGGGAGCGATTGATGGATGGGACACATTGATTCAAAATTATCCCGAAAATCGCTACTGGGCTGATGCCTGGGGTGAAAAAGCCGAAACGCAGTGGTCTGATCTGGAACAATACAGCGCCGCCGCCGAAACGCTGGAAACCTTCGCGCAAAACTCGCCCGACTCGCCGCGCGCTGCCGAATATTTGATGCAGGCCGGGCGCATTTGGGAGCGCGGCGGAGAGTTGGAAAAGGCCGCCAGCGCGTGGGAATCGCTCACCGGACAATATCCCAGCGACCTGCTGGCAGTGGATGCACTCTTTCAGGCCGGAATCGCCCACTACCGGCGCGGAGATTTTCCCCGCGCGCTGGATGATTTTCAGCGCACGCTGATTCTTTCGCTTCAGCCCGAAGACCGCGCCCGCGCCCAACTATGGGTCGGGAAAGGCCACCTGGCGTTGGGCGATGCAGCCGCGGCCAACGAGGCCTGGCAGGCGGCGCAAAGTCTCGACCCAAGCGGCTACTACAGCCTGCGCGCGCGCGACCTGTTGCTGGGACGCGCCGTGTTCGAATCTCCGGCATCTTCCCAATTAAATTACGATCTGACCGCGGAACGCGCCGAAGCCGCCGGCTGGGTGCGCGTCAAATTCAACCTGCTGCCTGAAACCGACCTGACCGGCTCAGGCGCGTTGGCCGCTGACCCGCGCTATCAGCGCGGCATGGAATTTTGGCAGTTGGGCATGTACGATCAAGCACGGCTGGAATTTGAATCCCTGCGCGCCAGGGTCGAAGCAGAAACAGACCCCGCAACCAGCGCCGTCGACTCGTTTCGGCTGGGCAACACCCTGCTCGACCTGGGGCTGTACCGCCCGGCGATTTTCGCCCTGCGCAATGTGCTGACCCTAGCCGGGCTGACCGAGCAGGCCGCCAGCCTGGCCGCCCCGGCCTATTTTCGACACGCGCGTTACGGCCTGTACTACGCCGACATTATCTTTCCCGCCGCGCAGGAATATGGCTTTGACCCGCTTTTCGTCACCAGCATTATCCGCCAGGAAAGTTTATTCGAGGGCTTTGTCCATTCCAGCGCGGGTGCGCGCGGATTAATGCAAATTATGCCCGACACTGGCGCCAGTATTTCCGAACAGATGGGCTGGCCGCCCGATTACACCAGCGATAGCCTGTACAGCCCCACCGTCAGTATTCGCATGGGAACCTATTACCTGAACAACAATCGCCGCGTCTTGGGCAATGATTTATACGCCGCCTTGGCAGCGTATAACGCCGGTCCCGGCAACGCCGCCATCTGGCAAAGCCTGGCGCCCAACGACCCAGATTTGTTACTGGAAGTCATTCGCTACTGGGAGCCCCGCGAGTATATTCGCCGAATTTATGAAATTTACAGCACCTACCGCGCCGTTTACGGAATTGGGGAGTAAAGAATGACGAATAGTTACAAATGTTCTGTACAATGCCTTGATCCTTTTTTCGGGATAATAGAGGCTAATACCAAAGACCACCGCCCAGGTTTTTCACAGGTGAAGGTGGTGCCAACAGAGGTTTACCGCGCCACGGCATAAGGACAACACAGAAGGAACTTATGGTAACGTTTCTCATCCAACTCATCAGTTTGCTTGTGCAGGCTATTCCGCTGCTGGTAATTATCTATATCGTCCTGACCTATATTTTCGATCCCTATCACCCGGTGCGTCAGGCGCTCGCCAACATCGTCGAGCCAATGCTTGCACCCATCCGCCGTGTTGTTCCACTGATTGGAATGTTGGACATCAGCCCAATCATTTTGATTATTCTGGTACAATTATTGGGAAATTTCATCATCAGCATTCTTTTGAAAATTGGATAACGAGGTGGAAAATGGCCGACCGCAAATTTCGACTTCATGATGGCAAACGAGGAGCGGCGTTGGCAGTGAGAATCGCTCCACGCGCCAACCGCAATGAAATTACCGAAATTCAGAATGATGGCACAGTAAAAATTCGTTTGACGGCCCGCCAGTGGATGGCGAAGCCAACCAGATGCTGATTGCTTTTCTGTCGGATGTTTTAGGCATTGCCAAATCGAACATTGACATTGTTGCCGGACTATCGGGCCGTGATAAGTTGATTTCTGTGACCGATATGGATAAGGACGAGGTTCACAACCGTTTGGTGGCTTATCTGAAGTAGAATTTGTCATAACGTGAATAAAAAAACGTCAGCCCGAGGTTGGCGTTTTTTTTATTCGTGATACATCAACTTATCTATGGCATGGCGTTAGCGCAGATTAAGTTTGCGCCATTTTTCTACTTTGCTTGCATTTTTCCAGCCAGCAGCCAAAACGCCAGAAGCGCAAGTGTCAAACTAGCGCCGGCAAGAGCATAAGCGCCGCGCGGAACAGCGCGG
>Ga0100387_10000723_pt1 | contig 27367 bp, 31 predicted proteins | sample CryGeymeta201511_FD_81547 | JGI IMG/M metagenome (GOLD analysis project Ga0100387, IMG submission 81547) | Groundwater microbial communities from Crystal Geyser aquifers in Utah, USA - Crystal Geyser metaG 2015-11 | ecosystem: Environmental > Aquatic > Deep subsurface > Groundwater | place... | reverse complement strand
GAAAAAGCAGAAAAAGGCAATGAGCCCGACATACATAATGGTGTGCAATACACTGCCCCACTGCATCATCTCCGAGGCCTTCCGCAGCCACTCCACCTTGGTGAGCCCGCCGATAGTAGCGGGAAACATCATGATGGACGAGGCAAAAATCGGCCCGATGACTCCGGACATATTGATTTTCAGCGGCAGGTGAGACTGCTGGCCGCCATACATCTTACGGCCAACCACCCGCTTGGCGTACTGCACCGGAATACGACGCTGGGCGGTCTCAAAGTAGATAATCGCGGCCACCACCACGATCATCATGCCCAGCAGAACCGGGAGCAGAATAAATGGCATCTCGCCGGCCAGGGACATCCGTACGGTATTGGCGATGGCGACCGGCATGCGGGCCACGATCCCGGCAAAAATGATAAGAGAGATCCCGTTGCCGATGCCCCGCTCGGTCATCTGCTCGCCCAACCACATGATAAAGGCCGTGCCGGAGGTAAGCGTCAAGATCGTCATGACCCGGAAGCTCCAGCCAGGGCTGATGACAATCATGCCACCATCCGGGGCACTCATGCCCTCCAGTCCTATGCTGATGAACATCCCCTGGATAACGGCCAGAACCACGGTGGCGTAACGCGTGTACTGGGTAATCTTGCGCCGCCCCGACTCCCCCTCCTTGGAGAGGGTTTCCAGTTGCGGGATCACCACCGTCAGCAACTGAAAGATGATCGAGGCGCTGATATAGGGCATGATGCCCAAGGCGAAAATCGAGAAATTCTCCAACGCCCCGCCCGAGAACATGTTGAACATGCCAAACAGGGTACCGGCGTTTTTAGCGAAGAAGGCGGCCAGGGCCTCGCCATTGATACCCGGCGTGGGAATCTGCACCCCGATTCTGTAAACGGCGAGCATACCAAGAGTAAAGAGCACCCGCCTGCGCAGTTCCGGGATATTCGCGGCGTTCTGAAATCCGGCCTTCATGGGAAACTCTACTCCTTGGCCTCAACCTTGCCGGCAGCGGCTTCGATCTTCTTACGAGCCCCATCACTGATCTTGTCCACCACCACGGTCAGGGACTTGGAGAGTTCCCCCTTGCCAAGCACTTTAACCAGCAGGTCACGCTTCTTGACCAGCCCCAGCGCGATGAGGGTAGCCCGGTCAACCCGAGCGCCGGCCTCGAACCGCTCCAGATCCTGAACATTAACGATGGCAAACTCTTGCTTGAAGATATTGGTGAATCCCCGTTTCGGCAGACGCCGTTGCAACGGCATCTGGCCACCCTCGAAGCCTGGTTTGTTGCCACCACCGGACCGGGATTTCTGGCCTTTATGACCGCGAGCGGAGGTTTTGCCATGCCCGGAACCCGGACCACGGCCGACCCGTTTCCGCTGCTTGCGCGATCCCGGATACGGGGACAGATTGCTTAACGTCAACATGGTTCTATTCCTCCACCACCACCAGGTGAGCGACCTTTCTGATCATGCCCCGGATTTCCGGCGTATCTTTCCGCACCACGGTTTTATTGGTCCAGGTCAACCCCAGGCCAGTCAGGGTAGCCCTGATTTTCATGGTGCTGCCTATCTTACTTTTCTTCAAGGTAACCTTGAGTCCGTCTGCCATGGCAGCCCCCATTCTTCTGCTGATCCTTCACTTTCACCGCCAGCCCGCGCTGACGAAACGAAACCCGCGGAGGATATAACCCCGCCTGTCATCCAACCGCCATGTTCAGGCGATGATCTCTTCAACCGACCGGTTGCGGCTGGCGGCAATCTGCTCGACAGAACGCAGGGTCCGCAAGCCGTTCAAGGTAGCCTTGACCAGATTGTGGGGATTATGCGACCCCAGGCATTTGGTCAAGATATTCTGAATACCGGCCGCCTCCAGCACCGCGCGCACCGCGCCGCCGGCGATTACGCCGGTACCGGCCGAGGCGGGCTTAAGCATGACCAGGCCGGCGCCAAATTTCCCCTTGATCTCATGGGGGATGCTGGTTTCGGTAAGCGACACGCCCTGCATATCCTTGCGCGCCTTTTCCAGGCCCTTGCGGATGGCCTCGGGAACCTGATTGGCTTTGCCAAGGCCGTAGCCGACCTTACCTTTGCCGTCGCCAACCACGCAGATGGCACTAAAGCTGAACCGCCGGCCACCCTTCACCACCTTGGCCGTACGATTAATAAAGACAATCTTTTCAATCAGATCGTCGCTTGAGACGTTCTTAAAATTCGCCACGATTATTCCCCCAACAATCTCACATTTCCAAGGCTCATCTGGTCATAATCCTGGCCAGATCCGCCTAGAAAAGCAGGCCGCCTTCGCGGGCCCCTTCGGACAGGGCCTTGATCCTGCCATGATAAATATAGCCGCCACGGTCAAAGACCACACTTGCAATGCCAGCGGCTTTGGCCTTTGCCGCCAGAAGCTTGCCAACCTGATGGGCCTGGCCTTTCTTGCCCTTCAGCTCTTCGCCCGTAAAGTCCTTGGCAACGGTGGACATACTTGCCAAGGTACGGCCAGCCTTGTCGTCGATGACCTGGGCGTAAATATGTTTTGCACTCTTGAATACTCGCAGCCGCGGCATATCATGCGTACCGGCGATCTTCTTCCTGATCCGCTTGATCCGCTTCTGCCGGGCCACCGTTTTGGGATTCGTCCTTGCCATTTTCTCTTCCCCGCTTCTTGAAACAGTTCACCCGTTACTTACCGGCCGCCTTGCCGACCTTGCGCACAATGCGCTCTTCCTCATACCTGATGCCTTTGCCCTTGTAGGGTTCAGGCTTCCGCACGGCGCGCAACCTGGCGGCAGTCAATCCAAGCAGTTCCTTGTCAATGCCTTCAAGGGCAATATCCGACTTTTCAACCTTGGCGGACACACCCGACGGCAAGGCAAAGTTTACCGAATTGGAAAAACCAACATTGAGGACAAGGACTTTACCATTAACCTCGGCCTTGTAACCGACCCCCTCAATAATCAGCTTGCGCTGATAACCCTTGTCAACCCCATGTACCATGTTGGCGACCAAGGTGCGGGTCAAACCGGAAAAGGCCGCGGTCCGCTTGCTGTCATCCAGGCAGATGACCAGCATGCTGCCGTCATGTTCCTCAAGTTTCACTTCCGGGCGGATATCCCGTTCCAGCATGCCCTTTGGTCCAGTGACCTTCACATGCGTTCCCTTTATCTGAATCTTTACCCCGCTGGGAATCGTAATCGGTGCCTTACCTATCCTGGACATGTAATTTCTCCAATGTCTTTCGCAAAATGCCGGGCCGCGCTGCAGATTCGCCGCCAGCATGCATACCGCTTGCAATCCTCGAAAACTGCCGGGGCCGACCAGCAACCTGATGTTTCGGCTTACCAGACCTCACAGAGCAATTCGCCGCCAAGGCCAAGCGTCCTGGCCTCCCGGTCGGCGACAATGCCCTTGGAGGTGGAGATGATGGCAACCCCCAGGCCGCTCATGACCTTCGGAATCCCGTCCGCCTTCACATATACCCGGCGACCGGGCTTGCTGACCCGGCGCAGATTGGTGATGACTTTATGATTGTCACTGTCGTACTTCAGGGTAACCCGCAGGGTGCCCCGCTTCGCGTCATCGATGACCTGGTAGTCCGCGATGTAACCTTCTTTCTTCAAAGTTGTGGCCACATTGACCTTAAGCCTGGATTTCGGCATATCGACGCTTTTGAACTTCGCCATGCCGGCATTCCTAATCCTGGTCAACATATCAGCCAGGGGATCACTCATACTCATGAGATGCACTCCTCGTCATCAAGCGTTCTTCGAAAAACAACCAGCGACCAGCCTGTTTGGCTATGACGCTTACCGCCGACCTACCAGCTCGACTTGGTCACCCCGGCGACTTCACCGCGGGATGAAAGATTCCTGAAACAGATACGACAGACCCCAAATTTCCGGATGAAGGCCCGCGGCCGCCCGCACAGTGGACAACGGTTGTATGCCCGTACCTTGAACTTCGGAATGCGCTGACTTTTTGCCACCAATGATTTCTTAGCCACCGTGTTTCTCCCTGGCCGTTGATTATTGTCTGAAAGGCATACCCATCAGCTTCAGAAGGGCACGCCCCTCTTCGTCGGTTTTCGCGCTGGTGGCAATGCAGATATTCAACCCCTTGATCTTGTCAATCTTGTCGTAGTCGATCTCCGGGAAGATGATGTGCTCTTTGATGCCAAGGCTAAGATTGCCTCTACCGTCAAAGGCCTTGGGCGAGATTCCGCGGAAGTCCCGTACGCGGGCCAAGGAGATATGCACGAGTTTGCTGAAAAAATCGTACATCCTGTCACGCCGCAAGGTGACGCAGGTCCCGATGGGCATGCCCTGCCGCAGTTTGAAGGTGGCGATGGAGCGTTTGGCCTTGGTAATCACCGCCTTCTGGCCGGCGATGAGCGTAAGCTCCTGGGCAGCGCCATCGACAATCTTGGGGTTCTGCACCGCCTCGCCCAGACCCATGTTCAGAACAATCTTGGTGATTTTCGGCACCTGCATGATGTTCTGATACCCGAACTCCTTCATGAGTTGGGGAATGCATTCTTTTTCGTAGTATTCCTGTACGCCCGCCATGATCGCCTCCGAAAACCAAACAGCCCCTGTCAGGCCTTGAATTCCACTGCTTCGCCGCATTTTTTGCAGAAACGAACCTTCTGCCCGTCATCCAGCATCTTGTTACCGACCCGCACCGTTTTGGTACATTTGGGGCAAATAATCAAGACGTTGGAAACATGCACCGCGGCTTCCTTCTCAATGATGCCACCCTGCTGGTTCACGGCGCTCGGCTTGGTGTGCCGCTTCACCATGTTGACCTTTTCCACCACAACCCTGCTGGTCTTATGGTGGACCTTAAGCACCTTGCCGACTCGACCCTTGTCTTTGCCAGCAATTATCTCAACCTGATCATTCACTCTTATATGACTTTTTTCGAGTTGCATTATTCCCTGCCTTTTTTTGCCACGCCCTTACAGAACCTCGGGCGCCAAGGAGATTATTTTCATGTAACCCATGGGCCGCAACTCCCTGGCCACCGGGCCAAAAATACGGGTACCGAGGGGCTCGCCGCTCCCGGCGAGCAGTACCGCCGAATTATCGTCAAAGCGCACCGAGGTGTCATCCTCGCGCCTGATTGGCGCGGCAGTCCGAACGATCACCGCCCGCATGACATCGCCTTTCTTCACCTTGGCATTCGGAATTGCTTCCTGCACGGCCACGACAATCACATCGCCGACCCTGGCGTACCGACGCCTTGTGCCGCCGAGTACCCGGATGCACAGGACCTTTTTGGCCCCGGAATTGTCTGCCACATTTAGCACTGTTTCATTCTGTATCATGACTTCCTCATCTGGGCACAAGCAAGAATTCTATGCTGCAAACTGGGGCTCCGCCGGGGTGATCACGGGGCCGGATAATTTTCCATGACCTTGCCCTTTTTGACCCTGCCTGGGCCTGGAAGGGTTTAAACCGCCTTTTCGATGATCTCGCGGACCTGCCACCGTTTGCGTTTGCTTAAAGGGCGGCACTCCTCGATCATCACGCGATCCCCGATCGCACAACTGTTTTCAGGATCATGGGCCATGTACTTAACGTTCCGCCGCATGATTTTTCCATAAAAATCATGCTTAACAGTCCGCTCGGTGTTGACCACCACGCTCTTGTCCATGGTGTTACTGACCACCACCCCGACCTTCGTCTTCCGGTTTTTCCTCAACTCGCCCATTATCTTATTGTCCTGTCACTTAGAAAGTATTTTAAGAATGTCTTATTGCCAGACAAACCATTCAACGAGCGGCCGCCTGCTTCTCGGCTATGATCGTTTTCACCCGAGCAATGCTCTTTTTAACAACACTTAGCGTTGCCGTGTTTTCCAGCGGCCGGATGCCGTGCTTAAACCTCAACTTGAATAATTCCTCACCCAAGTCCTTCGCCTTGGCGACCAGCGCCTCCATGTCCAACCCACGGATCTCACTAAGTTTCATATAATGGCACTCCTCATAATCACCTTGGTGGCAAACGGCAGCTTGGCAGCCGCCAGGGTTAATGCCACGATGGCCAGCTCCTCCTCCACCCCGGACAACTCATAGAGAATCCGCCCGGGCTGAATTTTCGCGGCCCACGACTCCGGGTTGCCCTTACCTTTACCCATACGGGTCTCGGCCGGCTTCTTGGTGATCGGCTTGTCCGGAAAGACGCGAATCCACATCTTGCCGCCACGCTTGACCTTTCGGTTGATCGCCACACGGGCCGCCTCGATCTGTCTCGCCGACATCAGCCCGCACTCGACAGCCTTCAAGGCATACTCGCCAAAAGCAAGGGAAGATCCCCGGGCCGCATTGCCGGTCATTTTGCCCTTGCGCTGTTTTCTGAATTTAACCTTTTTTGGGCTAAGCATGCTATTTCCTCATCACGTGGATGGTATCCGCCTCAGTTGTACGATGTTTCAATTGCCAAGCCAGCGCAAGGTCGGCGATTAAACCGCCATTTCCCCTTCGGACAACACTTCTCCCTGGAAAATCCAGACCTTGACGCCAATGATACCGTAAGTGGTCTTGGCCTCGGCCAGGCCGTAATCAACATCGGCCCTAAGGGTATGCAAAGGCACCCTGCCCTCCCGGTACCATTCACGGCGGGACATCTCCGCCCCGCCCAAACGACCGGAACAGAAAATTTTAATCCCTTTGGCGCCGAACTTCAAGGCAATATTTACTGCTTTCTTCATGGCCCGGCGAAAGGCAATCCGGCGCTCCAACTGCATGGCCACATTCTCGGCCACCAGTTGGGCATCGGCCTCTGGCCGGCGCACTTCCTGAATATCAATATGACACTGCCGTTTGGTGAGTTTATCGAGGTCACGCTTCAATGTTTCTATTTCAGCGCCTTTCTTGCCAATCACGATGCCCGGCTTGGCGGTAACCAGTTTGATCCGCACCTTGTCGCCGGTTCTGGCAATGTGAATCCTGGAAATCCCGGCGTGAAAAAGCTTCTTTTTCAGGAATTTCCGGATTTTCTGGTCCTCAAGAAAAAACGGCACATAATTCTTGTCCGCATACCAAATGGAATCCCAAGTCCGGATGATACCCAGCCGTAAACTGATCGGATTGACTTTCTGACCCAAAATAGTCCTCCATCACATCTGTGTAGGAAAAACCCCGACAACCAAGCCCAACCAGGCAGGTAGCCACACACAAAATGTTCTATTGTTCATCCAGCACCACGGTGATGTGGCTCGTCCTCTTCAAAATCTTGGTGGCCCGGCCCATGGCCCGCGGCATGAATCTTTTCAGCATGGGCCCGCCGTCGATAAACACGGTTTTTATAAACAGGGTATCCACATCGATGGATTCATTCTGACTGGCGTTGGACACCGCGCTCTCTATGACCTTACGCAAAATCCGCGCCCCCTTCTTGGGCATGAAGCGCAATGTGTTGATCGCGACCTCAACGGATTTTCCCCGCACCAGTTCGGCAATAAGCCTGGCCTTTTGCGGAGAAATTTTACTATATCGGGAAACGGACTTGGCTTCCATAACGTCTCTGGCTCCTCTCTGATTTCCAGAAAAGCCCCTCGTAATCAGGGGTGGTTACTTCTTACCCTTCTTGCCGGCCGTATGGCCATAGTACGTACGGGTCGGGGAGAATTCGCCCAGTTTATGGCCCACCATATTCTCGGTGACAAAAACCGGGATGAATTTCTTGCCGTTGTGGACCGCAAAGGTAATCCCAACCATATCAGGCAGGATGTCTGACCTCCGGGACCAGGTCTTGATCACCTTCCTGGAGCTGGTCTCCTTGGCGACCTCCACCTTTTTTGCTAAATGATCGTCCACAAAGGGACCTTTTTTTACTGATCGAGCCACAGCATCTACCCCCTGTTCCGGTTCGGCTGCGCGGTTCTGATTGCCACGCGAACCGCCATTAGGACCGTTTCTTCACAATATCATTGTCGGATCTTTTCCGTTTCCTGGTTTTGAAACCCTTGGATGGCATGCCCCACGGCGAACATGGATGCCGGCCGCCGGAACTCTTGCCTTCCCCACCGCCCATGGGATGGTCAACCGGATTCATGGCAACGCCCCGGACACTGGGCCGTACCCCCTTCCAGCGGTTGCGACCGGCCTTACCCAACTTCTGGCCCTCATGCTCGATGTTGCCTACCTGACCGATACAGGCCCGACACTTGCGATGAAAACGGCGCACCTCGCTGGAAGGCAGCTTGACCATGACATAATCGCCCTCCTTGGCCATCAACTGCGCCGCGGCGCCGGCTGACCGCACCAACTGGGCGCCCTTGTCGATCCGCATCTCGATGTTATGGATGGTCGAACCCAGCGGGATATTACCCATGGGCAGACAGTTACCCACGCGGATATCCACGGTCTCGCCGGCCTCCACCGTATCGTCCACCTTCATGCCAAGCGGCGAAAGGATGTATCGTTTTTCGCCGTCGGCATAATAAAGCAAGGCCAGGTTGGCGGAACGGTTCGGGTCATATTCGATGGCAGCCACGCGGGCAGGAATACCTACCTTGTCCCGCTTGAAGTCAACCACCCGATAACGGCGCTTGTGGCCGCCGCCGATATGCCGGGCGGTAATCCGGCCGTTATTGTTCCGGCCTCCCGACTTCTTCATCGATCGGACCAGACTTTTTTCCGGACCAGCCTTTGACAACTCTGTATTCACGATCGTCACGTGGGCACGTTTTCCCGGTGATGTCGGTTTATAGGTTTTGGTCGCCATGTGAAACCCCGATAGCTATTTTGCCTGCGTTAACCCCAGAAACGACTGCAGCCACGCCTAAAAAAGGCTAAATCCCTTCGACAAAGTCAATCTTGTGACCCTCGGTAAGGGAAACAATCGCCTTTTTCCAGTTGGATGTCTGCCCGGTATGACGACCGACGCGCTTCTGCTTGCCATGAATGGCGGCAGTGCGCACCTTGTCGACCTTGACCTTGAAAAGCATTTCCACGGCCTTCTTAATCTCAACCTTGTTGGCCCGCCGATCCACCTCGACCACGACCTGGTTGTAAGCCTCTTGCAGCCCCAAGCCTTTTTCCGTAAGGCAAGGCTTCTTAATCACTTCGTAGATAGAATTCATGACAACAACCTCTCTTCAAGCTGACCAATGCAAGGCTTGAGCAACACCACATGCTTGTGCAGCAAGATGTCGTACACATTGAGCCCTTCGGTGGGAAGAACCTTGTAACCTGGTACATTCCTGGATGATTTTTCCAGGCTCTCATTGCGCTCCGGAATGATGATCAGGGCATTTTCAAGCCCCAATTCCATCATGACGGACCGAAAAGCCTTGGTTTTGATGGCGTCCAACTGGAAAGCCTCCAAGACAACAAGTTGCTCCTCGGAAAACCGGGTGGAAAGGGCCATCTTCAGGCCAAGTTTACGCACCTTTTTGGGCATGCTGAACGCATAGCTCCGAGGCCTGGGACCAAACATAGTGCCACCGCCACGCCACAGGGGAGAACGTTTGCTGCCGGCACGCGCCCGGCCAGTTCCCTTCTGCTTATAGGGCTTGGCCGTGCTGCCCTGTACCTCGGCCCTGGTCTTTGTACACGCATTGCCCTGCCGGCGAGCAGCCAACTGCATCCTGACAATATCATGAAGCAAGTGTGAATTGACTTCAACCCCGAAGAGGGCATCGTTCAATTCGACCTCACCTACCTTTTCATTCTTCGTATTGACAACCTGTGTCATTGCCATATTCTGGCTCCCCTAAGAGTCACTTTACAACGATGAAGCGGAACACTTACTTGATGTAAATATGAAGTACTCCGTCCTCGGATCCGGGAACCGAGCCCTTAACCACCAAGGCGTTGTCCTCCGGCATGATATCAATCACCCTGACATTTTTTTTGGTCATCTTGACGTTGCCCATCTGACCTGGCATACGGCGCCCCTTAACCACCCGACTGGGCCAGGCGCTGGCGCCGATGGAGCCAGGGGCCCGGTGATGGTTGGACCCATGCCCGGACGGCCCCCCCCTAAAGCCATGGCGTTTCATAACCCCTTGAAAACCACGCCCTTTGCTCTGGCCGGTTATGTCAACCAGGTCGCCGACATTAAAGACGTCGGCCACATTGATCTCCTGCCCCACTTCGTACTGATCGGGGTTGGTTACCCGAAACTCATTAATGTGGTAGAAGGTTCCCTTGCCGGCCGCCTTGCAGTGCCCGGCCAAGGGCTTGCTGGCCCGGGCATCCTTCTTGGCGCGAAAGCCCACCTGTATGGCGCTGTAACCTTCCTTGGCCACCGTCTTCTTCTGGAGGACCACACAGGGACCGGTTGTGATCACGGTCACCGGCATGACCGCACCCTCCTGCGAGTAAATGCGGGTCATCCCCAACTTCTTGCCAAGTAAACCCATTGTCTTAGGCATGCTTTCCATCCATTCTCAGTCGTTCATGCCGGGCGCGTCCCATATGGCGCAACCGGCTGGAACCCTCTTACCGTTCGAAAACGGTTAGAGCTTGATTTCAACGTCAACGCCGGCCGAAAGTTCCAGCTTCATCAAGGCGTCGATGGTCTGCTGCGTGGGCTCCAGGATATCGAGGAGACGCTTGTGCGTGCGCATCTCAAAATGTTCCCGCGATTTCTTGTCCACGTGGGGTGAACGGAGCACGCACCACTTGTTGATGCTGGTCGGCAGCGGAATAGGACCAGCGACACTGGCCCCGGTACCCTTGGCTGTCTCGACAATCTCCCTGGTAGACTGATCGAGAAGCTTATGGTCGTAGCCTTTCAGCCTGATTCGGATTTTCTGTGTAGGCATCATGGCCATATCACCCTTCCCCGATTACTCAATAATCTCGTTAACAACGCCGGCGCCAACCGTCCGGCCACCCTCGCGAATAGCGAAACGCAGTTCCTTCTCCATGGCGATCGGGGTGATCAGCGTCCCCACAATCGACACGTTGTCACCAGGCATGACCATCTCCACGCCCTCTGGCAGCGTCACCACCCCGGTCACATCCGTGGTCCGGAAGTAAAACTGCGGCCGGTAGCCATTGAAGAACGGCGTATGCCGGCCACCCTCTTCCTTGTTCAATATGTAGCACTCAGCCTTGAACTTCGTATGCGGCGTAATGCTCCCCGGCTTCGCCAGTACCTGGCCGCGTTCGATATCCTCACGCTTCGTGCCCCGCAGCAGCACACCGACGTTGTCCCCGGCCTGCCCCTGATCCAAAATCTTCCTGAACATCTCAACCCCGGTCACCGTCGTCTTCACCGTGTCACGGATACCGACAATCTCAACCTCTTCGCCAACCTTGATCACCCCGCGTTCAACCCGGCCCGTGGCCACGGTCCCACGACCCGAGATGGAAAAGACATCCTCCACCGGCATCAGAAAAGGTTTGTCAATGTCGCGCTGCGGCTCCGGGATAAAGGCGTCAACCGCATCCATCAGGTCAAAAATACACTTGTTAGCCGCCTCGTCCTCCGGATTCTCCAGCGCCTTCAAGGCGCTACCCTGGATGATCGGCGTGTCGTCGCCCGGGTAATCATACTTCGACAGCAATTCCCGCAGCTCCATGTCAACCAGTTCGATCAACTCCGGGTCGTCAACCATGTCACACTTGTTCAGAAATACCACCATCGCCGGCACCCCGACCTGACGCGCCAGCAAAATGTGCTCCCGCGTCTGCGGCATGGGACCGTCGTCCGCCCCAACCACCAGAATGGCGCCGTCCATCTGCGCCGCGCCGGTGATCATGTTCTTGATATAGTCGGCATGGCCCGGGCAATCCACATGCGCGTAATGCCGCTTGTCCGTCTCATACTCCACGTGCGCCGTGGCAATGGTGATGCCGCGTTCCTTCTCCTCCGGAGCCTTGTCAATCTCGTCAAAGGCCGTGAATTTCGCCCAGCCCTTGGTCGACAGAACCCTCGTGATCGCCGCGGTCAGCGTCGTCTTGCCGTGATCAATGTGGCCGATCGTCCCTATGTTGACGTGGGGTTTCGTGCGCTCAAATTTCACCTTTGCCATGATCGTTCCCTCACTGTTTTTTTGCTTGTCTGACTGTCTAAAATCAAACCTGCATGGTCCCGTAAAAAACCAAAAGGATCACTATCGCCAACAATAATTTCAATATGTTACTGACGATTACAACAACCCTTTAACCTTCTGGACAATCTGTTTCGCTTTGCGGTCCGGCACCCGGTCATAGGCTACGAAACGCATGGTATAATTGGCCCGTCCCTGGGTAACGGAACGGAGATCGGTGGAATAGCCGAACATCTCGGCCAGAGGCACATGCGCCTTGATGATCTGCATGCCCCGCTCCCGGCTCTCCATTCCAAGTATCTTGGCCCGTTTACCGTTCAAATCGCCGACCACGTCACCCATGAACTGCTCGGGCAAAACCACTTCCAGTTCCATGACAGGCTCAAGCAGTACCGGGGCGGCCTCGGCCAACCCTTTACGCATGGCCATGGCAGTCGCCACCCCAAAGGCCTGCTCGCTGGACTCCTCCTCGTGGTAAGAACCATCCACCAAGCTGACCAAGACATCCAGCACCGGAAAACCGATAAGCGCCCCGGCCCCCAAACTGTCCCTCACCGCCTTTTCAATGGCCGGCACAAAGGGCTCAGGGATGGCACCGGCATCAAGGCGATTCTCGAAATCATTGCCAGAACCCCGCGGCCGTGGCGCAATCTCCAGCCAGACATGACCGTACTGGGCCTTACCAATGGCCGGATGCTCAAAAATTCCCTCAACCCGGACCGGCTTTTCGATGGCCTCCTTGTAAGCCACCTGCGGATTGCCGACGTTGGCCCCCACCTTGAACTCCCGGAGTAGTCGGTCAACAATAATCTCCAGGTGCAGCTCGCCCATCCCCGATATGATCGTCTGGCCGGTTTCCCCATCCGTGGTCACATGGAAGGAGGGGTCCTCCAAGGCGATCTTATCCAGACTATCAAAGAGCTTTTCCTCGTCGGCCTTGCCCTTGGGCTCAATGGCGACGCTGATCACCGGCTCGGGAAATTCCATGGTTTCCAATTGAATGGAATCCCCGGAGGCACACAAGGTGTCACCGGTGGTGGAAAACCTGAGACCAACCACGGCGGCAATGTCGCCGGCGGAGACCTCCGGAATATCCTCACGCTTGTTGGCGTGCATCCGGACAATACGGCCAATCTTCTCGGTCTTGCGCTTGCCCGGATTGTAAACCTTGGCCCCGGCTTTCAGCACCCCGGAGTAAACCCGCACATAGGCAAGGTTGCCGACAAAAGAGTCGGCGGCGATTTTGAAGGCCAGGGCGCAAAAATTTTCCTGATCGCTGGTCTTGCGGCTTTCGCTCTCGCCCGCGCTGTTCACCCCCACTACCGGCGGAACATCCAAGGGCGAAGGAAGGTAGCCGACCACCGCATCCAGCAATGGCTGGACCCCTTTATTCTTGAAGGCGCTGCCGCAGAAAACCGGTACCACCTCAAGGTGCAACGTCGCCTTCCGCACCGCCTGCCGTAACTCCCCGGCGGTGAGGGGTTCTTCATCGAGGTATTTCTCCATGACCCCTTCATCGAAGTCGGCCAACTTCTCGATAAGGGTCATTCGTGCGGCCGCGGATTCTTCTCTATAGGCTTCGGGGATCGGCTCTTCACTCACGAGCATCCCACGGGACTCCTCATCAAAGACCAACATCTTTTCGTCGATGAGGTCAATGACGCCCCGAAATACGTCTTCGGCGCCGACCGGCAACTGCATCGCCAAGGGATGTGCCCCCAGCCGATCGACCATCATACCAAGACAGCGCTGAAAATCAGCGCCCACCCGGTCCATCTTATTGACAAAAGCGATCCGGGGTATGCCGTAATGGTCGGCTTGCCGCCAGACTGTTTCCGACTGGGGCTCTACCCCACCTACCGCGCAAAAGACGGCAATCACGCCATCCAGAACCCGCAGGCATCGTTCCACCTCAATGGTGAAATCCACATGCCCGGGGGTGTCAATTATGTTGATCTTATGATCTTTCCAGGTGCAGGTCGTGGCCGCTGAACTTATGGTAATACCGCGTTCCTGTTCCTGTTCCATCCAGTCCATGACCGCATCGCCGTCATGGACCTCTCCAAGCTTATGTGAGCGACCCGTATAAAAAAGAATACGTTCCGTGGTAGTCGTCTTGCCCGCATCGATGTGGGCCATGATGCCGATATTGCGTACTCGTGCGAGCGGTATGCTGGTTGCCACGGCGTTTCTCTTTTTTCAATGACATGGCTGTGATAACCTACCAAACGCGAGTGACGACTTACCTGCGCATCCGGGACATCCTCTGCTGCAACCGATGACGGGCCGCCCTTGGCAAGGCGAGGCCAGCCTCTTTACCAGCGGTAATGGGCAAAGGCCTTATTGGCCTCGGCCATCCGGTGGGTATCTTCCCGCTTTTTCACCGAAGCGCCCCGGTTTTCAAAGGCATCCATCAACTCGCCGGCCAGCTTGTCGGCCATGGTCTTACCAGAACGTTTCTTGGCAAACTCGACCAGCCAGCGAATAGCCAGAGCGTTACGCCGCTCGGCCCGCACCTCGACCGGCACCTGATAGGTGGCGCCACCCACGCGCCGAGCTTTCACCTCTACCCGGGGTCGTACCTTGTCCATAGCCTTCTCGAATACGGCAAAGGGATCCTCGCCATTGGCCCGTTTCTGCACAAGATCCATGGCACCGTAAAAAATACCGCGGGCCACGCTCTTCTTGCCGTCATTCATTAAACGGTTGATGAACTTGGCCGCCAGCATACTATTGAAACGGGGATCCGGTATGGACCGCTTTTTGCTGATCAACTTCTTTCGAGGCATCTTTCCTCTCCTTGGAAAACCGCGCGGGACTTACTTAGGCCGCTTGGCTCCGTATTTCGAACGGCCCTGGCGCCGGTCGGAAACGCCCAGCGTATCCAGGGTGCCACGAATAACATGGTAGCGAACACCGGGGAGATCCTTGACCCTGCCGCCCCGGATAAGCACCACGGAGTGTTCTTGAAGATTGTGGCCGACCCCCGGGATATAGGAGGTTACCTCCATGCCGTTGGTCAACCGCACCCTGGCAACCTTGCGCAAGGCGGAGTTCGGTTTCTTCGGAGTAGTGGTATATACCCGGACACAGACCCCCCGCTTCTGCGGCGAGCCCTTGAGGGCCGGGGTATTGGTCCGCTTGGCAACTTTCTTGCGGCCCTGCCGTACCAGTTGATTGATGGTGGGCATTTGATTCTGACTCCTAATGGAATACTAAAAAATTATTTTTCCCCGGCCAGGGCCGGAAGATCCAGCCTTTCCCGGACGCGGGAAGACGGAATATTTAACCGAAGGGTACCCGCTTGTCAAGGTCTATATTGGCCAATCCCCAAAAACCAGAATGGCCGCCGACGTCATACCGCCTTTGTGATAAGGCATCGGCCAGGCCAACTGCCGCAGCCAGCATTCTAACAAACCCCGCCACCAGGAACGGCCAGCCATCCCTGCAGGAGTTGTTACGAATGCATCATCAATGCCTCAAGGCGTAACGCTCCAGCCCCGTACCGGCAGGCACCAGGCGGCCCATGATGACATTCTCCTTCAGGCCGGAAAGGTCGTCCACCTTGCCGGCCATGGCCGCGTTGGTGAGCACCTTGGTGGTCTCCTGGAAGGAGGCGGCCGAAATAAAGCTGTCGGTACTCAACGAGGCCTTGGTGACACCCAACAGCAACGGCTCGGCCACGGCTGGCTTTTCATTGCTGGCTACGAGCTTATCGTTCTCGTCGCTGAACCGCCACCATTCGACCTGCTCGCCAAGAATGAAGGTGGAGTCGCCGACATCGGTGATGGTGACCCGGCGGAGCATCTGCCGGACGATAACCTCAATGTGCTTGTCGTTGATCTTGACGCCCTGGAGCCGATAGACCTCCTGGATTTCGTTCACCAGGAACTTGGCCAGCTCTTTCACGCCATTGACCCGCAGGATGTCGTTGGGGTCCGGAGAGCCATCCATCAGGGCCTCGCCGGCCTTGACAAAATCATTCTCGTGCACCGCGACATGTTTACCCTTGGGCACCAGATACTCCTTGGCATCGCCAATCTCAGGAGTAACGACCACCCGCCGCTTGCCCTTGAGATCCTTACCAAAGCTGACCTGCCCGTCGATCTCGGTGATGACCGCGTATTCCTTGGGTTTGCGCACCTCGAAAAGCTCGGCCACCCGGGGCAAACCGCCGGTGATATCCTTGGTTTTGGTGGTCTCGCGCGGGATTTTGCCAAGCACGGTGCCAGGTTCGATCTCCTTGCCCTCCGCCACGTTGATGATGGTGCCAAGCGGCAGGGAGTAACGGGCCGGTGAGCCGGTCTTGGGCAGCTTCATGGTGCGGCCCTTGTCATCCTTGATCGAAATACGCGGATTCAACTGACCCATGCGGGGCTGAATGATCACCGAACTTGATTTGCCGGTGACCGGGTCAACCCTCTCCTGCATGGTCAGCCCCTCCTGAATATCGCCGAACTTGACGATACCGCCGATCTCGCTGACGATAGGAATGGTGTACGGATCCCAATCGGCCAGCACCGTGTTGGCTGCCACGGTCGCGCCATCCTTGACCAAGAGCTGGGCGCCGTAATTCACCGGATAGCGCTCCAGTTCCCGGCCCTTGGGGCCAATGATGGAAAGTTCGCCATTACGGTTCATGACCACCGCTTTGCCATCAGCGGCGGTGACGGTGTGCAGTTTGTTGAACCTCACCTTGCCGGCGTGGCGGGAGGCCACCTCGGCCTGTTCCACACTCCGACTAGCGGTGCCGCCGATGTGAAAGGTCCGCATGGTCAACTGGGTACCTGGCTCACCGATGGACTGGGCCGCAATAATACCGACGGCCTCGCCCATATTGACCATGTGTCCCCGGCCCAGGTCACGACCGTAACACAGGGCGCAGACCCCGCGCTTGGCGCGGCAGGTAAGCACCGAACGGATCAACACCCGGTCCAGACCGGCGTCTTCGAGCGCCTTCACCACATCCTCGGTGATCTCACAATTGGCCTCTACCAGCACCTTGCCGGAGAAAGGATCAACCACGTCCTCCAGGGCCACGCGGCCGAGGATGCGGTCGCCCACGTGCTGGATCACCTCGCCGCCCTCCATGAGCGGCTCCATGATGATGCCGTCCAAGGTGCCGCAGTCGGACTCGATGATGGTGGCGTCCTGGGCCACGTCCACCAGACGGCGGGGAAGGTACCCGGAATTGGCGGGCTTCAGGGCCGTATCGGCGAGACCCTTGCGGGCGCCGTGGGTGGAGATGAAGTACTCGAGGACGTTCAACCCCTCGCGGAAGTTGGCCTTGATGGGCGATTCGATAATAGCGCCGGAAGGTTTGGCCATCAACCCGCGCATGCCGGCCAACTGCCGGATCTGGTCCTTGCTGCCCCGGGCGCCGGAGTCGGCCATGATGAAGATGGGGTTGAAGCTCATGGTCTCGACCAGCTTTTTTTTCTTGTCCCGATAATACTCGACACTCATCTCCCGCATCATCTCCTGGGCCACCTCGTCGGTGGCCTTGGACCAGATGTCCACGACCTTATTGTATTTTTCACCATCGGTGATGAGGCCGCCGCGGTAATCGGCCACGACATCCAGAACCTCCTTTTCAGAGGCGGCGAGGATGTCCTCCTTTTTCACCGGGATCATCATGTCGTTAATCGAGATGGAAATGGCGGCGATGGTGGCGAATTCGTAACCGATATCCTTGAGTCGATCGGCCAGAATAACCGTGTCTTTGCTGCCCGACCGCCGGTAGACAAAGTCGATGAGTTTGGCCAGTTCCTTCTTCTTCATCACCAGATTAATCCGGTCGAACGGGATATTGATCGGCAAAAGTTCATGCAGGAGAACCCGCCCCACCGTGGTATCCAGAAGTTTGCCGGCAATCCTTACCCTGATCTTGGCCTGCAGATGTACCTGGCGGTAATCGTAGGCAATGCGGACCTCCAGCGGCGAGGAGAAAACCTTGCCTTCACCCTGCACAAACGGGCGTTCCCTGGTAAGGTAGTAGAGGCCGAGCACGATATCCTGACTGGGGATGATAATGGGCTCGCCGTGGGCCGGGGAGAGGATATTGTTGGTGGACATCATGAGGACGCGGGACTCCATCTGCGCCTCCACCGTGAGCGGCACATGCACGGCCATCTGGTCGCCGTCGAAGTCGGCGTTGAAAGCGGTGCAAACCAGGGGATGCAACTGGATGGCCTTGCCCTCGATGAGGACCGGCTCGAAGGCCTGCATGCCTAAACGATGCAGGGTAGGAGCGCGGTTCAAGATCACCGGATACTCCTTGACCACCTCCTCCAGGACGTCCCAGACCTCCTTGGACTCTTTCTCAACCAGTTTCCTGGCGCTCTTGATGGTGGTCACCAAGCCCATCGACTCCAGCCGATGGTAAATGAAGGGTTTAAAGAGTTCAAGGGCCATCTTCTTGGGTAGGCCGCACTGGTGCAGACGCAAATGCGGCCCCACCACAATAACCGTACGTCCCGAGTAATCGACCCGCTTGCCAAGAAGGTTCTGGCGAAAACGACCCTGCTTGCCCTTCAGCATATCGGAAAGTGATTTCAGGGGCCGCTTGTTGGGACCGGTGATAACCTTGCCGCGCCGGCCGTTGTCAAAGAGGACGTCCACGGCCTCCTGCAGCATCCGCTTTTCATTACGGATGATAATCTCTGGCGCATCAAGTTCCAGGAGTCTCTTTAACCGGTTGTTACGATTGATCACCCGCCGGTAAAGGTCGTTGAGGTCTGAGGTGGCGAACCGACCGCCTTCAAGCGGAACCAGGGGGCGCAGATCAGGCGGCAGCACCGGGATCACGTTCAAGATCATCCATTCAGGACGGTTGCCCGAATCCCGGAAGGCCTCCACCACGTTGAGCCGCTTGGCCAGTTTCTTGCGCTTGGCCTCGGAACCGGTGGTTTTCATCTCCTCCCGGAGGGTCACGGCCAGGCTTTTTAGTTCAATGCCATGAAGAATATCTTTGATGGCCGCGGCGCCGATACCCACCGTAAATTTGCCCGGCTGTTCCTGCAGGGCGATTCGGTAGTTCTCCTCGCTCAGGATGGTGCCAACCGCCGGGCCGTCTGGCTCTGACTTGACCACCACGTAGGAGTCAAAATAGAGGACCTTCTCCAACTCCTTCAAGGTCATGTCCAGGAGGTTGCCGATCTTCGAAGGCAGGCTTTTCAAAAACCAGATATGGGCCACGGGGGCCGCCAGCTCGATGTGCCCGAGCCTCTCGCGCCGCACCTTGGACTGAATCACCTCAACGCCGCATTTTTCGCAGACCACTCCCCGGTGTTTCATGCGCTTGTATTTGCCGCAATTGCACTCGTAATCCTTCACCGGTCCAAAAATCTTGGCGCAAAACAGACCGTCGCGCTCCGGCTTGAAGGTCCGGTAGTTGATGGTCTCGGGCTTTTTGACCTCGCCGCTGGACCAGTCACGAATTTTTTCAGGGCTGGCCAGGGAAATGCGCACGGCCTTGAATTTTACAGGTTTCTTCTCTTTCTCAAAAAAGCTGAAGAGTTCTTCCACGGCGACACCCTCTTCCTATTCAGTATTCAATCAACAACTCGGAACTGCTGGTCAAGACCCGAAGGGGGCCGCTATTCGATCAGTTCCATGTCGAGACACAACCCTTGGAGTTCCTTGACCAGGACGTGGAACGACTCCGGCAGACCGGCTTCCAGGAAATTGTTACCCTTGACGATCTTCTCGTACATCTTGGTGCGGCCAGAAACGTCATCCGACTTGACGGTGAGAAACTCCTGCAGCGTATAGGCGGCGCCATAGGCCTCCATGGCCCAAACCTCCATCTCACCCAAGCGCTGACCACCGAACTGGGCCTTGCCGCCCAGTGGTTGCTGGGTTACCAGGGAGTAAGGACCGGTGGACCGGGCATGAATCTTGTTGTCCACCAGGTGGTGCAGCTTCATGACGTACATGACGCCGACCGTGACCTTGTTGTCGAACGCCTCGCCGGTCAGCCCGTCGTACAGGGTGGCCTGGCCGATCTCATCAACGTCGGCCTTAACCAGGAGTTCGCGGATCTCTTCCTCGCGGGCCCCGTCGAACACCGGCGTGGCCATGTGCAGACCATTACCCATCTGGAGGGCCAGGTCGCGCACCTCTTCGTCGGTCTTGTCCGCCAGCAGGGCCTCGTATTCGGTCTTGCTGTAAATGGCCCGCAGATGCTGCTTGATGGCCGCCACCTCATGCCGCTCGGCAAAGGCCTGAATCTGCTCACCGAGCTTCTTGGCCGCCCAGCCCAGATGGGTCTCCAGGAGCTGGCCGACATTCATACGGGAGGGAACGCCCAAGGGGTTCAATACCATGTCCACGCTGGTGCCGTCGGCAAAATATGGCATGTCCTCCATGGGCAGGATCCTGGAGACCACACCCTTGTTGCCGTGCCGGCCGGCCATCTTATCGCCCACCGAAAGCTTGCGCTTGGTGGCAACGTAAACCTTGACCATCTTGATGACGCCCGGCGGCAGATCGTCGCCCTTGACCATGCGATCGAGTCGGGCCTCGTAATTGTTCTTGACCACCTTGGCCTGCTTCTCGTAACGTTCGAAGAGGAGACGCACCTCGCCCTCCAGCGTCCGGCGGTCCGAAAAATCCAATTCCCGCAGGAATTCCAGGTCAACCCCGGCCAGGATCTCACGGGTAATCTTCTTGCCCTTGGCCAGAAGCACCTTGCCAGCCTCATCCTTCACCGAGGACTTGACGGTCTTGTCGGCCAGCAGATCGGCCAGGCCATGACGCACCGCCTTCCGCAGGCTTCTGAGCTCATCTTCCATGTCGCGCTCAAAGCGGGCCGCCTCGGCCTGGTCGATAGTCTGAGAACGTTCGTCCTTCTCCACCCCCTTGCGCGAAAAGACCCGGGCGTCAATCACCACGCCTTCCACGCCAGGTGGAACCCGCAGGGAGGTATCTTTAATGTCGCCGGCCTTTTCGCCGAAAATGGCGCGCAGCAACTTCTCCTCCGGCGAAAGCTGAGTCTCGCCCTTGGGAGTCACCTTGCCCACCATAATGTCACCGGCATTAATCTCGGCGCCCACCCGAACCACGCCGGATTCGTCGAGGTTCCGCATGGCCTCCTCGCTGACATTAGGAATGTCGCGGGTAATTTCCTCCTTACCAAGCTTGGTGTCGCGCGACACGGTCTCGAACACCTCGATATGCAGAGAGGTGAAGGTGTCTTCCTCCAGAAGGCGCTCGCTGATCAGAATGGAATCCTCAAAATTGTACCCCCGCCAAGGCATGAAGGCCACGGTGACGTTCTTGCCCAAGGCCAGTTCGCCATGGTCACTGGCCGGACCGTCCGCCAGCACATCGCTCTGCTCTACCCGCTGTCCTGGAAGCACCAGGGGCCGCTGGTTGAAACAGGTGTTCTGGTTTGATTTCTTATACTTTTCCAGACGGTAGATGCCGACCCCGGTAGTAAAACCATCGGTGCCCGGTTCGTCATAACGGACGACGATGCGGCGGGCATCCACCTCCTCGATCACGCCGGCGCCGCTGGCCAGCATACAGACGCCGGAATCCATGGCCACGGCCTTTTCCAGGCCAGTGCCCACCAGCGGAGCAGCCGAGCGGATCAACGGCACCCCCTGCCTCTGCATGTTGGAACCCATGAGCGCCCGGTTGGCGTCATCGTTTTCCAGGAAAGGAATCAGCGAGGCCGCCACGCTCACCAACTGGTTGGGCGAGACATCCATATAGGTCACGTCCGCGGCATTGGCGATTACCACCTCGCCTTCCTTACGCGCCACCAGCGTCTCGGTGGACAGTCTGTTCTTCTTGTCCACGGGCGTCTTGCCCGGGGCGATGACGTGATCCTTCTCGTCCAGGGCGGTCATGTAAAAGACATCATTGGTCACTTGGAGCTTGTCCACCTTACGGTAAGGCGTCTCGATGAAACCGTATTTGTTGACGCGGGCAAAGGTGGCCAGGGAGACAATCAGGCCGATGTTCGGACCTTCCGGGGTCTCCACCGGACAGATGCGGCCGTAATGGGTGGGGTGCACGTCGCGCACCTCAAAGCCGGCCCGTTCCCGGGACAGACCGCCAGGCCCCAAGGCCGACAGGCGGCGCTTGTGGGTGACCTCGGAGAGCGGATTGGTCTGATCCATGAACTGGGAAAGCTGGCTGGTGCCGAAAAATTCCTTTACCGCGGCGGAGATCGGTTTGGGATTGATGAGGTCATGGGGCATAAGGGTCTCCACTTCCTGGAGGCTCATGCGTTCGCGGATGGCCCGCTCCATGCGCACCAGTCCCATACGGTACTGGTTCTCAATAAGTTCGCCCACCGTCCGCACCCGGCGGTTGCCGAGATGATCGATGTCATCAATGGGCCCTTGGGTGTCCTTGAGCCGCGCCAGGTAACGGACGGCAAGCATGATGTCTTCCCGGGTCAGGGTCCGCTGGCTGATGTCTACCTCAAGACCTAACTTGGCATTAATCTTGAACCGGCCCACCTCGGAGAGGTCGTAGGTGTCACTGCTGAAAAACAGGTTGTTGAAAAAGGCGGCGGCCACCTCACGGGTCGGCGGGCTGCTCGGCCGCAGTCGCCGGTATATCTCGATAAGGGCCTCGTCGCTGGTGGCCGACTTATCGAGCACCAACGTCTTGCGGAAGGAATCGGTCACCTTGATCCCATCGATGAAAAGCACCTCGAACGAGGTAACACCGGCGGCCAGCATGGACTCCAGGATGGCGGCGTTCAGCTCGCCATTGCATGGCGCCAGGAGTTCACCGGTTTTGGGATCGACGATGTCGTGGGCCAGAATCTTGCCTTCCAACTCAACCGACTCCACCATGACACTGGTGATGCCAAGCTCGGCGAGTTTCTTGGCAAGGTTTTTGCCAATCTTGCGGCCCTTCTTGGCCAAAACCTCGCCGGTGTCCTTGTCGGTAAAATCCTGGGGGGCCCGCTGGCCTACCATCAGATCCGCGTCGAACTCCTTGACAAAACTCTTGCGCTTAATGCTGATCTTTTCTGTCTGGTAGTAATAATGCAGCAATTCCTCGGCCGAATAGCCCAAGGCCTTGAGCAGGGTTGTGACCGGAAACTTGCGCCGCCGGTCAATACGCACGTAAAGAATATCCTTGGCGTCGAATTCGAGGTCAATCCACGAGCCCCGCACCGGAATAATCCTGGCCGAATAAAGCAGTTTACCCGTGGAATGAGTCTTGCCGTTGTCGTGGCTGTAAAAAAGGCCGGGCGAACGCTGCAACTGGCTGACGATGACCCGTTCGGTACCGTTGATGACAAAGACCCCGGTCCGGGTCATAAGCGGGATGCTGCCCAGGAATACCGCCTGTTCCTTGATGTCGCGGATATTCTTGGCCTGCGTTTCCGGGTCGATATCAAAGGTCACCAGGCGGACGGTGATCTTGACGGGCACCTCATAAGTCATGCCACGTTCCAGGCACTCTGGCACGGTATACTTTGGATCACCGAAGGTGTAACGCACGAACTCCAATGAACAGACGCCATTGAAGTCATTGATGGGAAAGACCGAATTGAAGATATGCTGCAGGCCCCTATCCTCGCGCTGATCGGGGTCTACCTCCAGTTGCAGAAAACCCTCGAAGGACAGGCGCTGCATATCGATGAGGTGCGGCTTATCGATGATTTCCGGGGTTTTGGCGAAACTCTTGCGAATTCTTTTCAATGTGTTCATGCGGCAATGCCCCTCGATTCTATGCCATGCGGCCCGACAAGGTCGCTACCGGCTACCCCGCCGCTCATTCGGCAGTACATGACCGGCGCATTTTCGGGATGGATAAAACCCTCTCGCGCCATCCTTGCACCCCACGAGCCGGCCGGGTGCAGCAGGCCAACCAGAAGGAGTTACTTACACCTTAATACCCAAGGAAACCGGGGTCATGCGCCGCCCAAACGGCGAAAAACGTCGGACCCTGGTTTTCCAAACAAGAACGCAGCAACGCTACGGAGGTTTTCACCCCGTAGCGTCCCTGCCTTGTTCACGTTTCCTGCCCAAGCGAGGCGCGGGAATTAATCAGTAAGTTACGGATAACTTCCTGCCTGTCGTGTATGAAAACTACTTGATTTCGACGCTACCGCCTGCAGCCTCGATCTTGGTCTTGATCTCCTCGGCCTCGGCCTTGGAAACGCCCTCCTTAATGGGACTGGGGGCGCCCTCGACCAAATCCTTGGCCTCCTTCAAACCAAGGGAGGTAATGGCACGCACCTCCTTGATGACCTGAATCTTCTTGTCGCCGGCCCCGGTCAGGATGACGTCGAACTCGGTCTGCTCCTCGGCCGCGGCGGCCACCTCGCCACCAGCGGGCATGGCCATGGCCATGCCCATGGGGGCGGCGGCGGAAACACCGAACTTCTCCTCCATCTCCTTGATAAGCTCGGAGAGATCGAGGACACTCATGTTGGCAATAAAATCAATCACATCTTGTTTGGTTACGGCCATGATTTTTCCTCCTGACGCGATACAATCTGGTGCACCGCAAATAAAATTTCTAGTTTGTCGCCTGTTCCTTCTGGTCCTTAACGGCAGCCAGCAGATACACCATCTTACGCGGCACGCCGGAAAGCACCCGCACGAAACTGGTAGGCACCGCCTGCATGGTGCCAAGCAATTGCGCCAACAGCACCTCGCGGCCTGGCAGCTTTGACAGAGCGGTCAGTTCATCCAGAGTGATCAGCTTGCCGGCCAGCACCCCGCCCCTGATTTCCAGTTTGGGGTTGGTCTTGGCAAAATTGACCAACGATTTGGCCGCCGCCACCGGGTCCTCATCCGAAACCGCAATCGCCGTGGTCCCCTTAAAAAAAATGGCCATGGATGCGCAAGAGGTTCCCTGCACGGCCTGCCGCAGCAACGTATTCTTGGCCACCCGGAATTCGGCGGCGCTTTTCCCGAGATCGCGCCGGAGTTCCTGGAGCACCTGTACGGTCAGGCCGCGGTAGTCGGTGACAACGGCGATCTGTGCCTTGGAGAACTTACCTTGCAGTTCCTTGACAACAGATTCCTTCTCACTCCTGTTCAATGTCCTCTACCTCCTTTTTCTGAAAAGATTCCTAGCAAAAAGCAGCAGAGGTCGATCAGGACAGGCAAGTTTACCGGCACGGCTTAACACCGGATTGTGACTGCACTTGCGACATTGCATGGGCAACGTTTCAATCTCTGTCTAGGCAGGCCGGCCCGCCAGCGTTGCCCGTTATTTTCCGGCAACGCGTGTGACCAATTAAACAATATAGTGCCCGCTGTCTTCGACGTCCCGACTGCTCACCCTTAAAATGCAGGCGCCCGACCGAGGTCGAACCACCCGTGAAAACGATTTGTCGGTATTGACTCCAGCACCTTCAGCCCGCGGCCTTGATCAGGGTCCGGATCTCCATGGGGTCGAGCTTGAAACCGGGCCCCATGGTGGTTGATAAACTGATGCTACGCATATAGATACCCTTGGCCGAGGCAGGTTTCAATTGGACAATCCGGTCCATGAAAGCCAGGATGTTCTCCTTGAGCTTGGCAACCCCGAAACTGGTCTTGCCCACCCCTACGTGCACGATGCCGGTCTTATCGACCTTAAAATCGAGCTTACCGGACTTGATCTCCTGCACCACCCGCCCCACGTCAAAGGTGACCGTGCCTACCTTGGCGTTGGGCATCAGGTTGCGGGGTCCAAGGATGCGGCCGATCTTGCCTACGGTCCCCATCATGTCCGGGGTGGCGACGGTGCGCTCGAATTCCAGCCAACCGGCCTGAATCTTGGCCACGTACTCATCGCTGCCGGCGTAATCGGCCCCGGCATCCAGGGCCTCCTTCTCCTTCTCACCCTTGGCAAAAACCAGGACGCGCACCACCTTGCCCGTACCGTTGGGCAGGACCACAGAACTGCGCAACATCTGGTCGGCATGCCGTGGATCAACGCCGAGACGAATGGCAACATCCAAAGTCTCGTCGAACTTGGCGTACTTGGCCTGTAACGCCTTCTCCAGGGCCTCTTCAAGCTTAAAAAGAGTGGTTGGATCAATCCCCGCACTGCCTGCCGAATATTTTTTTCCTCTCTTCCCCATGGTATTCTCCAAAACTATTGCACGCCTGTCCTTGCGTGGCTTTCCTGGCCGGCCAGCGCCATAATCACACCAGCGGCCAACCAATCCGTGTCCGTTATCCGGGCGGCGGTCTATTCAAGAACCGTGATACCGCAACTCCTGGCCGTTCCCTCGATGATCCGCATGGCGGCATCGACATCGTTGGCATTCAGGTCGGGCAACTTGGTTTCAGCGATCTCCCGGATTTTATCACGCGAGATCTGGGCAACGCGCTCCCTTTTTGGATTACTGGAGCCTTTCTTCAACCCGACGGCCTTCATCAGCAATGTCGAGGCCGGCGGCGTCTTGGTGATAAAAGAAAAGGAACGGTCGGCATACACGGTGATGACCACCGGAATAAGCATGTCGCCCTGGTCCTGGGTCTTGGCGTTAAATGCCTTACAGAACTCCATGATGTTCACGCCGCGCTGGCCCAGGGCAGGACCCACGGGCGGCGACGGATTGGCCTTGCCGGCGGGAATCTGCAGTTTAATATAGCCGGTAATTTTCTTTGCCATTTTTCGTCTCCTCTATCGCACGGCAAGTTTGCCGTAGTGCTGGCAGCAGCGGACTTAGGCGCTGACAACCTGAATGAATTCCAACTCCACCGGGGTTTCCCGGCCAAAAATACTCACCATTACCCGAACCCGGCCCTTATCGGGATTGACATTATCGACCACACCCTGGAAATTGGCAAAGGGGCCGTCCACCACCCGGACCACATCGCCGACCTCGTAACTCACCTTGGGCTTGGGCTTCATGGCGCCGTCACGAATCCGACCAATGATCTTCATGGCGTCTTCATCGGGAAGAGGCTCGGGATGCAAATCATTGCCGACAAAACCGGTGACCTTGGGGGTGCCGCGCACCGTATGCCACGTCTCGTCGTTCAGGTCGACGTTCAGCAGGATATAGCCGGGAAAAAACTTACGGGCCGAGGTCTTTTTGGCGCCCTTGACCATCTCGACCACCTGCTCGGTGGGCACCAGAATCTCGCCAAAGGACTCCTCCTGGCCAAGTTGCTTGATCCGCTCCAGCATGGCAGTCTTCACCTGCTCCTCGAAACCGGAATAGGTATGCAGTATGTACCATTGACGTGCCATTATATCCCCATTCGTTGCGCTGGGCGGGTATGGTTCAGTGAAGTACCGCGGCGACTATCCTGCCGAGCAGCAAATCCACCGCCCCGAGATAGAAGGAAATAAGGATAACAAAAATCGTCACCACCACGGTTGAACCAACGGTGTTCTTCCTGCTGGGCCAGGCGATTTTATTGAACTCG
>Ga0100387_10000706_pt1 | contig 27588 bp, 33 predicted proteins | sample CryGeymeta201511_FD_81547 | JGI IMG/M metagenome (GOLD analysis project Ga0100387, IMG submission 81547) | Groundwater microbial communities from Crystal Geyser aquifers in Utah, USA - Crystal Geyser metaG 2015-11 | ecosystem: Environmental > Aquatic > Deep subsurface > Groundwater | place... | reverse complement strand
TTTGGATCACTTGCCTTATGTTCTTCTTTAGTATATTTGTCTTCATTATCTTTATTCCAACTTCTCATTTCATCAGCATTTGGCTTACTTGCCTTATATTCTTCTTTAGTGTATTTATCTTTATTATCCCAATTCCAACTTCTCATTTCATCAGCATTTGGATTACCTGCCTTATATTCTTCTTTAGTATATTTGTCTTCATTATACAAATTCCAATATTTCATTTCATCAGCACTTGGCTTACTTGCCTTATATTCTTCTTTAGTGTATTTATCTTTATTATCCCAATTCCAATACCTCATTTCATAAGCACTTGGTTTACCTGCTTTATGTTCTTCTTTAGTGTATTTGTCTTCATTATACAAATTCCAACTTCTCATTTCATAAGCATTTGGCTTACCTGCCTTATGTTCTGCTTTAGTCATAGTTTTATTGGTTAGGTTTATTAATTTGTTATAAGTTTATTTTATCAGCGCAAGTCCAAGCGTTCCACGAACCATCGTTTAATCTTTTATTAATAGCCCAGTTAGTAGCTTTTACATAATTCATTTTATCAGTATTATTTATATCTTTATGAACGGAATTGATTTGCCATAATCCGACATCATAAGTTCCGTTAGTATTTATACTAATAGCGTCAGCTTGCCAATGGCTTTCGCAATTAATAATTGACCAAACCTCATATTTATTAAGTTTAGCGTCTTCTACCATATTTAAGACAATATCTTCAATTTCTGGCGTTCTTTGGCTTAAAATTTGCTCCGTAGCGACGTTTTCTGCTTGAATATGAGTAATCATACCAAATTGCTCATAAACATTGAAATAAGCGTAAATTGCAATATTCCAAATAGTCAAATTTATGACTAAGAGTAACCAGATTGTAACTCCATTTTTTTTCCAGTAAGAGATAAATTGATTAAATTTTGTTTTGATTTTTTGCATAGATTTTTAATTAGTTTTTTATTTTTATTATTATTTAAACATTTTGATCAAATCCACATCAATATTATTTTTTTGACATAAATCATATAAATCTCTTAAATTACCAATATTTGGTGTTCTTCTGCCATTTAACCAAGTTATTATAGCTTGTTCTGTTAAACCAAGTTCAACGGCTAATTCGGTTTTATTAAGATTTAATTTTTTCATTAATTCTTTTAATGTCATATTTTTTTTCATTATAGTTTTTAATTATTAGTGAATATCTTTGTAAAAATTTTGTTACTTTTGATTTTTCTGTTTTAAGCATATAGTTTAATTTAATTTATTTTTAATTGTTTCAATTATTTTTTCAATTTGAGATTTATAATAAATATCAAATTCTCCTTTTTTACCATTTTGTTCCCACAATATCCATAATACATTTCTAAGTCTTTGACTTGGTGATTTATCATTTTTGAATTCTGGTTTAATATCAGGAATTTCTATTTCTTTCGGCTCAATTCTTTTTTCTATTAAGAAACAGAAGTAACCAAATTTATCAAAGTTATCTATTATCTTGACCATTTGTTCTGAAGTTAAATTTTCTTGTGTATCAATTTGAAGTCTTAAGACTTTATTAGCCATTGATTGAATTTTGGATATTACAGCTGGAATTTGTAATAGTTGGTTTTTCATGATTTTTATCTTTATTTAAAATTCAATATCTTCAACATTAAATTCTTCTGTAGATTCTTCTAATGATTTTGATTTATCAAATGGATCAGAATTATCAAATAAATTATCTAAGTTAATATTAACTTTGTTATAGGCTTCTGTTATTTCAGTAGTTGGTTCAGCTATAGGCGGTTCAGCTTGTATTGTATAAATGGTTTCTAGTTTCTCACCTTCTTTAATAATAGCAATATCATATTTTTTAGGATCACCCCATTTTGGATTACTTATTAATGCTTTCATAGCTTTCATTATTGTAATTTGAGTTATTTCTAAAATTTGTACTTTTTTAGCATTATAGTTCCATACTGGAAAAGCCCAAAAATGTTTACAAGTAAATGAATTATCTTTATTAAGTCTTGCGTTTTTAGGTGGTACTTGCCAATTTATTTTAGATCTAATTGGTTTATTGTCTTTATTCCAATATTCATATCCAGTGATAGCTGAGTCTAAGACACGAATTTGGTTTAGTCCATCAGCGAACTTCATATAATTTGAAGCTGTTTTAGGAATTTCATATTCCTTTGGTAAAAATGTCATAAGTTTATTGTTAATTATTATATCCTAATGATTTAAGATAAAACATTATTTCTTCTTTAGTAGAGTTTTCTATTATTTCTATTAAATCAGAAAATGTTTTTTTACTATCGTCTTGTTGACTAAGTTTCCAAAGCCAAGAATTTAAGTTGTGATCATAGATCCCTTTTTCTTTAAGATCTAATGTTGTTTTCCATTGTTGTTTTGATGTTGCTTTCATATTATTTATGCTCTTCATAATATTCATTAAATTCATCAACAAATGTTTTTAATTCTTCACCTGCTTCTACTAAGTTTTTGGAATTTTCTATAGTAACGCTTAATACCTTATCTAATGAATTTGTTAATTGTTCTAACATAAGATTATATTCTTCCATTGATTCTCTCATGTTTTCTAAATAATTATCATTTCCTAAATGTGACATAGTTTTATTGGTTAGGTTTATTAATTTATTTGTTATCATTAATTATTTTAATTAGCGTTTTCAATCTCTTTTTCTGTGTATTTATTTTTGTTATTCAAATTCCACCACCTCATTCCATAAGCATTTGGATTACCTGCTTTATGTTCCTCTTTAGTCATAGTTTTTTTGGTTAGGTTTATTAAATTATTTATAATACTTTTTTAATACTTATTAACAACTTGACCTTACATCATTTATTATACGTCATATAGTAAATTTTGTATATAGCGTAACTGTGGATAACTTTTTATGATCAAAATAATGTATTATTTATCTTTTTTAATTAGGTTTATTAATTAATTGAATAGTTACAGTATTTACATTTTTGTTTACCTGTTTCAAAAGAATTTTCTTTATCATCTATTATAATTTCAGTTTCTAACCCAACTTCATTACATTCCGGACAAATATTTATTTTAATTATTGTTTTCTCTTTCATATATTTAATTTTAAATTGTTTAGTTTACATTTATCATCTTTTGATAAACGTTTTTCCCATAAACCATTATCTTTTATTTCCCGTACTATTTTTAAAACATCTTTTTCTATTGCTTTAATGTCAGTTATGCTTCTTACTGTCTTATAAGTTTTGATTGTTCCCTTTTTGGTATTTAGAAAATGTAATCGTATTTCTGTAAAAAACTGGTGATAAGTTAGATAATATACCCAGGCATAGAAAGAAAGTTGAAGATGAATATCTACTTGTTTTTGAGACCATTTTTCATTGTCTGATGTTTTCCATTCATTTAAAATTCTTTCTTTCTTATCAAATCCATCAAAAATAGAAAATATTTTTAAATCATCTTTTTTAGCTATTAATGTAAATTCTGGTTTTCCTACTTTTTTACTTTCTGCTTTATCTAACAGTTTTCTTACTATTTTTATTTTATTACCTAAATTATTTTTTTTTAATTCCCTTATCCATTCATATTTAGGTTCTTCTAGGGCTTTGTGTATTACAGAGCCAAGTATCATTGCTTCATTTGGTTCATTTTTTATTCCCTTGATATAAGTATCATAATATCTTTCTCGGTAATTTTTCCAAGTTAGATATTCTGAATATGAAATAAATTTTTTCATTTTATTAAATTTAATTCAGTTTTGTATGGTTGAATTATATAATCATTTATATAATCAGAACTCCATTTTTTCCAATTTTCTTCTACTTCCCATATCCACTTATAAGTATCATCGTATAATATAGGTTTATCAGCGAATACCCAGACTTTACGAGGAAGTTTAATTTTACCTTCTAAGAATTGTTTTCCAATTTTAGTTAATTTCCACATACTTGTTTTTTTATCTTTAGCAATAATATTATGACATTTTAATTTTGGAAAAGAAGTAATAGATTTTAATTCTTCTAAGAATATGTTTTTAGGTTTAAAGTAATTACTATTATGCTTTTTACAATGATCATAAATCATTTCTGCAAGTTTAATTAAATCTTTATTAAGAATATAACCATAAGCAGCAAGTTTTCTATTACAACAAGGACATTTTAATTTACCCTTTTTTAATTCAATCGGATCTAAATATTGATTGAATAATATTTGTTGCATATTTTTATTTTTTAGATGAATTCTTAAAGGACACTAATTTAATAATTTATGATTCATTTTTTTCTTTTTCTTCTTTTATGTATTTTCTAATTGCTTTTCTAGCTATCTGAGATGCTGAACTATATTCTCTTCCAGCTACTTCAAATAGTTGATCTTTTAATTTTTCATCCATGTTTAATAAAAGTGGATGGTCATTTTTATAATTTTCTTTCATATATTTTGCTTTATTTAATTAATACTTATTTTTATCTATATATAATATATATTACTTTAATATAAATGTCAACTATACAACCTGTGTATAACTTATTTATAAACAACCACATCTTTACTTCCATTCCACTCCCTATGTACACCATCAAAACATATAACAAACCATTTATTATTTTTTTGATACGCACGATCACCTTCAATATATGCTTTTTGCTTTATTTCTTCTAGTTTAGTGAGATCTTCATTGATATATTTAAACACTGTTTCAAGAGTCCATTTATACTTTGCTTTATCTTTTAACCATAACATTACTTTCTTTATATGGATTAAATCGTAGCCTTTTAAACTAGAAGATGCTTTAAGTTCTCGTTTTATTGCTGATTCATATTGATATTTATTTGTAAATTTAAAATCTTTAATAATCCAATAGGTTGCTATAATTGACATTCTTTTATCTTTACTTGAAAACATTTGAATTATTTTCTGATTAAGGGAAAAAAATTTACTATCAATATCAGCGTTAGCTGATAATAGTTTCTTTCTTTTCTTTTCCTTTCTTTTGTATGTATCGTTTTGTGTACTAGATCTAGTATCGTTTTGTGTACTAGATCTAGTATCGTTTTGTGTACTAGATCTAGTATCGTTTTGTGTACTAGATAACCATTTATCATGATTTTTATTAAAAGACCATAAATTGCTATTATTTAATGAATTACCTTTTTTTATTAATATTATTATATTTATTAATTGTAAATTTTTAAGAGCTTTAATTATTGCTGATTTTGAATGTTTTATTGATTTTTCAAATTGAGATATGCTAATTTCATCTTCTTTTTTGTGATAACCATAAGTTTTTCTGAATATATAAAGAATTATAGCTATTTCAGTACCGTTCAAACCACTACTAATAATCTTTTCTAATATTTCATTAGCTATTTGAGTGTATCCATTTTCTTTTTGAGGATTTGCCATATTTAATTAAAAAACGCTGGCTTCATATTGTGGCTTAAGGAGAATAAAATAAACTCCACACAACATAAAACCAGCGTTTTGTAGTTAAAGCTGGTATATTTTTTTATTTTTAATTTAAGCATGTATATATGTTTTATTGATCAAATATATTATAAACTATAAATAATTTTTTGTACATAATGTAATTGTTGATAACTTGTTAATAAAAAAATTGTACATTTTTATTTATATGTTTTATAATATAATAAAGTATGATTAAAGAAATAAAATTTCCCCAGGTTTTATATAAATAGGTAATTTTTTTATTACCTTTTTTGTTTTTATTATTTAAGAGCTAGAATGGTTCATTAATTAGTTAAGTTCTCGTACATTTAAACGTGGAAAAGAATAACTCTATAAACTTTACTCATAATAAATTCATAAGAAAAAAGATCGCCATTCTAGCTCTTAAATAATCATCTTAGGTCTCTTTCTGAATATTTAGGAAGTATCATAAGCGGAAAACTATCTTAGGAACAGTTTTCATAGGTCTCTTTTCAAGAGGAGACCCAAGAATGAATATAAATGAATACAATAGAAGCAAAAAACTATAAATCACGAAATGATCTAGAAAATTACATCAAGAATACAACGGGCAATACTCCTGACATAAAAGTAGATGTGATCATAGAAGGAACAAAAGAAGAATTGGCTAAATTACAATTGTCAGAAAATTCTTTAATTTGGGGTATTAGAATAGGTTATGTAGATAATAAAGGTAAAAAATTAGATAAAGTTAAAAAAATTAATTATAAAACAAGTAGACAATTATGAGTAAACCAACAATTACCCTTACGGGGAGAAAGGCGTTAGAGGTAATTTATAAAGGTGTAAATTCAGTTTATGAAGTAGTAAAAAAAACATTCGGGCCTGCTGGTTCTAATGTCTTACTTTTTAGAGCCTGGAATAGAGGTTCAAGAATAACTAATGATGGTGTAACGGTATCGCAATGTATTAATCCGAAAGATATACATGTAAGACTCGCTGCTGAAACCTTTAAAGAGGCAAGTAAAAAAACAAATGAAAAAGTAGGTGATGGTACGACTTTAACAACAATACTTGGAGGACATTTATTTAATCAAGTTTATGCTAATATTAGCGAAAAACAGAATGAATTAACTGGCAATAAAACGTCAGTGGTAGATATTAAAAAAGAAATTTTAAAGGCAACAGAATTAGTTAAATTAGCAATTTTAGATAAAGCAAAAAAGATTGAGACCTTAGAAGATTTAGAACATATTGCTATGATTTCAGTAGAAGATGCTGAGCTTGGTAAAATAATTGCTAAGATGGCTTGGGATGTTGGTGTTGATGGTTTTATAGATGTAGTTGAAGGATATAAAGGAAATATTGAAACTGAAGTTATTAAAGGAATGAGATTTCCGGCTAAAGTAGCAGCTAAAACATTTGTTAATAATCCAAATAAATACGAAATGGTAGTAAAGGATGCTAATGTTTTAATTACAAACTACAGCCTAGATAATGTAATGGATTTTGCTAAAGGATTTCAAGAAATAGGGAAAATAACTACTAAACTTATAGTAATAGCGCCTAGTTTTAGTGAAAATGTTTTAGTGAATTTTGTTCAAGCAAGCAAGCAAGGTTATTTTATATATCCGGTTAAAGCACCAAGCTTAAGAACAGAACAATTTGAAGATTTAGCAGTTTATTGTGGAGCAAATTTTATTAATAAAGCAATTGGTAAAAAGCTTAGAAATATTGGACAACAAGATGTAGGATTTTTAGAGAAATTAGTAGTTAAAGATACTGAAGCTAAAGAAGATGCCATGGCCATTGGTGGTGGTGGTACACAAGAGAAATCAGATCTTAAGATTCCTATTAAAGAAAGAATTGAAACTTTAAAAGGACAATTAGCCGAAACAAAGCAAGAGACATTTAAGAAATTATTGGAAAGAAGGATCGCTAGTATGGCTAGTGCTATTGGGGTAATTAGAGTTGGCGGAGCTACTGATGCTGAAAATTTATATAAAAAACTTAAGATTGAAGACGCAGTATATGCTTGTAAAGCAGCGCTCAGGAAAGGCTATGTTAAAGGCGGAGGACTTTGTTTGAAAGAAATAGCAGAGAAACTACCAAAGAATATTTTAACAGAAACTTTAAAAGTACCTCATTATCAAATAATACAATCAGGTATTAAAACTATAGGTAAAGATGTTATAGATCCAGCTGAGGTCATATATTACGCCATAGAACATTCTTCACAAGTAGTAGCAAATCTTATAACAGTAGAAAGCATTATTCAAGAACAAGAAGATTTAAATGAATGGGAAGGTCAAATGGAAATAGCTAAATGGTTAAGAGAAATGGTAATTACTCAAAAGATAAAAGAAGGTCAATTAAAAGAAAATGAGACAGAAGCTTGGAGAGATTCTATGGGAGGTTTAACAACTGATGAATTTGTGTCATTAAATGAAGATTAATATGCCATGGGGGCAAATTTAGCCTCAGTAGTCCAATTAAAAAGGGTAAGTTCTTTTAAAATAATATTGAGGAGTAAGAAATGAAAACAACAACATTTAATTACAAGTGTAACGAATGTAATGCTATTATTTGGTTCTCTCAGTTGACAATTACTAAAAACCTAGAAATAGGTTCAGAGAGTACTTGTCTCTTTTGTGGGAGTAAGGTAGATTGCTACATTGACTTGAAAGATATTATTGATAAATCTAAAAAGTCAACTCAACAAATGGGTTTCAAATTAAAAAGGAGTAAGAAATGGAAAAAAAAGACAAGATGATGGTTTGCCTTGAATGTGGTTGGATAAAAGACTTTGAAGGCTGGTGGAGAAATCCCGACGACAAAGTTTCTGTTATCATTAAAGACAGAAAACTCAAAGAGATAAAAGTTGTATGCCCAGATTGCCAAATATCTAGGAAAAGAACCAACTTTTTTAGGGGGCAATAATAACGTTCCATCTAAATAATGGATACTTACATAGGGGAGGGAGCAATATTTTTCCTCTCCTACTTTTACTTTAAAAAATATAGAATAACTAATAATAATTATAAGAAAAAATAATAATATGGCTACTGAACGACAAAAAATAGCTGTTAAAGAACTCATGGAAAACCGTGGAAATGTATATCAAGCAATGATTAAGGCAAAATATAAAAAAAAGACCGCAAAAAATCCTGAAAATTTAACCGACAGTAAAGGGTTTCAAGAGTTAATGGAACAAGCAGGTCTTACTGATAATTTTTTAAATAATGCTTTGTATTCCGATATTAAAAATAAACCTAAAAATAGAAAACCAGAATTGGAATTGGCTTATAAATTAAAAAATAGATTAACTGATAAAGTAGATATTCAAAGCGGAGGCAAAGTAATACGGGCATTTAATTTTATAATACCAAATGGAACAAAAAATAATAACTCCAACAATAAAGCCGCTTCCTAAACAATATTTAGCTTGGCAAAAGTTATGGGATATAATAACAAAATATATATTATTCGGTGGAGGAGCTGGTGGAGGTAAAACTTGGTTGGGTTGTGAATGGTTATTGACAATGTGCTATCAATATCCTGGAACTAAATGGTTTATCGGTAGAAAAGAATTAAAAAGATTAATGGCTTCAAGTTATGAAACTTGGAAGAAAGTATGTAAATTTCACAATATTCCAAGAGATGATTGGAAATTGAATGGACAATATAATTATATTGAATTTAAAAATGGAAGCAGGATTGATTTATTAGATGTTGATTATCAACCCAGCGACCCGCTTTTTGAAAGATTTGGTTCAACTGAATATACTGGCGGTTGGTTGGAAGAATCCGGTGAGATTATGTTTAAGGCGTTTGATGTTCTTAAAACTCGTATCGGCAGACATTTGAATAAAGAATATAATCTTCATCCTAAATTGCTTTTAACTTGTAATCCTAAAAAGAATTGGCTTAAAAGAGTAATTTGGAAACCATTTATAAAAGGAACACTTGATAATACTTACGCTTATATCCAATCATTGTATTCAGATAATTATTATACGGCTGATACTTACGGGGAAAGCTTAGATGAAATTACCGATAAAGCTACTAAACAAAGATTAAAAGGTGGCAATTGGAATTATGATGATGAAGAAGATGGATTAATTAACACTAATGCTATTGAGGATATTTGGACTAATACAATAGATGAAAGTGAAGATAGATACGCCATAATGGATATAGCAAGATTTGGAAAAAATAAAACTAAATTGTATCTTTGGAAAGGTTTTAAATGCTATAAGATTTTTACTTGGGAAAATCAGGATACTAATATTACGGCAATTAAAGCCAAAGAAATATTGGCTGAAGAGAAAATACCTTACAGCCATACAATCGGCGATGAAGTGGGAGTTGGTGGAGGAGTTATAGACCAAATGAGAGGTATTAATGGTTTTATAGCCAATTCAAGTCCTTTAGAACGAAAAAATGCTGATAAGAAACCTGTTTTAAAAAATGGGGAATTGAAATTTATAACAGAGAAAGAGAATTTTGCTACTTTAAAAGATCAGTGTGGTTGGCTACTTGCTGATAAAGTGAATAATCACGAAATAAGCATAATAACTGAAGATGAGGGCCTAAAAGAACAAATTGAAGAAGAATTATCTGAATTAAGAGATGCTTCGCCTGATGAAGATAGGAAAAAACGTTTAATCCCTAAAAATGAAATTAAAGAGAATATAGGCAGAAGTCCTGATGACTTAGATTGCCTTATTATGAGAATGTGGTTTGAACTTTCACCTATTGATGAAAGAAAAAAATCAGGCACGCATATTTACCGGCCAGCCAATTCCGGTTTTCAAATAAGAAATAATTTAAATAAAACACATATATTTAGACCACAATGATAGGAAATATTGATAAAAAAACACCAGTATCAAGTTATCAGCCTTCACAAGAGGTTGCTGATTTAACTAAAGTGGTTAAGAAAGCTTATACTGAGGGTATAAGAATCTTAAATAAAAGCTGGGTAGAACTTAATGATAGAAGCATAGAAAATGATCAAAATAGAGGACAGATGATGTTTAATTCTTATGTTAATGACAGCACTGATGATCCTGCTGAAGAATGGAAATGGAGAGGAACTAGATCAGTAGCTAGGAATAAAGGCGTAGCAATGCATGCTCAACTTACTGCTAATTTCTTAATTCCTTTATTTATAGCACAAAATGATAGTCAAGAAGTAGATAAAGATATGAGTGAAATTATGAATGATATAATTGAATGGTTAATTCAACCTATTAATTCTGATTATCAATCAAGTTTTATACAAATAGTATTTTCAATGCTTACAAATCCAGTTACTTATTTAGGTGCTGAGTATTGTGAGGTTATGCAGAACATTAAGAACAAGGATAAAGATAGTAAATATACTACTAAAGAGATAGTAGATGAAGTATTGTCAGGATTTAAAGCTCCTATTTATTCAGCTTCTCAAATTTTAATTACCAATGCTTATATAAGAAATATCCAGAAACAAAAATGTATTATTGAAAGACGATGGGTAGAATATCAAGAAATGGAAGCAAAATATAGTGATCATCCTAACTGGATATTTGTTCAAACGGGTATAAAAACAGTTTATAATGATGATAATGGATTATTTTATGATATTAGAGATGATGAACACGAAGATTTAATAGCAGAAGAGATTTATAAGAATAGAAGAGAAGATATAGAAGTACCATTTATCAATGGTATTTATATGGGAGATAGCGATGTTGATAATAACCCTATAAAACACAGAGATAATAGAAATGCTCCAAAGTATAATAAAGTACCATTTGGTTACTGTCGTATTGGTGAGCATTTTTTCTATTACAAGTCAATGATGAATGTACTTAGTTGGGATAATATGCTTTATGATGCTATGCAAGAAGCTGTAATGAATAGAGTTTTACTTGAAATTGATATGCCTATTGCTATATCGGGTTCTGATGCCATTAATAGTGAAATAGTATTTCCTAAAGCAGTTATTACCTTTGAAGATGCTAATGCTAAGGTTAGTCCTTTATTACCGCCTTCAAATATGGCAACTGGGTTTAATGCTTTAAGAGAAACAGAAAAATCAATGAATAATGAATCAATTAGTGAGACAATGTCAGGACAATTACCCCAAGCTTCACAAAAAGCTTATAGCGTAGCACAAGCTAGAGCTGATGCTAAAAAGATACTTGGTGGTGTTGGTAAGTCATTATCCGAATCAATGATTAGATACGGTGATTTAATGAAGGATATAATTATTAATAACATAACAGTTCCTCAAGTAGAAAAATTAGTAAATGGTCGATTAAGCTTAAAATATCCTAGTTTCTTTTTAGAGAATAAAGCTAGTGCTGGTACTATGTCAAATAAAGTTATAAAGTTTGATACTTCTCTATTAGGAGTTAAGTTTACTAAAGAAGAAAAGATAAAGCGTGAGATGAGGTTACTTGAAGAGATTGATTATCCAAAAAATAAAAAATCTATAACTCTAGTTAATCCTGAGCTTTTTGCTAATTTTAAATACTTATGCAAGATTGATTTAGCTGAAATGTTTAATAAAACAAATGAATTCAGAGAAACTATTCTTATGGCTTTAAGACAGCAATTTGCTAATGATCCTTATATTAATATGTTAGAACTTGATAAGAAGTTAGTATATGCTGTTATGCAATCAGACGGTGATGATTTAATTAAGGAAGAACCTCAACAACCTCAACTTCCTACTGGTGCAGATAAAGTTCCGGATATATCTAATCAACTAATTAATCAAACACAACAACCACAAATTCAAGGTAATGTTGTGCAATAAAAAAATATATGAAGATAAAATGTTACAATTTAAAAAACGCAGAAAAGATAAACCGTGCCATTTTTGGTTCTATGGGACACGGTGGTAAGTTATATGGTGGAGTTGGTGAAAGCTATACAGAAGAACAATTACTTGCTGCTTATGATCGTTTAGGCGGTTTAATTACCAAAAATGGTCGTAAAGTTAAAAATGGTTGCTTCTATGATGTAAATGCTAGTAAGAAAGGCAATATAGTTCCTATTGAAAAGCCAAAAATTATTTTAGTCTTAAGTGATTTAGAGGGTAATTTAATTGAAGTTTCAGATGGTAAAGAATTAACTCCTGAACTTAAAGCAGCTGAGAATAAAAAGAAAGCAGCTGAGAATAAAAAGAAAGCAGCTGAGAATAAAAATGAAGCAACTGAGAATAAAAATGAAGCAACTGAGAATAAAAATGAAGCAACTGAGAAAAATAAATGAAACAATGGTTAATTACAAAATTAGGCGGTTATAATAATTTAGAAGAGATTTTATCAAGTTTAGATAAAGAAGAAAAGCACTTGATATTAACAGAAAGCATTAAGAAGCTCTTTAATACTATATCGGCAGATGATATTCTAAAAGAAAAAAATGGTGTATGGAGATTTATGGATAGAGAATTATTACAAGCCGAAAAAGATTTACTTATAGCTGAAAGTCAGACTTTATTAACTTCTAAGTTATGGAAGATATTACAAGCTGACGTTAAATATCAAGCTAATAAACAAATGTTTATCCTTTCTCGCAATGATTTAGATCTTATTATGGGCAAATCTTGGACTTTCGTCTTTGATTGTATTAATACTAGACTTAAATCAATACAAAAGGGATTTGGAAAATATAATACAGGCTAGGCCTGATGCTCAAAGTTTATACTCCTAAACTTATCAAATGGGCTAATCTGGAGATGTCTATATGACTAAAAAAGAAGAAGGTTTGACTACTGAACCTGAAATAGTAGATGCCACGCCAGAGGCTGAAGGAGGTATTCCAACAGAAGAACTTCCAAAGGATTTGTCCACTGACAAAATAGATTATGAAGCTGAGCTTAAAATAGCTCAAGAAGCTCGCAGAAAAGCTGAAGAGGCTTTAGCCAAAAAACGCTTTAAAGTTAAACGTGAAGATTACGAAGAAGAGGAAAAAGAGGAAGAAGAGGAAGAAATTAAAAGTCTAAGCAAAGAAGAAGTAGCCTCTATGATTCAAGAAGAAAATCAAAAGATTGCTAAACTAATCTTAGAAAATCAAGCTAATTCATTAGCTGAACAATTTGCTTCTGAACCTGCCGAAAAAGAACTTATTATCGAGAAATGGAAAGGTAGAACATTTCCTCAAGGAATGTCTATAAATGAACAGATTGAAGAAATCTATGTAATCGTTAATAAAAAAAAGCTACTTTCTGAGCGAAATGAAGCTTTAAGAGCTTTAAGTGGTAAGGAAAGAGTTAATAGAGATTCTTCTGGGACTTATCAAGAAGAACCAAAAGGCAAAGAACCTCAATTAGCTCCTGATGTTAAATCCGTACTCTTATCCGGAGGATTTGTTTACAATTACAATACTAAAAGGCATGAAAAGAAATTGCCTAATGGTACTGTAATGTATAGAGATCCAGCTACCGGTAAAGTATTAGTAGAAGGCTTATCTCAAGCCAGATCATAATCAATAACAACGCTTTAAAAAAAAGCAAAGTCTTTAAATAGATTTAATCTTAATAAGGACGACGTTAATCAACAAAACCTAAAAGACTTAATGTCTTTTGGTATAACAAAAAATATATGGCACAAGGTGATTTACAAGTAAGAGGTCCACAGGTATCTTTACCAAGACGTGTTGCCGCTTCTGCTACAAGATTTGAAATTGGTGAACCATTGTACAGTGCAGCCACTCTAAGCAGTGGTGTTGCTTCAGCTAATACTTACGTACTTGCCGCTGCTGATTTTGTAACTAATGGTACTAATTATTTTGGTGGAATTGCGATTAAAAGATGTTTACCGCTAACTACTGGTACACTAATTGCTCAAACAGTAGTTACTACTAATCCAATTCCTTATGCTGGTAGGATTAGAGGTAAAGCTGAAACTTCAGGTAATGTTGATACAGATGCTGAGATTTTAGCACTTATTGGTGATGTAACCAGAATAGATTATGACGCAACTGGCGCAGCAGATGGTGGAGAACTTTATACCGTTAAAGATACTGCTGGACAAGACACTGACTTATTCCAAATTTTGGAAGGTGACGCTGCTGCTGGTACACTAGATTTATTGGTTGATCCATTAGCCTATCGTATTGATAACGATTATATTACTTAATAAACTAATTAAAAAAAATTATGCAAACTGGTGGTTTTACAGGTGCTCTTAGTAAAGATGCGGTTAAATAGTTTGAGCTGCACTCCATAGTAATATGGATGAACAAACTTTCTCTAATTAATGGCGAAAACCCAGAAGTGGACAACGCTCAACAAGCCGAAAGGCAGTTGCAGAGACTAAATGAGAAAGCTCCTTATAGAAGGATGAAGTAATAGTCCGACCTACCGCTATAACAAAATGAAACGGTAGAGATAGGCAGAAATGACCTATCCATAGCACTTTTTATAAGTACTAAGTAACAAAAAGTCAAACTGCTATTGACACTGTAATGTATGAAAGATATGAAAGAACAATGCAGCCTCAATATTTATCAGCAAGTGATCCAATGTTTTTCAAGCAAGGTAATACTGATACATTAGCTTTCATCTGGGATGAAGATTCTAATGTTGGTAGCTTTGATAAAACAGCAGAACAAGAAGAAATTCTTGCTTCTGATACTTGGATTGGCAATACAAAAACTAAAGCATCACAGAAATATACGAAATTAATTCCTATTTCTGATGAAGCATTTAGAGCTGATCAAGTCGGCAAAAGAGTTAAAATCGGTGAACAAGTTGGCGACAGAGCCAGACTTACACAAGACAAAGAGGCTATTTTAGAAACTTATGGTGATGCCTTCTCAGGTAGTATTAATACTACACCAGATGGCCAAGCATTAGCTTCTAATAGTCATACAACTTTAACAGGATATACAGTTGATAACCTAGAAACAGGTTCATTGACTCCCGATAATTTATGGACAGCTACAACTTCTTTAGCAAATCAAAAAGCTCAAGATGGTGAAGCAGGTTCATACGTTTATAGTGGAATATTAATCCCATTCCTACTTTATAAGACAGCTAAGGAAGTACAAGATTCAAGCTTAATAGCTGATAGTGCTGAAAATAATCTAAATATTTTTGAGACAGATTATGGTCAGGTACAAATTAGAGCTTCTATTTTCTTAGGCTCAACTTATAATACAGCTACAAACGCAAATACATCATTTCATTTAATATCTGATAGCCACATGATTACAAGAAAAGTATTCTATGGTTTAACAACTGATATGATTGAACCAAAATATTCAGATAATGATAGTTGGAACTTAAAAGCTAAATACAACGAAACAGTATTTCCTGGTTCTTGGACTGGTTATATAGGTTCTAATGGTACTACTTAATAAACTAATCAAATATACTTATGGATAAGTATGGAAAAATTATTGTATCGGTATTCGTGTTGTCTATGATAATGTTGGTTGGTTATATAGGTTACGCTTATTCAGGTAGTGCTAACACTGTATTTGAAGGTGCGGATACCGTGAATATCTATAATACAGATCCAAATACATTAGATACGGGGATGCTTGGTGCTTCTGGCACAAGGTTTCCTAATGGAATTAGTGTTGATTCTACATCACCATCAGCTGGTGAAGTCAGAGGTACAACCTTAACTATAACTGGAGCTGCGATAGTTGGTAATTTCACTCAAGGTGGTGGTATTACTTCTACAACTACCGGTGCTGCTGCTGTTCTTACAGCAGCTGAATTTGACACAGAAAATGTGATTTTAGTAGCTCCTACATTAGCTGCTACTACTGCTACAACATTAACATTCCCTGCTAGTTCAACTCTTAGTACTTTTGCTCCAACGGCTGGTGATGTAAAAGATGTAATGATTCAAAATTCTACAACTACTACTTATGCTTTAACTTTAGCACAAGGAGCTGGTATGAATTTTCAGAATGCATCTACTACATTAATAATTAATGAAGGAGCTGGTGCTATGCTTAGGTTTATAAGAACAGCTACTACTGATTTTCTAGTAAACATAATAACGTTTGGTCAATAGATATTCTTTATGACTCCTCACTTGTTGGGGGGTCAGAATAGATTATTTAATAATATAATAATAAAATTATGAAAAGATTAATCATTACATCATCAGTACTTTTAATAGTACTTATAATTTTGATAGTATTTTCAATGAGTAGAACCGATGACGCAGTTAATCAACTTGGTGGCGGTCAAGAATCTCGTTTTAATACTATTGACGACTTAACAAGTTTAGCCACTTCAACATCAGCTATCAATCCTGTTAAAGTCTTAACATTAGATGCTAACAGACGTTATGCATTATTTCAGAATAATACTGCCGTTGATATTTGGTTATATGCAACTACTACGGCACTTACATCATTACCTCTTGCTAATACTGATGGCATTTTACTTGAAGCTAAAAAAGCTGGTGCTCCTATTTCTACTTTTGAAATATCACCAAATAATATGATTTATGGTCATATTTATGCAAGTAGCACAGCCGCTGCTACAATAATTGTTAATTACAAATAAAATGAGTCTAACAATCATAGAAGTTAAGGATAACTTAATTGGGATGTTACACGGTGGAACTTTGAATAAGGTTCGTAATATTGAATATTTATTTGAACGAGTAGCTAATACAATGTTATCTAAATTAGATCCAGTAGATACTATTAGAACTAAAGGTTTAGATAGTACTATTTATGATGATATTTATACCTATTCTTTACCTTCTGATTATAAAAAAATTATAGATTTAATGCCTCAAGATGAAAGAGAAATAAGTGATTCGGCACAACGTATTGTAGCTAACTATTTTGATTTACAAAAATCTATAAGAGATAAAAAAGTATCTATTGAAGGAAGTGAAGGCAGTAAGATTATACGTATTAACTGGCGTAGTAGAGCTGGTAAAGTTTTGAGTACTTTAAATGATGTAGATGATAATGGTACTTGGTCAGCGGTTGGAACAGCATCAAATGTAGAGCAAGATACTATCATTTATCATTCTGGTGGTGGTTCAATTAAGGTTGATTTGGCAGCAAGTGGTGATGGAATACAAAATACTACCTTAACTGCTGTTGATATGACTAATGAAGATGAGAATGCTGATATATTTTTATGGTTTTATATCAAGGATACTATTGATCTTGCCAATATAAACTCAGCTTCTATTATATGGGGTAATGATTTAACTACTGCTTATTGGATAGGTGTAGCACAAACTACTCAAGCAGACGGCTCTACTTTTAAAGTAGGTTGGAATTTAATTAAGACACCTTGGTCAACAGCAACAGAAACTGGAACAGTTGATCCAGCAATTATAGATAGTGCTAGCATTACATTTGATGTAGATGCTGCTATATCTAACATTAGAATTGATAATTTAATTTTTAATATTGGTAGAGCATTTGATATAAAATATTATTCAAAGTATATATTTAGAAATACTGCTGGTACATATCTTTCAAGACCAACCAATAATGCTATAACTGTTTTGCTTGATAATGACGCTATTCAAATATTTTTACTTGAATCTTTAATAGCTTGTGCTCATCAAATGGAAGGTGAAGATAGTAGTTTTGATATAAATTGGGCTGAAAAAGAGTTATATGGAGTTGGAACTAAGCCCGGATTATATAAAAAATATAAAGCAGAGAATCCAACAATGAGTAAAAAAGCAATTTCTAAATATGGTTCGTCCCCTTTTAGTAATAGTTATTTACATTAATTATGAATAATTTTTCATTAGCTGAAGAAACACTTGGTTATCAAACATCAACAGATCCATCTATAACAGATAATCGTTTACTAATTGATGGTAGTAAAAATGTTTTAATAGATTACCAAAATAAAGTTAAAATAAGATCTGGTTATTATAGATTGGGAGACGCTAATGCTTCACTTACACAAATTAGAAATGCTTGGTCTTGGAATACATCTACTGGTTTTAAAGCACCTCTTAGATTCTATGATGATGAATTAGAAATATACCTAGGAACTGTTGACACCATAGAAATTAATGCTTGGACTAGAGTATCTAATGGTTGGTCAACTACTGAATTAATGAGAGCAACCACTTGGTTTGATACTACTGAAAATATAGATCTTTTTTTAATAGTCATAGGTGATGATAATATTTATGAATGGAGTGGGGCTGTAGCAGTAGTTGGTAGTGTAACTGTTGATACTATTACTAAAGCAGGTACTAGTACTTTTGGTCAAAATCGTTTTTATGCTACTCGTGATATGACTTTAGTTAATGTTAGGACTGGAACTGAATTTGCTTATACTGCTGGTGTTGATACCACTACCTTGACTGGAGTTACTGGTTCACCTATTACCGATGGTATGATTGCTGGTGATATATTGGTTCAAAAAATAGTAACTAATAGCAATACACCATCAGCTGATAGAAATAATGATACTATTTATGTATTTGAAAACCAAGCAGTAGTTGGTAGCAATGACGATGAAGAGGTTTATATATCAGCAAATGATAATTTTACAGATTATACATTTAGTTCACCAAGAGTATCTGGTGAAGGAGCTTTGCTTACTTTATCAGATCCAACTCGTGCTATAGCATCAATAGGTTCTATTTTAACAATATTTTCAGGCAATTCTACGGCATTTAAAGTAGAGTTTGAACAAGTAGCAATTACTACCACTTTAGCAGAGACTTTAAAAATTAAAAAATTAGATACTGGTGAGAATCAAGGAGCATTATCGCAAGAAGCAGTTTTAGAAATTGGTGATTCTGTTGCTTACTTATCTAATGAAGTAGCTTTAAGAATTGTAAGTAATCCTGATAATCTAGCTGGACTTAATCCTAAAACACTTTCTAATCCAATTAAACCAGATTTTGATGCTGAAGATTGGTATAATGGAACTATACCTGATGTTTATATATCTTGGTACAAGAATATGATTTTAATATCAGTCCCACAAACCTCACACGTTTATATGTTAAATTACATTGAAGATGCTAATGGCAAATTAAAACGTTATTGGAATCCACCATCAGTTTTACCAGTAGGGGCAATGACTGCGTTTGATGTTGGTGATGGCAAGGGTGAACAATTATACGGTCATTCTAATGCTGTACCTGAAACTTATTTAATGTTTTATGGGCAAAGTGATGGACAATATTACAATATGCCCGTTGCTAACAAACTGCCTATAGATGCTAAAGCAGTATTTGCTTATAATAATTTTAAAAAACCAGCTAATTTAAAAAATTTTGATGAATACTATGTTAAAGGAGAAATAACTCCCAATACTACTGATTTAATATGTACTTTAGATTATGATTATGGTGGTTATATTCAATCTATTGAATTAACTATTAATGGTAGTGATGAAGATATTTTAGAAGGTAATATAGGTTTTAATTCATTGGCTCAACAATCATTAGCTATTAATCCTTTAGGTGGTTTATTAAATCCACCAGAAAATGCTCGTAGATTTTCAGCTATATTGGAAGTAGCTAAAGAAGATTTTTTTGAAATATCGCCTATTTTTTCAACTAATAATGTAGATAGATATTGGGCAATATTATACCACGGTGCGAATTATCAAATATCTAAACGCAAACCGATAAATAAGAAAAAATAGTTACTTTAAATAAATATAAATTAATATAAAATAATATGAAAAAAATAATCTTACAATCATTAATAGCATCTGTAGTAACAATTTTGATTATTATAGGTGGTGTTCAAGCTAAACAACTATGGGAGTATGGTTTAACGCACTCTGAGAGGTCAGAAATGGCTCTAAGAGCAGGTATTATAGCTAATTTAAGTGATTATAAGCCTTTTGATAATTTTGATCAAAATATGGCAATTTTGAATTATATTCAAGGTCAAGAAGAGTTAAATAATCAAGAACTTGGTTCTTCAGTTAAACCCATAGCAGGCTCAACTTATAATTTAGCAGGTTCTGGCTTATCATCATCAGATACTTCTTTAACTTTACAAAATTTAACTATCCCTCAAAATGGTTATAAGATTCAAGATAGTGATTTGTCTGATACTTTTTATATAACATTAGAACCTGGTAGTAAATCACGCCAAGAAATTGTTTCTTGTACTACAGTGGTTCAAAATTCTGGTGGTACTGCTACTTTATCTAGTTGTATCCGTGGTTTATCACCAGTTACTCCTTATACAGCAAGTTCAACATTACAATTTTCTCACGCTGGTGGTTCACAAGTAATATTTTCTGATCCACCACAATTATTTGAACAATTTGCTGCTAAAGATAATGATCAAGAAATTACCGGTTTATGGGTATTTGATAGATACCCAGTAGCAACTTCAACTTTAAGTACAGCTACTACTACTTATCAATTTGTTACGAAGCAATATGCTGATAATATAGCTAATCAAGGTGCTGCTACTTCAACGGCTGATGTAGCTGGTATTGTAAGAGAAGCCACTAAATTACAAGTTTCAGAAGGGACTGATTTAGGTATTGATGATCCAATATTTATTCCAGCTAAATTTGGTACTTCTACTCCTTATGTTGCTACGAGTACTGTTGTAATTACAGAATCGGACGGTAAATTAAATCAATTATTTATAGATTTAACTGAAGATTATACTTGGACTGGTTTACATACTTATAGTGCTACTACTACTTTTAGTGCTACTACTACTTTGGCGACGACTACTATTAATGGTAATGTCAACTTAACAAAAGATTTTCAAATCGCCGACGGACAGACAGCTACCTTATCGAGTAATACGATTATAGGAGCTACTTCAACTGCCCCTTTGATAAATGGTCAAGCGACTACGCTTCATACCCACGATTATAGTTTATTTAATGGCATAAAATCCGCCACCCCTGCAAAAACATATTACAATTTTAGCATTCCTTTAATAACTGGTATTTGGACTCCTACTACCTTAACTCCGTCATATAGAGGCTCTTTTGTTGATAATAACGCTTCTGGTGGGGCTTTAATTACTGTAGACGCGATTTTTTTAGAGGATGATGGAACAACTTTAAATTGGAGTGATGATAAAACAGTTATTGTTGAATTTGGGGTTAAAGTTTCTTCGTTTGGGTCTGAACAAATGGCTTGGGGGCTTGGTAGAGCATTACCTAGCGACTGGGCTGATTATGATATTAACCAATCATTAGTAAGATTTTCTGTTGATGCTTTAGGTAATTTATACGCTAATACAGCGAATAGTACGGGACACACTACAGCGGCTATTACTGGAATTGTGGGGGGAATAAATAATCTTAATACTTATCTGATTGAGTGGAACCCAGCGGTTAATGCTAAATTTTATGTTAATGGAATTTTAAAACAAACTTTAACTACTACTTTGCCAAATGATAATAGCGGGATAGCTTTTGGCATAGGTTCATATGGCGGTAATAATTATGTAGATATTTTAACAATTCCTTACTTTGCTATTGAAAAATAATCTTTTCCCTCAACTCATTACATTTTGTAACGGCTTGCGATAAAGATATTAAATATTAAAATAAAATAAAGATATGCCAGACGAAGAACTAAATCAGGACATAATAGACGCTATTTATGCTAATCAAGCAGCTGGTGTTGGTTTTTCTACTGATTCGCCAGAAGCTCAATATGTATTAAATAATCCATTAACACCACCACCTATAGACAATGGTGATATTTCAAATATTAGTGTAGATGGTGCTACAAATACTTTAAATGATTTAAATGAACAGTTGACTCAAATTGGAAACATACAACAACCAGTTACTCCTATCACAACAGAGGAACAATCACAAGGATTCAACTTAACTTTTCAAGAAGCATTAGAGGTTAATGGAGGTAATTTTGAAGGATGGCAACAAAATTCTGATGGTACTTTTACAGCTATATCTTCATTTGCTCTATCAAATATAGGCATTACGGGTTTAATTTCAAATTCAGAACAAGAAATAGACGCAGTAACTGGTGAAATTGAAAATTTAATTAGTAATTTTAATAGTTATAATATATTAAATGATCCTGCTTATCAAATAGAAGCACAGAATATTAGAAATACTTATAGTGAAATGACTAGAAATATGGAAATAGTTAATAATTCTAGAAAACAAGCCTATAAAACAATGGGCTATAGGACAGGTTCTGCTCAATATGCTAATGCTGTAATCAGTGGAATTATAGGCGAGGAAATCAAACAAGGCAGTGCAAGGATAGCAGAAATAGCACGTTCTGAATCTCAGGCTATATCTGATGCAAAGACCGCATTTGAAAACAGAAAATATACTAAGTTTGCTATTAAAATGGAAAATTTAAAGACTTTAAGAGAAACTAAACAAGATGAACTTAGGAGATATAATGAAAAATTAGTAGAAGCTAATCAAGCAATTAAAGCAGCTAATGAATTTGAAATGGAAGTTTTAAAATATGAATTGGATTTATATAAATCTACAAATACAGATTTTATGAAAGAATTTAGCGCAGCTAAGTTAAGTGGTTTTCAGGGTAATGAATTTGATTATAGACTAGCATTACAAGAAATAGATAATTATGGTAAAGAAACAGGAATGTCGCCAATAGTAAAAACTACTAGAGATATGGCGGTACTTGGTTTATACAATCAAGGTGTTACAGATGTCGCAACAATGATGAAGTATTTAAATTATGATAATGGTGATTTCACAGCAGAAGAAGTTATGAAAACACTAGATAACATTACTAAATTAAATGATCCAATTAATGAGGGCAAGACAATGGAAATATCTAATCCAGATGGAACGACATCATTAATAGAGAAAGATCCAAATACAGGTATGTGGAATACAATTTGGTCAAATGTTGATAATTATGGAGGACAGAGTATAGGTGAAGATGCTTTAAATTGGACTAAAAATGTAAGAGATGGGCTTAGAAAGTTTTCAGATGTTCCAAACGAGCTTAAAACTGAAGTTAATAATATTACCGCAACACTACCTCCTTCTCAAAAAACTTTAGATGAAGCACAAAGAATGATAGATCAAATTAAAGCATTAAAAGAACATAAAGGACTTGATCAAGCTGTTGGGCCAAGATTTACAGGACTTATTACTAGAAATTGGATTGGTATTGGTTCTCGCGATGCATTTTTAGGACAAGCAAATAAATTAGTTTCTCAATTAGCCTTAAATAAATTGATAAAATCTAAACAAGAAGGTGCTACATTTGGTGCTTTGTCTGATAGGGAAATGGATATATTAAAAGCTGCTGCTACGGCACTTGGTACTTGGGAAATGCTTAGTAAAAATGGAAAAGTTAAAGGCTATAAGGTAAATGAAAAAGCCTTTAAGGCAGAATTGGATCAATTAATTAATGATTATCAAAGAATAGTAGATGAAGGAAGAGGTATGTTAAATGTTGGAGCAAATGAATCGCCAGAACAAAAAATTATAGATTATGGCAGTACTCATCCAAGCGAACGTGAAGTTATAAATAAAATGTTAAATCCTAATATCCCAGAAGGTATAAATCCTTACACAAATAAACCTTGGACTAATGAAGAAATATTACAAACATTGAAAATACCATTATCTAATGCTAATTTAAAACAAACAAATGTAATGGGAACATCATATAAAGATCCAAGCTCAATAAAAATAGGAGCAGGTCTTGCTGTAGCAAATAATAATCCTGGTAATTTAAGATATGTAGGACAAATTGGGGCATCACAAGGTAAAGGTGGATTTGCTAAATTCAATTCACCAATAGAAGGTTGGAGAGCTTTAATAAAAGATTTACAAGGTAAGCAAACTGGTAATACAAGAACTGGCTTAACATCAAAATCTACCTTAAAGGATTTAATATATAAATATGCTCCGCCATCAGAAAATGCTTCAGCTACTTATGTTAAACAAATAGCTAATTGGCTAAGTATAAATCCTAATACACCCATAGGGCAAATCAATACTTATGAGCTTGCTAGAGCAATAGCCAAAAAAGAATCATCAACTATAATTACATAAAAATATGACACTAACGGCAGAACAAATAGAAGAAGTTAGAAACAAGTTACAAATAAAAGGACAAGGATTGCCCTCTTCACAGTTTAATTCAGCAGAGAGAGCTGCTAGAATAAATCAAGCTTGGAATAAATATGATCAAGAAGAAAAATATAAGCAAACAGAAGGACGGAAACCTGGATTTTTTAGTAGAATAGGACAGGATATTGCTAAAAGAGGTAAAAATATTGTACGAGAAGTTGGTGAAACGGCAAAAGGCGAGCAACATCCTATTTCTGGAGGGTTACAAACTGTAGGGCAGGTGGCTGGTATTGCTGGAGATATTTTTGGTGAAATACTTGGAACTGGGGTAAAGGCATTAGATAAGGCTACTGGAGGTTTTTTAAGCGAGAGCGCAAAAAAAATATTACAAACTCCTCTTGGACAACAAGCTATATCGGCATTAGCCGCAGGAATGGATACATATCAAGTTTTTAAGGAGGAACATCCAGAATTTGCTGCGAATTTTGAAGCGTTTGTTAATATTGGTGATTTATTTTTGTTGGGTCGTGGTACGAATATTAAAAAAGCTTTTACGATGCCATTAAAATCATTGACTAGTAAAACAAAAGCAAAAATGGCTACTTCGGTAAGTAAATTGAAAAAAGGCGCTGAGCAAAAATTTAAAAAAGAACAGTCGTCTTTTATTAGAAAATTGGTACAGCCCGAACAAACAAAAAAAGTTAAAGAGGCACAGGTAGCTAGGACTACTGAAGTTGGTAGTAGTATATTTAAACGTAGCGAGATCGCACCATCAAAAATGGAAGAAGCTGCTGAAAAAATTGTTGCGGAAATACCTGGTATTTCATCACAAAAAACTATTCAAGGTAATTATAATATTACTAAAAAGTATAATGAAAATTTAGCCGTTGAATTAGAGAATAGCCTGGAAGGTAGTAAGGGAGCTTGGAGTATAAATAACCTTAAGGGAGTTATTAAAAATACTGAAGTCCCTATTGGAGCTAAAAATATTGATGGTTCTAAAGCGGTTCGTGATATTAAAAAATATATTATTACTTTAGGAGAAAAAGCACAAAAAAACCCTAAGGGTGCATTCAAATTATCTAAAGAATTTAGAAAGAATATTAGTAAAGTTTATGGAGAAAATATTTGGATCAAAGATACTCCTATTGCTAATTACATAAAATCAATTAATAGAAATTTAAATACATTTGTTGAATCAAGATTGCCAGAAGGCAAAACGGTAACCGGTATTTCATTTAAAGAATCTATGGCTAAACAAACAAAACTTTACGAAGTTATGGATAATTTAGTACCAAAGGCGGCTAAGGAAGCTGACGTTGCTTATAAAAGGGTATTGGATAAAGTATCTGAAATATTGGGGACTAAAAATAGAGTTGTTCAAGGTATTGCCGCTGCAGTTGGTATTGGTGGGCTTGGTGCAGCAGCTAATTTTGCCCCTGCGGCTGCACTATTAGGCATTCCTTTTGTTGGTGCAATGGTGTCGAGAAAGTTTATACCGAAGTCTAAAGTTAAAAAAGTTTTATCTAAAATTATTGACGCAGCAGAAAAAACGTTACCACAAATTAAAGATGAAACAACGTTTAAAATATTCAATGCTGATTTATTGATGTTGAAAGAATTATTAAGTGAGTTTGGTGAAGATTAAAACTCGTTTGGCTGAGAAAATATGAATAACCAAGCTACTAAAATTCCTAAGATTGTAAGAGTTAAAATCATATATTTGACATATATTATATGATATATCATATTTAATAAAAAAAGTAAATGGCAAATTTAAGAGATATACTAAATAAAAGAAATAAAAAAACTGACTTTGAAGATATTGAAGCTCTTATTTTAAATATTGGTAATGAAAGAATAGAAAAAATATTAAAAGATAATAAAGTACAAGATAAATTAAACAGTCTTTTTGATAAATATAAAAAAGAAGCATTAAAGTTAATTGAATCACAAGTTAAAACTATTAAAGATGGTGATAAGGGTGATAAGGGTGATAAGGGTGATAAGGGTGATAAGGGTGATAAGGGTGATAAGGGTGATAAGGGTGATAAGGGTGATAAGGGCAATGGAGGTTTAGATGGTAAAGATGGCAAGGATGGTAAAGATGGCAAGGATGGTAAAGATGGTGGTCCTGATACTCCAGAAGATATTGTTAAAAAAGTTAATACATTAGAAGGAGTAATTAATATAAGTGTTATTAAAGATCTTACTAAATATTTAGATAATATTAAAAACTCTATTAAAACTAATAAAAATAAAAGTAGTAGTGGAGGAGGAATGGGCAATGTTCAACACGAATCAAAGAGTGTAAGCTCAGCAACAACTACGGTTGTTACAACTTATGGAATTGCTGGTGGTGGGTTTGCTATCTGGGCTTATTATCAAGGTCAACTCATTATGAGAGGTACGCATTATACAGTATCTGATAGAACTTTAACTTTAACATTTACGCCAGAAGATAATACTACAATAGATATAATTTATATTAGAGGATAACTATGATTAAAAATAAAATATTATTTACAACATTTTGTACAATCTTAACTGTATCTTTGTTGTTGATCGGTTTTAATTTCGTTAAGGCTAATGAACAAGAAAGTATATTAGATAGGATATTTTATGAGTATTTACAATTAAAAAATAAAGAGATTGGTAATCAAGAATTGGGGGCAGATTTAAGAGTACTTACAATACCACAAGGTGGTACTGGAACTAGTACAAATCCAAGTTTAGGTGAAGTACTAGTAGGTAATAATTCTGGTAGTTATGATTTAGTTGCTACATCTACTTTTGGTGGAAGTGGTGCTATGGCTATTGGTAGTGTTGTAACTGGTGGGACTTCTGGCAGTATTTTGTTTGTAGATTCTAGTGGTGATTTAGCTCAAAATAATGCTAATTTCTTCTGGGATAATGTTAATAACAGATTAAGCATCGGCACCACAACGCCAAGCGCTCAATTAGCAGTTTTTCAACCAACTACTAGTAAACCAGTTATTGCTATTGATACTGTTAGTGGTTACAGCGGTAATCTCATGCAACTAGCGGTGGCTTCAACTACAGTCTTTTCGGTTAATGAAGTAGGCGCCCTAAGCTTTGGGGTAGTGGCTTCTGGGACTTGGCAGGGTAATACATTAACCGTTGATTATGGTGGTACGGGTCTTACTTC
>Ga0100387_10000696_pt1 | contig 27778 bp, 35 predicted proteins | sample CryGeymeta201511_FD_81547 | JGI IMG/M metagenome (GOLD analysis project Ga0100387, IMG submission 81547) | Groundwater microbial communities from Crystal Geyser aquifers in Utah, USA - Crystal Geyser metaG 2015-11 | ecosystem: Environmental > Aquatic > Deep subsurface > Groundwater | place... | reverse complement strand
TGCCCGCCGCCGTGGTGACCTTGCGCAGGCTGTGCAGATCGGCACGCACCCACTCGTTGCCCGACGGGATGCGCACCTTGCGGTCTTCGAACGCCTCTTTCGCGACGTGGGCCAAGTGCTGCTTGGCATCGCCGGTGAAGAGCACCCCCTCCACCCGGCTGTCACCGTAGCGGCGCTTGGCATCCTCGACCGGTTTTTCGCCCATGCCGGTTTGGTCCATGCACAACCTGACCGGGTTATACCGGCGCATCAGAGCGTCGAGGGTCTGGTCCTGCTCGCGGAAGCTGGCCCGTTTGAGGGTGACGATCTCTCGCGTCCACAACACGTCGCCGACCCGCTCCCACACCCAGGAGCACCATAAATCGTTGCGTGCGGCGATGTCGTTGCCGATGTAGGTGCGCCCGTTTAAGTACCTCTCGGGCAGACCGGCATCGTCGTGTTCGACTGCGTTGATCAGGTCGTAACTGAGCCAGGCGCTGGCCTCGTCGAGCCAGTTGAGTTCGTACTCTTGCGCCCAGGCGTCGGGGTCATTGATCCCCTTGCGCAGCAGGTCAATGTCGCGGGGCAGGCCATCGGCCACCGCCTGGTAGATGTCCACGACGTGCCGCGACCAAGGGGATTCGGGGTCTCGATCGGTCATCAGCTCGTAGAACTTATTGCCTTTGCCGTTGGGGGTGCTGACCACCCGCAACTTCCACCCCGCCGAGATCACCGGGAACAGTGCGGTCCAGATCTTGCGGCTGTCGGCGTGAAACCCGAACTCATCGAGGAAGACGTTGCTCGAAAACCCGCGCGCGGTGTCGGGGTTGGCGGGCAGGGCGGTGATGCGCGACCCACCTGGCAGCGTGACTTCCAACGCTTTGATCTGCACGCCTTCGAATTGGTCGATTTCGACCAATTCGAAGGCGGCTTGAAGGGCTTGAAGGTGCCGCTTCACCCCCTCTTCCATTGCCTCACGAGCCTGCCTCTCGCCGCGTGACAGAATCACCCACCGGGTGCGCTTTCCCGCTGCCTCGGCCCGCACACAGTCGAGCACGATTTCAAGCGTGGTCGTGAAGGTTTTGCCAGTCTGACGGGCGAACATCCCGACCTTGAAACGGGTGCGGTCGGCCAGCCAGCGTTGCTGATAGGGGTAGAGCAGGGGGGCGCTCATACATCCACGCCGTAGCTCTCGCGGATGATCGCGCGCAGGCGGTCGGGGGTGATCGCGCCGTTCGACCCTCTGGCGTCCTCGGTGACCCTTTTGACCAACTCCTCCGCCGTGCGGCGCCGAACCTCCTCCTCCCATTCCTTCTGCCCCCGGCTGGCGCGGCTTAGGTCGGCAATGGCCCTGGCTGCCTGATTGAGCAGCTTCAGGCGCTCCCCAGGCGGGGCGGTTTCGGCCTCTTGCACCGCCAGCAGGGCCTCGAATAGATCCGACTGAACTAAGCCGATCACCGCAGCACTGCGGTGATCGGCATCGTCAGGGGCCGCCTCGGCAATCAGCCTCGCTGCATCGGTGCTGGCCTTCAGCGCCGCCAAGCGGCGCTCCAGCATCTGGCTACGGGTACCAATGGCGGTTTTGCCGACACTGTAACCTCGGGCGGCCAGCTCCTGGCTCAGCCGCACAAACCCCGAATGCCCCCCCTCGACCAGAGCGCGGTCCAGCCATTCGCGCACCGGCTTGGGCAGTGCCTCGATTTTCGACCTAGGCGGCACGCTCACCACCACTTTTTGGGGCGGCTGATCCCCGCCGGGGCGGGGGTGGCGTACTCCACCACGTTGACCCCTTGGGCGGTCATGCTGGCCATCCAGGTGGGGGTTTCTTCGCACTCCAGGGTGACCAGCCCGCAGTCGCGCAGGTAATCCAGTTCGCGCCGCAGTCCGTGGGGGGTCATGGGCAGATCGATGTCGGCCAGAGCGCGGTACAGCACGGTTTCGGCCACAGCGCTGGGGCGCCCGGCATCCAGCGCCCGCAAAATGCGCCAGCGGGTCTCTTCGCGCTGGGCTTTATCCAGATCAATCTCGTGCATGGGGTTTGGCCTCCAACACCCGGTCGAGCTTGTCGCGCAGGTGGTCAAGTTTGGCGTCGATGCTGGAGCTAAACCGAATCCAGTCCTCGCGGCGCACGTACTCGCGGGGCAGTTCGGCTTGCAGCTTCAGCAGGTCTTTTTCCACGCGGTCGATTTTGTCGCCCCCTTCGCGGTTGGCTTTTTGAATGCCGTCCAGCTTGCCGTCGATGTGTTTGACGTAGCGGTCGAGCAGCCACTTCACCGCCCAGAACAGCACCCCCGACCACAGGGCAATCAAGGTGACCAAGGGGCCGAGGTCCGCGATTTGATTCACTTCCCCCCCCCCCGCTCGAACTCCTTTTGGCAATCGATGCAGCGCAACGCTCCTGGCTTGAGCGCCAGGCGCTCGGAGGGGATCGGCTCCCAACACACCCAACAAATGCCGGTCTCGTTGCGCTCCGGCTCGCTGCGGTAGCGGTCGAGCGCCTCGCGGCGCTGGATTTCTTCGACCTCGAAGGCCTGATCGGCGATGTCCATCGTTCCTCACACACTCAATAGCAAGGCGGCTTCGGCCTCGCGTCGCAGAACCAAACCGGGCAGCTTTCTCCCGCCGCCCCACACCCAGCGGCGCATTTCATTGGCCGCCTCGCGCCAGTCGGCCTCGTTGATCCGTCGCCTCATGGTCGAGGCCCGCAGGCGACCCGACCCGAGGTTGAAGGTCCAGTCGGCGACGGCGGCCAGGCGTTGGGGCGATTCGTGGGTCAAGATCGGGCACACCCGCAGGGTTTGCGCGACCGCGTCGCCCATGTCTGCCTCCAGGTAGATTTGGCCCTGCGCCTCGTCGATGGGGGGGTGATCGGGTCGGCATAGGTGGCCGTACCCGATGGTCCAATGCCCGGCGGGGCAGCGGTACGGTCGGGCCAACACCACCGGGGATCGCTGCACGACTCGCGCGAACCCTTCGAAGGAGATCGCCAGGTCGAGCGCCTGTTCGGGGACGAGTGACAGGCCGCCCATCGATCACACCCCCTGTCGGTGGCGGATTACGCGATCCAGGAACCAAAAGTTGAGGATGCCGCTGAGCATTGCCAAGTCGGCGTCGGTGTAGGCGGTTGAAATCGCGGCGAGCAGATCGCCGCCCGACAGATACAGCGACACCGCCGCCGCCGTTTTGGCGCTGGCGTACAGCGCCAACAGCCAATAGGTGACGACGGGGCGTACCGATTGACTCAGACCGTCGATCCACCGCACACCCGAGGGCTTAGCCTGGGCAGCGATGGCGGTTTGGAGGGCTGCTAGCCCGGCGGCGTCGAGGGTGATCTGGCCTTGGGTCTTGGCTTCTTCGAGTCGCTCGGAGGATCGGTCGCGGTCGGCCTCGATTTGGCGATCAAACATCGCCAGCTCGTGCGCGCGCTCATTTTTTTTGTCGAGTTGGGTGAGTACCTCGGGGACCAGCCGCAACACACCGCCGCCGAGACCTGAGAGTAGGGATTCAAGGATCATGGGCTTCCTCCTGGGGGGGGAGGATCGCCAGGCTGGAGCAGGGTGGGAACGGGATGGGGTTCCGGGGTGGTATTGCGGGGTTAATCAAGGGTCAGGCGAAGGGAGGAGAAAAGAAAGCCCCCGCCGAAGCGGGGCTTTGGCAATCACGACGATGTTTCTCCGATCCAGATCATGCTCGGGTTGGGCTCCTCCTCTCCGGTGACGGCATAGTGCATCAGCAAATGGGCGTTGAGGTCGCAACGGCGCTTGAAATTCAATCCCTTCTTGGGGATTTGTTCGGCGTCGGCGCGACATCGCACCGTCAGCACACCGCTACCGTCATTGTTGGGCCGCATATCGACGACGTAGGCCGGGGAGTAAATATTGAGTTTGTGGGTGCGAATCACGTTGGAAGATTCGACCTGATTGGTTGAGGGGGCATGCATCCCGACCCACCACTGCACCCGGGTCCAGACCAGATCGACGCGGTCGGCCGCAATGTCGCGACTTAAGGGCTCTTGCATAATTCTGGCGACCCATTCGGCTTCGGATGGGGTGAGCCGCAACGCAGTCACGCTGGTGCAACTGGTCAGCAAGGCGACGAACAGGGCGGCGGCGATGGATTTTGTGGTCTTCATGGTGGTTCTCCTTAAATGACCTTGTTCCCGTGGTTGTTGGTTTTTTGGAGCCTGGTGACGGGAGGAAGACAAGACAAAAGCCTGAAGGTAGAAGGGCTTAAAAAGCAAGCCCCCGCCGAAGCGGGGGCTTGCCGTAGGAATCCACCCCGTGGCCGAACCTGGATTTACCCGGTCCGTTGGGCCTCCCGAGCGAACCGTGCGTGGGCTTGCTCCGCCTCCAGCGCCTCAGCATCGGCCATGGCCAAATCCAACAACAGGCGCTGGGTCGCCAGCAGATCCCCCAGGCGGTCGAGGGCCTCGACGATGTCGGGGGAGGGGTGGTTGTAGGCCAGCTCGTACTCCCCCTCCATCGCGTGCAGGATGGTCTGGGCGCAGGAGATGTGGGCGACCGGGTAATAGTCCTGGTCCATCGTCACACCCCCAACGCCGCGAGGGCGCGGGCCGACAGCGCCCCTTTGCGCCCGGCGGCGGCCAGGCGGGGGTTGGGGCGGTAGTGCAGCAGCCCCAGGGCGTCGGCTTTGCGCAGGCGGCGGGCCACCGCGTCGCCGCTGATCCCCAGCAGTTTGGCGATTTCGCCCCGAGCCAGCCCCATTTGGTGGTAACGCACCAGATCGTGCAACACCCGGTCGGTGCCCACCAGCGCCAGGCGCAATTGGGCGATTTGTGCTTGTTGGCGGCGCAGCAGGGCGGGGGTGTCGCGCTCGTAGGCGATCAGGGCGCGGCGGATGGCCCGACCGGCGGCGTTGTTCTCGATCAGCGCCAACTCTTTGGCCACCTCAAGGCTGAGCAGGTACTCGGTTTTTGGGCGGCCGCCGAAGAGGCCGGGGGTTTTTGCCAGCTTTGGCAAAAAGTCCGAACCCTCTGAAAAACCGTAGGTTTCGATTCGGTCTTTGATCCAATTGGCAAACATTTTGCCGACCCCCAGGTGCTTGTGCAGCGTCCTGGCATCGACCAGGGTCTGCTCGACCCCGGCCAAGGTGCCGGTGGTGGTGGGGATGAGGGTGGTACTGCTGGGGGTACTGCTGGGGATCAAGGCGCTCATGGCGGCCTCCTGGGTGGGTTCCCCCCGCTGCTGCGCGGGTGGTGGGGGTGGGGCGGGTTAGCAGACCGGACCAGGTACCGGCAGCCCCGAGGGGCTCCCACCCAACCCCCACCATAGGGGGCCGAGCGTGCACACCAGGCCCACCCCTGGCGGGGCGGGCGCAAAAAAAACCGCTGGCGCGGCTGGTGCGCCTGGTATCCGGGCTGCTGAACCCGTGCCTGCATGGGGCAGGCGTGGGGATTGATGCCCGGATGGGGGGGGGCGTGTCAGTCCCACAACCTAGGCGCCACGACCTGTCGGGGTGTGCCTCGGTTGCGGATTTCGCGGATCCTCCGCTCGGTCAGCCCATACCGCAGGGCCAGGTCGCGGTTGATCTCGCCCACCGCAGCGCGGATTTGCGCGTCGCGGGCGGCGAGCAGGGCGGCGTGGCAACGGGGGATGGGGAACCGATCCTCTCCGCCTGCGAGGTGCGCCAGTTTTTGGGCCACGTCGTGCCCCACGGCGACGCTGAGCCAGTGATCTGGGGCTGGGCGGCGGGCCGGAACGTAAATTTCAGTGCCGCCCAAGAGGCGGATGACCCGGTCGGCATCGGACCAACCCAGCCCCTCGACCAGAGCCTGAGCCGAGTCCGGTAGGGCATTGCTCTCGCGCAGGATGAGGGCGAAGTCGTGTGTGCGCGCGACGTTCACGGCTGCGTCCCTTCTGTTTTTCGATCCTTGGGGCCCAAGGCAACCCCCTTGCGGCGCTGGTGGTACACCAATGCTGCGACAATCCGGCGCAGTTGATCCGGTGTACACCACTGCACCCGTTCGACCCCGAACATCTTCTTGGCCATGCCGTGGGCGTAGGGCCAGCCATACCCCAGGCTGGTCAACTGCGCCTCGATTTTGTCGATCGGCCGCTGCCGGGCGCGAGCGGGGTCGGGCTTGGCGGCCCGGTGCGGGTTGGTCTGGTGGGGCGGTAGGCCGCAGCGCTCCATGTAGACCAGCACCTGGGCGGCGCCGATGATCGTCAAGTGTTTGGCGCTGCGCACCCCGGCCACCTTGTGCAGGGCGTCGCGGTAGGTGTCGTCGTCCCACCCCAGCTCTTTTTTGCCGATGTGGATCCTGGCCAGCAGGGGGCGGGTGATGGTGTCGGCGGTCATGATGCCCTGGCCAGCGCCAGCGCCGCCTCATGCGGATTGTTGTCAGCCATGCCTCGCCCCCCGGCACTCGGCGCAACGGTGGTCTGCGTCGTGCTTGGGCCTACGCACCAGGGCCAAGGCCAAGACAACGCCCAAACTGCCCAGGGTGATCCCGGCCACAAAAGCAACAGCGATCATCGTTTTTCTCCTTCTCCGGTGAGCGCTTCATCGCCGCGCCCTCCGGGCTACCAAGCAATCGCGCCGAGGCGGCGCTCCTACACGTTGATGTCATTCGGCTGCTCGTCGGACCCGGCGCACCACCGCCGGATGACCACCCCCCGCCTGGGCGGCGGAGGGGGTTTCGCTTCCCCCCACAGGGGGGGCCATTACGTGGCCAGCGGCAGAGGCTCGCGAAAGGAGGAGCGCCCCCTGCTGCGGGTGTTGTTTCGATCCCATCACCGCCCGCTGGACGGGGCGCGGCCATTCCTGGCCCCCCCTAGGAGCCAAGGACCCCCCGCGCTGGGGGCGTTACGCGGCCTCGGCCTCGAAGGGGAGGATCACGAAGTCCTCCACCCCGGTGACGATCTTGATGCCCGCCACCCCGGCCACCGCCTCGGGTTCGTTCAGAATCGCCTCTTTGTTCGGTTCGCTTTTGGTGCGCACAAAACGCCCCAAACCCAGCCGCTCCAGGGTTTCCACCACGGCGTCGGCCCCGGTGATGCGGCACGAAGGGGGGCGCTGACGCCAGGCGATTTCGCCGGTCACCAAGTTGGCGGTTTTGCTCTTGCCGTTGCGGGTCAGCTCGTCGCGGTGGGCCTCGGCCCAGGTCTGCACCCCCTTTTGCAGGGCGGCCACCTCCTCCCCCAAGGCGTCGAGCTGGGGCTGATACTGCTGGGTCAAGGCGGCGATCTGGTCGTTGAGCTGCGCCTGCAACCGCATCTGCTCACGGTTGAGGTCGCCAATCTGCCGCACAGCGGCGGCGGCTTGGTCCCGATTGGCCGGGACGGTCACCGCCACGGCGGGGGCTTTGATGCGGGTAGGGCTACGGGGGGGCATGGTGGCCTCCTGGGTTAATCCCGGCGCAGGGCGCCGGTGTAGGCGATCCAGCGATACCCCTGTTGGGACACCGCTCGGGTATGGCGCCGGTGACGTCGGTGACGCCGGGCGCTCTGGAGCAACCGCAGGGTGGCCACCAACAGCGCCACCCCGACAGCGAATAACACGACTTCAAACATCGTTCGATCCCCCTTTAAGGCCGGTTTGCAGCATCTGCCGCACCGCCGCGAACCCGCCGACCAACTCCTGCTCCGACAGCCGGTCGGCCACCTGTGGCCGTTGGCTGGCGCGGGGTTGCCGGTAGGGGTTGCGCCGGGCCTCCTCTTGGCGCTCCTCCTCGGCGGCGGACTCTTGTTCGGCCAGATTGGCCACGACACCCCACAGGTAGCTGTGGGTTTTTAGGGGGCGCATCACCTTTGCCCCCGGCTTGCGGGCTTGGGCCACCACCTCGGCCATCCCCCGCACGATCAGCGCCCCGGTGATGGGCACCGGGCCGCTTTCGCGGGGGATTTGCCCCTGGTTTTTAACCGCCGCCAGGGCATCGATCCGTTTCGTGGCCTCGGCAAAATCGAGCCCTGCCCCCTTCGGATCGCGGAACAGGGCCAGGTAATCCAGCACCCCCTCACCCAGGTCGGCCTTCACCACCGCCGCCACCAACCCCCGCGCCTGGGAATCGAGCGTCCACCCCTCCAGCGAGGCACAGGCGCCGCAACAGGGGCAGGTCAGGCGCATGGGGCGCCCGGCGGGGGTGGGGGGAGCGGCATCCAATACATGGGGGTGTGCGTCGAGTCGCCGCCGGTCAGACGCCACCGGTCGTGTCGGTCGAGACAGGCCGTCTCGACCCATCCGCCGTCGGGCAGCCCCGCATCGAACCAGACGAGCACATCCACCTGTCGGGGGGGCAGATTCTGGATAACCGGAATCCAGCCGTTGAAAGGCGTTTTAATGTCGTTTGCGCGGCTGATCGATCCAGGCATCACGCACCTCCCCACAATTCGCCCCAGGTGGCGCGAATCTCGGCGGCCCCCACCCCGTGCAGACCGCCGGGAGAGCTGATCGCCGCCAAACGGATGGTCTTGCGCACCATGCGCAGCGCCCCCGGCTTGCTGGCGATGGAGCGCAGCAGGGCGAGGCTGTCGGCGTCGAACGCCTTCCAGGCGCCTGCGTAGGCCTCCACGTCGGCGGCTTGGGGCAGGCTCACCTTGAGCCGCTTGCCGACCCGGCTGAACAGACGGTCGAGGTAGGCGGCCCGGCTGCCGCTGCCGCCGGTCATGCGGGTGTACACCTCTTCATTGCCCAGGAGCGCCAACCCCACCTCGGTGGCGTCGTGGATCGCCCGCACGGCGTCCAGCGCCTTGACCCCGAGGTTTTGCGCCTCGTCGAGGATCAGCATCCCACCCTTGCCCCGCATCGCCTTGACGAGGTCGCGCATCGTCGCCGCTGCGCTGCTGCCAGGCTGGATGCCGACGGCGGCGGCGATCTCGGCCAAGATCGGCATCGGGGTCTCGGTGGTGGGGTTGGCGGTGCAAAACCACACATTGGGGCGGGTCTCGGCGTAATGCAGGCCGGTGGCGGTCTTGCTGCACCCGGCTCCCCCGTAGATCAGGGCGATGTCGCCAGCCAGCTGGGCGTACCCAAGGGCGGCCAGAATCTGACCGGCGGTGGGGGTGGCAGCCCATTCGGGGTCGGGAGGCATCCCGGAGGAGTCCTCTTTGCGCAGGTGGTACAGTGCCAGCCAGCGCCCCACCTCCCGAGCCACCTTGGCGCCGTCGCCCGTGTATTTCTCGGCCAGCCAGGGCGACAGCCGGGACATCGACACCCCGGACTGACGGGCTACTTCGGCCCCGGTCAGCTCGTCCTCGGTCATCACCTGCTTGACCTGTTGCCTCACCTGCTCTTGATCCACCTCACGTTTGGCCGTCATGACGAATCTCCTTTGTTATTGGTTGGCGCCCGTTGAACGGGTCTTGAGAGGTGCTGTTTTGGCGAGGTGCCGATCCAGCATCCTGTTGACGTTTTCTTGGAAGATTCGCTGCCGCTGGGGGTCAGACGAGGGGCCGACGACATCCCCGTTCGCCACCCGCTTGAGCGGCTGCCCAAAATTGGGGGCGACCAAGCCGGGGGCTGGGATGGACGCAGGGGTGTTGGGGGCGGGCGTTAAGGCTGCCGCCTCCAGGGCGCCCATCCGTTTGTCGGCCTGGGCCGCAACCTTCTGGGCTTTCTGGCTGCGGGCTTTGTTCTTGGCCCACTCCCGCCCTGCCTCGGTATCGCCGAAGCCCACCCCGGCGTAGTGCTGCACTTTGCCGATCACCTGGCCGTCCAAGGTGGTCACCGTGACTGCTGCCAGCAGATCGGCGGGGTCGTAGTACGCCACCACCTTCTGCCCCTTGCGGTCGGCCATGGCTTCGTTCCAATAGCGATGGGCGCCGTGGGGCCCCTTGCCCGCTTGCAGCTTGATCTCCCCCCGCTCCCGGCTGGCGGTCACCACCTCGGGCATCAGCAGCAACATTTCCCGCTGCTCCAAGGTCAGCACACGGACGGTCGCGTCCTTGAAACTTTCGGCAAAGGCTTCGTCGTAGCTCTTCACCCCGGCGCAAATGTCGGTACGCCGGTTGGGCCGGGCGTTAAAACGCACCACTTCTTGCGCCACCACCTGCGCGAATTCTGCGTAGGGAATAGCGGTGGCTTTGCTGAAGCCCCGGTCTAAAAATTGTGGGTGTTTGGCCACCAGATCGTGCAATCCGCCAATACCGAAACTGCGTTCAATCGGTTTGGCGCCGGGGTTCGATTTGGTCATATCGGGCAACGTAAAACGGGGGGTAATCCCCACCAGTTGCAGCAACCCCAGGGGGTCGTCTTCCCTGTTTTTAAAGCGGTGGCGGTTGCCCGACCGCCCGGTCATCGCCTTGTTGGCGGCGACCACGGTGTTGTCGATCCACGCATCGGTAGGGGTGCAAATGGCGGTCAGGTCGTAGGTGGCCAGGCGGAAAAGATCGGTGTTTTCGGTTTTGGCCAGCCGGTAGGCCAGAATCTTGTTGCTGCGCAGATCGGCCCAGAACCAACCGGTGCTGGTGTTCAGCACCTCGCCGTCGGGCCACTTCACCCACAGCTTGTCGAACTTCAGCCCGTCGCCCACCACCGCCTCGCCCGCTGCGTACATCGACCGATCCCGCTTCTGCGGGGGATACAGGCGAGCCAACGCCACCTCGCCCTCCCGCCAATACACACGGGTGGACTCCTTAATGTCGCTCTGCACCCGTTTGTGAAAGGTGCGCAGCGCGGGCAAGTCGCCCCACCCGTGCTGCTTGGCCGCTTCGTCCGTGCGGCGGTAACATTCGGCGACGGTGTCCCCGTCGTGGGTTAAATACAGGGCCAGAAAGTAATCCCACGCAGCCGGGGGAATTTCTTTACGCTCGCGCTGCACGCTCCAGCCGGGGATCATCAGCGCCGCCCAATCGCTTTTGGGGTGCTCGCGCACTCCTGGGTGTTGGCTGGTGCCGTAATACCAACCGCGTATCGTGGCGGCAGGTATGGCCCATTCCTGGGCCACTGTTTCCAGCGCCTCGCGCACGGGAATTTTCGCGTCGAGCAGGTCGCGCAATTTAAAAAGGCACATCGCTTTGTTCTGGCCGATGTCGCGGTGTTTTTGCGATTTGGTCCACGCCCACCGCCAAAGGTGGGAAGAGCGTTCGCTGTCGGGGGTGGGGTTTTCTGGGGATGGGGGCGTTGGGGCGGCAGGGAGCAACTGTTTCAACGCGGAGGAATACCCCCCCGAGGCTATCGATTCGATGTTGTACTGCTTAGCGATGCCGCCATTCATGCGGACTTCCCTGGAGGGCCAATCCCTCGCCCTCCTGGCTACCGCCTGCTTTGATACCCCGGCGGCTGCGGCGATTTCTGCCAGGCTGAACCATTCGACGGGTGTCATTTCCGCCCCTCGTCCTGCCACATTGGCCCTGCACCCGTGAGTAGCCAGTTGAGGTTGACGCCTTGGGCTGCAATAGAGGCCAAGGCGTCGGCCCCAGGTTTCCTTCTCCCGGCGATATAACTAGCCAGGGTCCGAATGGGGATGGCCGTGCGGTCCGCAAACTCGATTCTGGTCATGCCAAGCTGTGCAATGGCCGTCTTGAGACGCACCCCTAGGCCGCTCTGTCCCGACGCAGTTGAATACCTGCTTGGCCAGATCGACGCCGGATCGACGCCGAGGGCTTCGGCGATGATCTGCTGCCCTTTCGGCCACGGGCGGTCGAGTGCCCCCTTAAGGACGCCGGGTTTGTACCCTTGCTCGGCCGACAACCTGCGCAAGCTCCAGCCGCGCAGACGCAGCGCGCAGACAATCTCGGCCCTGTGCCAGTCGTTGGCGCAGGTGGTGGTGCCAGATGTGGATGGTTTTTGGCTCATGACCGGAGGATAGGTCCACAAGTGGACCATTTGCAAGTCTTATGGTCCATTTGTGGACCATAAGACTTGCAAGGTGCCAACCTAGGTGCCAACCAAGGTGCCAACCGATAATCCGAAAAAACATAGCGCAACACATTGAAAAATAAAGAAGTTGGTACCTTGTCGACGGTTGGCACCTTTTGGTTGGTACCTTGGTTGGCACCTTTGGGGGAAAAATGACTACGGATGCAGAGGTTGTAGCACGTAAGAAAGAGTTAGGAGCGCGGGTGCGCGAGGTGCGTAAAACTGTGGACATGACACTTAAGGATTTCGCTCTTCACACGGGCATCCCGCTCCAAACTCTCAAGAATTATGAGAGGGGGACCAGTATGCTCGGCGCAAAGGCTGCTTCTGCCTTAGCGGGGGTAGGTGTCAACACGGAATGGCTGCTCACAGGAACGGGGCCAATGTGGCAGGCCGATTTGATGCGCGGGGTCGATGACCGTGAGGTGTTTTTATCGGTGCTGCGTGGTGGGGGCGTGCTGTTCAATAAACTACGTGGAATTGTGGATTTAGTCGGCCTCGATGAGTTTGCCCGGCTCACCCACATCCCTGCCGAAAAATGGCACCCCATCCTGGCTGGTGAGGCCAATCCCCCCATCGACTACCTCCTGGCTGCCTCCGCCGTGGCGGGAACCTCTCTGGATTACCTGGTGGGGGCGTCCACCGAGGAGGAGTCCGTTTTCCTCGCTCGCTACCGCACCGCCACCCCCGAAGACCGTGCCCTGCTTTCCTCTCTCCTGGATCGTCTTTTGAAGGCTCCTTGAACCTCCTTCACGGGGGCGACGTTCGTTCGCAAACTTAAGGGCCGTTTTTTTTTTTTTGGGTTTTTGACGTTTTGTTCGCAACCACCTACCTCCACCTTCAACCCCAACGAAGCCCAATGTTTCCGGGCTCTTCCTGCCTCTTCCGCCTTCTTCCGGGTTTGTTCCTAAACTTGCCGTCCGCTCACAGGCCATGCAGCATCAGCGCCCGCGCCTTGCCCTTGTATTGGGTGACCAACAGGTCGTAGGGCATGGCGGCGACATGGTCGCTGCCGATGATCGGCAGGAAGTGGGACTCCCCCGCCTCGGGATCAAGCAGCCCAACCCCGAAGAGGGCCCCTCCGTCGGGGAGAGCCACCTCGAAGACCGTTTGGGTTTTGCCCGATCCGGCGGCCAGATTGCGGCGCACCGTCTCGATCCCCTGACGCAGACTGGGGAAGGTGGCCAGATCGACCACATCTTCGAAGTAGGGCATGGCGAACATGTAGTGGTAATCGGCCAGATCGTCATTGTCGACCGCGCCGCCAAAGGGTTGGGCTCCGGCGCCGGTTAAATCGCTCAAGGCGTGAACCAACGCCTGCCCTGGTTTAGCGACTGCCTGGCTTTGGGCGGCGAAATCCTCTTGTAGGTAGGCCCGCATCAGGTATTCGGGGTTCAGGGCCGAGACGGCGATTTTTTCACCCTGCGCCTTGAGGCCCACCTTCAGCACGGCTGCAAAACCGCGCAGGGGATCGTTTTTGGCAACCTGTTGCCAGGCGGGGGCGGTGACCACCACGACCTCAAGCGCGGCGTCGCCACCGGGGTGGTACCGCCCCACCACGGTCAGCCCTGCCCCCTGCGCTGCGGCGGCGACCTGGTCGGCAGCCTGTTCGATGGGGGCGCTTAAGTTGCCCAGCGCCAAATAGGGGGACAGCTCATCCCCGGCCTGGGCCGCCCAGGGCAGGGCCATCACAGCCAGTACCAGCATGGTCATACGTCGCAACATCTTCCCCTCCTCTTGTTTGTTTTGTGGTTGTCGCGGTTTGTGGTGGATAAGTGCAGTGCATCCATCGCCCCGCCCGCCAGTTTAGGAAGGGCTAACCCCTTGGGGATTCATAAAAACCAATGACCCGACAAAGGGGATTGATCGGGTTGAACATCGTTCTCAAGGTGGCGTCGAACGGGGTCCGAGCAGTGAGGAGCGATCATGCCTATTCCCCCCATCGTTGTTGGATTCGGTTACGACCTGCGCTTGGGCGACAACCCCGCCTTGAGCGAGGCGCTGGCGGGCGGCGTGCCGGTGGTTCCGCTCTATGTGTGGTCCCCCGAAGAGGAGGCCCCCTTTGCCCCCGAGGGGGCGAGCCTGTGGTGGTTGGGGCAGTCGCTTCTGCGTTTGGATGAGTCGCTGCGGGCGCGGGGGTCACGCTTGATCGTGCGCCGTGGCCCCGAGGGGGAGGCGCTACGTTCGGTGATTGCTGCAACCAAGGCCAAGGCGCTCTATTGGAATGGGGGATTTGATCCTCCGGGCCGGGAGCGGGATGGTCGCTGGCTGGCGCAATGCGCCTCGCTGGGGGTCGAGGCCCGCTGCTTTCCCTACGACGGTTTGGTTGACGCCCAGCAGATCCACACCCAAGGGGGCGATCCCTACCGACGTTTTGCCCCCTTCTTCAAGCGCTGGCGGCAAGAAGCCGACCCGGCGGTGGCGCCGTTGCCGATTCCCGAAACGATTCCGGCTCCCCAGCAGTGGCCCGAATCTGAGACGGCGGTGCAGGTGGGATTGGGAGAGTCCCCCTTTTGGGCCTCGGGGTTGGCGGCGCAGTGGCAGCCGGGGGAGGCGGGGGCGCATCAATTGTGGCGGCGGTTTTTGGCCGAGCGGATCGAGGGGTATGCCCAGTGGCGGGATCACCCCGGCGAGCAGGCGACCTCGCACCTGTCGCCCCACCTGCATTTCGGCGAGATCACCCTGAGGCAGTTGTGGTGGGACTTGCGGGGGATCGCCGGGGAGGGGGGTGAGCGGTTTCGCAGCGAGCTGGGGTGGAGGGCGTTCGGGCAGTACTGGCTGTACCACTTCCCTCACGCGCTGGGGCAATCTCAGGATCCCCGTCTTCATCGCTTCCCCTGGCGGCACGATCCCGAGGGTTTGGACGCCTGGCGACGCGGCGCCACCGGCTACCCCCTGGTCGATGCTGGAATGCGCGAAGCCTGGTCCAGCGGCTGGATGCACAACCGGGTGCGGATGGTGACCGCCTCGTTTTTGGTCAAACACCTACTGATCGACTGGCGCGAGGGAATGAACTGGTTCGCCCAGACCCTGGTGGATGCCGACCTGCCCAGCAACGTCTTGAATTGGCAGTGGGTGGCCGGGACCGGGAGCGAATCGCAACCCTTCTTTCGTATCTTCAACCCGGTGACTCAGTCGCGCCGCTTCGATGCCGGGGGGGTCTACCTGAAGCGCTGGCTGCCGGAATTGCGCGAGCTTCCGACGCAGTGGATCCATGCCCCGTGGGAGGCGCCCGAAACGGTGTTGCGGCAGGCGGGGGTGGTGTTGGGGGAGGATTACCCAGCCCCCATCGTGGAGCACTGGGCGGCGCGGGTGAGGGCGATGACGGCGTGGAGGGGGATGAAGGGGTGAGGGTTGGTTTTGGCAGTCACATCGACCTGGTTGGACTCGCCCGCCAAAACCCTCAGCGGTGCAGCCTCTTCAAAACCTCTTCGGCAAGCGCCAAAACCTCGGGCGCCGCCCCCACCGGGGGTTGCCCACTTGCTGCCGCCCGCAACGCCAGAATGAAGGGTTGCAGGAAATCGGCGTGGGGGCTTTCGGTCATGAGGTCGGCGAGGGCAGGGCCAAGGCCAAAGCCATGGCAGTGCAGCGACAGATTTTCTTGGAAAAACGAGGTCCTTTGTCTCGTCATGCACGTCTGTACCAGAGACTCCAAGGATCGAGTGGCAAAATCCCGATTGCCAAGCCACAGATGAATTTTAACCAAATTGATCGCTTCGGATGGGTCATCTGGATTGGAGCCGGGAATATTCAACCAACCCCTATAATTTTGAGTAGCCTCTTGTTTTTTACCGGACAGGGCTTGGAGGTCGGCCAGCCTCAATAAGAGGTATCCGTTGCTTTTATCGAGCGAAAAAGCTTTCTTGAATGCTTCTTCCGCCTCCTGCCCACGTACCAAACAAACACCTAGCTCTGTCCATAGGTATACATCATCTGGGTTGAGAGAAATTGCTTTGCGGATAGCTTTTTCTTTCCAGGGTTGTTGGGATGGGTGGGATGTTCTTTCGCCAAAAATTCTATTGGTACGAAAGCAGTCTAAGGCGACTAAATAGGCATCGGGGTCGTTGCCGAAGCAATGTTCCATTTGCATAAATGCAGTTTGACTATTGGGAAGATCTGGAAAGAAATTCCCTTGAAAAACAGCTTTTTGCACGGTTGGCATGCCGTTGCGCCGTTTTTTCGAGAAGGGATCAGGGGATGTCCACATCCAGTCCTCCTCGACGTTTTCGAGAATGGCCTGGTAGTGCGACCTGGAAACCCCCGTGGTGCCTTCATCAGGTACTGAGCAGACAGAAATCTTGGTCTCGAAAGAGGGATCCGGTGAGGCATAGGGTGTTGTTTGGGCTTCATGGATCGTCGGTGATGCCATCTCTTCAGGGGGGGCTCCGGCTGTTCTTTCTGCAATCGCCTCCTTGTCTTCCAGCGACAACCCAATACATCCCGCCACCCCCTCGACCCACCGCTCCATCTCCTCCTCGTTTTGCGGGTGGGGGCATTGCCGCAGCTTGGTTTTTAGTGCCTCCAGTCGCCGCAAGTAATCGTCGGCATCGACGAAATGGCGGTCCTGCCCGGCCAAGTCAAAAAGGTCGGGCAATATCTTTTCCAGCCGCTGCCGGGCGGTGGCAAAAACGCGCCACTCCAGCCCCAACCCCTCTTCCCCCCCCAAGGCCGAGGCGACCGCCAACGAATATTCCAGCTGCGCCTGGGAATCGAGCTCCCCCGCCGCATGGCGGCGGGCGAGCAGGGCGGCGAGGTCGGTCAGCTCTTGCTTGCCGTACCACAACCGCATGAAGGCGATCAGCCAGCCCAGACGTTGCCGCACCCGGCGCGAGCCGTGGCGCATCAGGTACCAGATGTTGAAAAACCGCTCCGCCACCTGGTAACCGAAGCGTTTGCCCGCCTTAGAGGCAAGTTGGGCTTTCTCGATCAAACCCTCCTTTTCGAGGCGGGCCAGTTGCGGGGTGATGGTGGTGGGGGGGATGTGGGAGGACGCGGCCAGCTCTTTTACTCCGACCGGATCCCAGTGCTCCATCAGGTGGGCCAGCAGTTTGCGCGGTTGTTCGGACAGCGCCTCCATTCGGGCCTTGTAGAGGGGGGTCATTAGGTCGAGCAGGCGGTGCAGGTCGGCCTGCACGTCGTCTTCCCCTCCAGCGGCGAACATCTCGTACAGCATGGTTGTGGTGCGGGGGTTGCCGCCCGAGAGGATGCGCAGCGACTGGAGCCGCTCCGGCTTGTCGTCCAGGGTGCGGCGCATCTCGGCCTCGGCCTCGGCGCCGACCCATCCCCGCCCCGCCCCGAAGCTGCGGGCCAGGGCCAGGATCGCGGCGCGCATCTCCTCAGCGTTCAACGAACGCAGTTCGAGGGGGTGGAAAAAGTCGTGGAAGGCATGCTGGTACTGGGCGTGGAGCTCCAGGTGTTCGTAGCTGGCGCCGATCCAGAACAGCCCCGGTTGGTGCGACAGGGTGTTGCGCAGCCGCCAGAGCACGGTGGCCGAGCCGTCCTTTTTGCCGCTTTTTTCCCCCGCCGCCAGGTTGCCCAGCAGCAGGTCGCTGCTGTCGATCAGCAGCAGCAACCCCCGCCGGTGCGAGCCGATCCAGTCGGTCAACATGGCCAGCGCCAGCTCCTCGCGCTGTTCGGATTCCAGAGGGGCGAGCGCCGCGATTTGGGCGTCGAACAGGGCAAGCTCGTCCGCCGCGCCCCCTTCACGTTCCAGGGCGTCGGCCAGGGCGTCGAGGGTGTTGCGCCACAGGTCGTCGAGTCCCCGCACCGTGTATTGCTCCTCGGGGAAGATGAGGGGGAGCCAGTGGGCGCTCAGGTTGGGATCGTCGCGCACCGCCAGCGCCAAGCGTTGCAATAGGGTCGATTTGCCCATGCCGCGCGGCCCGACGACGAGCCGGTGTTGCGGCACCTTGGTGGGGGGGGTGTCTTGCAGCGCCTCGGTCAGCTCTTGGAGTTCGCGCCCGCGGGCGACGAAGATCGCCCGCAATTCGTCGTCGCCCCAAAGGTGGGGGTTGTATTTAAGGGCGGCGTTGAGGGGGGCGTCAGCCATGGTTGGCCTTCCAGTAGTCGCGCAGCAAAAACGAAAGAAAGGCATATCGCCCCCCGTTTTGACCGAGATAGCCCTGTTCTTCAAGGTAGATCAGGGTCTCCTCCAGCCGAGTTTCGCGCCGGTCGGGATCGGCTTCGAGACGGCCCAGACGGGCCCCCAGTTGGGGGCGGGTCACCCCGGCATCGCTGTTGGCGGCGTAGCGCAGCACCGCCAAGACGAAGTCGCGGCGGGGTTGCGGCAGATCGAGCAGGCGCTGGTACCAGTGCACGAAACAGGAGCGTTTGCCGGCCAGCTCGCCGTAACCAAGCTCGATGTCGTCGGAATTCAATACCCCCTTGTGGTCGAGACGGCGCAGACCGGCTTTCATCGCCTCGTCGAGCAGCAGGTTTAGGTAGTAGGGGGAAAGCCAGCCGGTGCGGTCGCAGAGGTGGTCGAGGGTGGCGGTTGTGGCTTGCCATCCCTCGCGGCTCGAAAAAGTCGCCGCCATAGCCAGGGCCGAGCGGCGGGTGAAGGGCTGCAAAACATAGTCGTAGCAGTCGTTCATTAAGGTGGTCAGGCGGTGACGTTCGAGCAGTTCAGCCAGCCCGATGGAGCCGGTGAAGACAAAGCGGCAAGCGAGCCCCGACTGCTGCCGCCAGGAGCGCAACCAGCCCAGCGTCAGCGCTGCCTCGTGGAGATCGTGTGTGATGAGTCTGTCGAGAAAGACGGTGAATTCGTCGATGAGGATCAGCAGCGGTTGGGGGGCGAGACGGTGTTGAACGCGGTTGGCGGCGGATTGCCAGGGGGTGGCGGCGTTGGGATTGAGTTCGAGAGATACCCCCGCAACCCCGACTTTGTGGATGTGGCGTTGAACCCAGGTGGTGGCCTGGTCGCGCCAGTCGGCAAGATGCCGTTGGATCGAAGCCTCGGGAAAAGCCCGGTCGAGCCGGTCGATGAGGCGGGCGACCCGGTCGATCCCTTGCAGATCGACATATCCGGCCAGCAGGCCATGGTCGGTCGCCTGCTCCGTCATCCGCTTGAGGATCGACGATTTGCCCAGGCGGCGTGGTCCGGTCAGGGCGACATGGTTTTTCTGGAGTGCCGACCAGAGGTCGTCCAGCTCGGCCTCCCGGTCGAAGAAGTCTTCGCCGGTGGCGATGTTGCCTAAGCAAAGGGTCATACCCGCCTCCTTTCAGGTGAATAAAGAGGGGACTAGATTAATACGAATTCGAATTAATACAAGTTTGAATTTATCTGCACCAAGAGCGAAGGGCCAGGGGCGATGGAGTTCCTTCCGCGCCCCGATGTCGATGTGTTAAGGGCGTCTTGCCCCCACCCCCTCCGGTCTCTTCATCAACAGCAGCAGCGGCATCACCGCCACCGTCAGCACCCCCATCAGCAGAAAGTCGTTGGTGTAGCCGATCATCGCAGCCTGACGGTTGATCTCTAGGTCGATCATCGCCAGCCCCGCGGGGGAATCGATGCCCCACGGGGGGGGGAGCAGGGGGGCTTGGGCCAGGGGGTTGAAGGGGGTGACGAAGGCGCCGAGCTCGGCGTGGTTGATCTGCACGCTACGACTGAAGACCACCATGATGATCGAAATCCCGATGCTCGATCCGATGTTCCGAATCAGGTTGAACAGCCCCGCCGCTTCGGTCCGCAGCGGTGGCGGCAGGGTGGCGAAGGCGATGGTTTGCAGCGGCACGAAGATGAATCCCAGCCCCAAACCCTGCACCACCCCGGTCCAGATGAGCGGCCCCATGCCGATCTCAAGGTTGAAATACGACATCTCCCACAGCGACTCCGAGACGAAGCCAAAGCCGATGGCGATCAAGATGCGCGGGTCGTATTTGCCGACCAAACGGCCTACCAGCGCCATCGAGAACATCGAGCCCAGCCCCCGCGGCACCATCACCAGCCCCGTATCCACCACCGGGTAGTGCATCAGGTTCATCAGGTAGGGGGGGAGCAGGGCCATGGTCGCCAGCAACACCACCCCCATGATGAACATGAAGGTCATCCCGGTCAGGAAGTTGCGGTCGGAGAACAGCACCGGGGAAATGAACGGGTTCCGGGTCGTCATTGAGTGGACGGCAAACAGATAAAAACCCATCCCCGCTAAAATCGCCTCGGTCAAAATCTCGTTGGAGCTCAGCCAGTCGTGCCCCTGCCCCCGGTCGAGCATCAGCTGCAGGCTGGCGATCCCCAGGCTCAAGGTTAAAAAGCCGAAGCGGTCGAAGGGGCGATCCCCCTTGGGGGTTTCGGGGACGAAAGTGGCGATGAGGAACAGCGCCAGCAATCCAAAGGGGAGGTTGATGAAAAAGACCCACTGCCATTCGAGCCACTCGGTGATGTACCCCCCCAGGGTCGGCCCCAGAATCGGCCCCACCATCACCCCGACCCCGAACATCGCCATCGCTTGGCCATGTTTTTCTTTGGGGTAGGTGTCGAAGAGGATCGCCTGCGACAGCGGCACCAAAGGCGCCCCGGCGATCCCCTGAATAATGCGGAAGAGGACGATTTCGGGCAGGTTGGTGGCCAAACCGCAGGCGACCGAGGCCAGGGTGAACAGCGCCACGGCGATGAGAAAGAGCCGCTTGCGCCCGATCTTCATCGCCATCCAGCCGGTGGGGGGGATCATCACCGCCGAGGCGACGATGTACGAAGTCAGCACCCAGGCGATCTGATCCTGGGTGGCCGACAACGTCCCCATCATGTGGGGCAGCGCCACGTTGACAATGGTGGTGTCGAGGATGACCAGGATGGTCGCCAGCATCACTGCCGCCGCAATCAGGCCACGATGCTGCTTTTCACCCATCCGCTCGACGGCGGCTGCGTTCATGGCGCGTCGGTATGGATGGTCACGTTGACGCTCAGACCGGCCCGCAGCGTGGGGGCGTTGGGGTTAGCCTCAAGCTCCAGGCGAACCGGCACCCGCTGCACCACCTTGACCCAGTTGCCGCTGGCGTTTTGCGAGGGGAGCAATGAGAACTCGGCACCGGTGGCGGGGCTGACGCTGGCGACCTTGGCCCTCCAGATGTGGCTGGGGTAGGCGTCGATTTCGATCTGCGCCTCTTGGCCGATCTTCAGCCGCTCCAGCTGAGTCTCTTTCAGGTTGGCCTCAACATAGTGCTGGGGCGACACCAGAGCGAAGAGGCGCTCCCCGGTTTTGACATATCCCCCCGGTTGCACCGGGAGGGGACCAACCTCGCCGCTCATGGGGGCGAAGATCTTGGCGTGGCTCAGGTTCAGCATGGCGTGGTCGAGCGTCGCCTGGGCCTGCCGATACAGCGGGCTGTTTTCAACCGCTTGATCGGGGACGATCCCCATCTGGGCGCGGATGCGGGCCAAATCCTGCTGCAAAGCCGAAACCTTAGATTTGGCTCCGTCCACGTTGTGACGCGCCTCGTCAAGCGACGAGGCGGCCAAAGCCTGGCTGCTGGCCAGAGGTTTGCGCCGCTCGAACTCCCGTTCGAAGAAGGCCAGATCGGCCCGGGCCCGCTCCAGGTCGGCCTCGATGCGGTGGTAGTAGGCTTTAAGGGCGGTCACCGTGTCGCGCACCGAATTCAGTCGAGCCTGAGCCTCGCGCACCGCAATGCGCAGCGAGGTTTCGCTCAAGGTCAGCAGCAACTGCCCCTGCTCGACCCGGTCGTGCTCCCCCACCAAAACCGCGTCGACCCGACCGTCGATGTCGGTCGAGACGAAGACCCGGTCCGCCTTGAGGTAGGCATCGTCGGTGGTAATGGTGCTCATCGCCTCGAAGTAGAGGCGGGCGCCGAACAGGGCGAGCAGCAGCGGCACTCCGAGCATCAAAACGCGGCGCAGCCCCTTTTTTTGCGGGGGGATCGCTGCGTCGGGTGGGGTGGCTCCGGCTTGGGGGCGCTCATGGCTTGGAGGATCCTTGCTCGTCGGCAACGCAGCAGGGGGTGGGTTGCACGCGCTGGAGGTTGTTCTTCATCAGGGTCAGGGTGTCGAGCAACGTTTCGATCTGTTCGGGGGACATTCCCGCGGTGACCTCGGCCCGGACTTCGGCGGCGACCGATTGCATCTGGGCGAAGATGGGGGCGACCTTGTCGGTGAGAAAGAGCAGGTTGGCCCGCCGGTCGCCAGGGTGGGGACGGCGCTCGACCCAGCCGGCCCCCTCCAACCGGTCGATGTGGCGGGCCAGGGTGATCGGCTCGATCTCCAACAGCTCGGACAGCGCCTTTTGGGTGATCCCTTCGCAGCGGTAGAGATGGACGATCACCTGCCATTGGGCACGCGTCATCCCCAGCGCTTGGGCCCGTTGGTCAAACCGTTTGCGGAACAGGCGGGTGGCGTCGGCCAGCAAAAAACCGAGGGAGCGCGAGAGGTCAGGGGTGGATTTCATGGGGCGGGATCATGCTCGCCAAGATTATGGTAAGCAAGCTCATGAACCGGGGGCGCAAGCGCAAGGGCATCACTAAAAACCGGCAAAGATGCCCGGCAAGAGCCGGAAACGTGCGCACCCCGGCCGCAAGTGACCGAAATGACAGCGCAGCAAAAACCCGCAGCCTCAAGGCATCGACTTCGGGTTTTTTGCGCAACGCGGCTGAAAAAAGGCAGGAGGCCTTTTATTCGGCGTTTCCCTAAAACCGGCCACAGTGGGGTGTTCCGCAGGGCGGAGAGGATGCGCTGGCAGGCCGATTCTTGATGCTCCTGTGCTTTTATGTCCCAATGAGTTTCATTCGCAGGCAGTCCATGGGGGCGAGATCATCAGGAGGAGGGGGCGATGGCCGAGTTTGCGCAGGCATTGGCAGCCACACTGGGCAACGAGGGTGGCTATGTGGACGACCCGCACGATGCGGGGGGCGAGACCTGCCGGGGGATTTCCCGCAAGAATTTCCCCACGTGGGGCGGATGGGGGTTGATCGACCAAGCCAAGTCGGCCCCCGGCTTTCCCGGCGGCCTCGATGGCAACGCCCTGTTGCAGGAGCAGATCGCCGCCTTCTATAAGGGGGAGTTTTGGGATCGGGTGCGCGGCGACGCCATCGCCGACCAGCAGGTCGCCGCCTCGATCTTCGACTTTGCGGTCAATGCCGGCGTCGGCACCAGCGCCCGGTTGGCACAAAAGGCGGCGGGTGCGGCGGTGGATGGGGCGATCGGCCCCAACAGCGTGGCGGCGATCAACGGCACCGATCCCCGCACCTTTTTGGCCCTGTTCGCCTTGAACAAAATCGACCGTTACATCCAAATCAGCGAAAACAGCCCCAACAACCGGACCTTTTTCTTCGGTTGGATCAAAAGGGCCATGGCCGATGCCCCGGTGTAATCCGGATGCACCGTGATGAAGGAGCACGCAGTGAAAGAGGCTTTCGAGATCCTGCACCAATACACCCATGGCTTGGCCGAAGCGCTCAAACAGCGCGATCCCTATACCCGGCTGCACTGCGACCGGGTGGTGGAATTGGCGCTGGAGCTGGGACGTAGCGCCGCAATCCCCACTGCCGACATGCTGCTGCTGCGCATCGCCGCCTCGTTCCACGACATCGGCAAGATCGGCATTCCCGACCGGGTGTTGCTCAAGGCGGGCCGCTTGGAGGATGAGGAATGGGCGTTGATGAAGAGTCACAGCGTTCGTGGCGAGCAGATCTTGCTCGCGACCGGGCTCGAAGGGGTGGAGGCGGTGGGCAAGGTGATTCGCCACCACCACGAGCATTTTGATGGCGGCGGTTACCCCGACGGTTTGATGGCCGACGAGATTCCCATGGCGGCCCGGATTTTAGGCATCGCCGACAGCTACGACGCCATGGCGACGACACGCGTCTATCAACCCCAGCAGGCGCACGAGACCATCATGGGCATCATGGCGGTCGAGCAGGGGGGAAAACACGACCCGGAGCTGTTCGCCCATTTTTGCCGGGTGATTGAAGACAGTCACTACCGGGTGCGGTGAGCCTTGTTCACCAACGGACCATCGCCTTGAACCGGTCCGTAACGGTAGGGGTTGGCGTCGAGGAGGTCGGAACTGCGGTTTTCAATCAGCGCCTCCCAAATGGGGTCGGCATGGTACGCCGAGGCGTAAGGGGGAGGGGAAGACCCTCGCCGGGTAGGGGGGCAGCAAGGGGGAGAGGGATAAAGGGTTGAAACCGTGCCTGACATCGCTGAATGGGGGGGGTAGAAGTGTGCGGCACACCCATCCCGTGGGGCGCTGCCCCATCGTCCCCCCTTCAGGAGCGTTCCACCCATGCCACCTCCTCAACCCCCGAAACCGCCCAACGGCTTCCCGACGCCTCCCCCACCATCGTCGACCTGGAGGTCAACGAGCGCAGTGAGGGTGGGAAAATCCCCGGTTTTACCGAATGGACTGCGGGTAACGGTTGGCAGTACAACGCCTCCTGACGTTGCAGCGCCGCATCAATAAAAAAGGGGGCCAATCGGCCCCCCTTTTTTGTCTTACTTCCAATCTGTCTTACTTCCAATCAACACCCCCCGTTCACTCCTCCCCCCGCAACTGCTCCAAGATCTTCTGATCCTCCAAGGTCGAGGTATCGGTGGTGATCTCCCTTCCCGCCGCAATATCGCGCAACAGGCGGCGCATGATCTTGCCGGAGCGGGTTTTGGGCAGGTTGTCGGCAAAGCGAATCTCGTCGGGCTTGGCCAGGGCGCCGATCTCCTTGGCGACGTGTGCCCTCAATTCCCGCACCAGTTCGTCGCGGTGGAACTCGTCGCGTCCCCCCTTGAGGACCACGAAGGCGAAGATCTCTTCCCCCTTGATCTCGTCGGGGCGGGGGTCGGTTCTCTTGAGGCCGGTTCGTTCAAGGTTGGCCCCCTTCCCACGCAGCGATGATTGAACTTGATGGCGCATGTGCCATCATTCCGCCATGAAACCGCGCATCGTTGTGGACACAAGTGTGCTGACTTCCGCTCTGATGAGTGCCCACGGGCCCAATCGGGAAATCCTGCGTCGCTGCCTGCTGGGGCGGTACCAACCGCTGTTGGGCAACGCCTTGTTTTCTGAATACCTGGATGTCGCGACCCGAGATACCACCTTGGCACGGTGCCCGGTCCCGAAAGAGGACGTGATCGACCTGCTTGAAGCGTTTTGCGCCGTGAGCGAATGGATTGCGATCTTCTACCTGTGGCGACCGAATTTGTCCGACGAGGGCGACAATCACGTTCTTGAACTGGCCACCGCTGGAAACGCGAGGTGGATCGTGACCAACAACGTAAAAGACTTCCGTAATGCTCAACTGCGATTTCCCGACATCGCTATCGTCACACCCGAGCAGATCTTGAAGGGAGGTGAACCATGGCAACCCTGACCGTGCGGCTGCCCGACGACAAACACATGCGACTTAAAGCGCTGGCTCAACGCAGACATATCAGCGTCAACAAGTTGATGGAGGAGCTTTCGACCCAGGCCATTGCCGAGTTCGATGCCGAAACGCGGTTCCGCGCCATGGCGGCAAAAGGATCGGTCGAGAAGGGGTTGGATGTGTTGGATCGGCTGGATCGGGCGTTCGAAACAAAGGTTTGAAGCCAATTTGTGGGTCTGGCTCCGTCCAGCATCGCAGCGTACATATAAAAAAAAAGGGGGGCCTGAGCCCCCCTTTTTCATTCCAACCTCATTCAATCCAACCGTTTCAATCCTCCCCCCTTAACTGCTCCAAAATCTTCTGATCCTCCAAGGTCGAGGTATCCGAGGTGATCTCTCTTCCCGCCGCAATATCGCGCAGCAGGCGGCGCATGATTTTGCCGGAGCGGGTTTTGGGCAGGTTGTCGGCAAAACGGATCTCGTCGGGCTTGGCCAGGGCGCCGATCTCCTTGGCGACGTGTTCCCTCAATTCCCGCACCAGTTCGTCGCGGTGGAACTCGTCGCGTCCACCCTTGAGGACCACGAAGGCGAAGATCCCTTCCCCCTTGATCTCGTCGGGGCGACCGACCACGGCGGCCTCGGCGACCAGGGGATGACTGACCAGGGCCGATTCGATCTCCATCGTCCCCAAGCGGTGGCCCGAGACGTTAATGACGTCGTCGACCCGCCCCATGATCCAGAAATAGCCATCGTCGTCGGTGCGGGCTCCGTCGCCGGCGAAGTAATACATCTTCCCTTGATCCTTGAATTTGGCCCAATAGGTGTCGACGAAACGCTGATCGTCGCCCCACACGGTGCGCAGCATCGAGGGCCAGGGTTTGCGCACCACCAGCAGCCCCCCCTGCCCCCTCTCGACCGGGTTGCCCTCGCCGTCGACGATGGCGGCGTCGATCCCCGGCAGGGGGTTGGTGGCCGATCCCGGTTTGATCGGGGTGGCCCCCGGCAGCGGGGCGATCATGTGGCCGCCGGTTTCGGTCTGCCAGTAGGTATCGACGATGGGGCAGTTCTCCTTGCCGATGGTGCGGTAGTACCACATCCAGGCCTCGGGGTTGATCGGCTCGCCGACGGTGCCCAGGATGCGCAGGTGGCTCAGGTCATACTTGTTGGGCCACTCATCCCCCAAGCGGACCAAGGCGCGGATGGCGGTGGGGGCGGTGTAGAAGGTGTTGACCGCGTGTTTTTCGCAGATCTCCCAGAGCCGTCCGGCGTGGGGGGTGGTGGGAGCCCCTTCGTACATCACGGTGGTGGCGCCCGCCGCCAGCGCCCCGTAGACGACGTAGGTGTGGCCGGTGATCCAGCCGACGTCGGCGGTGCACCAGAAGGTGTCCTCCTCTTTAAGATCGAAGACCCACTTCATGGTCATGATCCCCCAGAGCAGATAGCCCGCCGAGGAGTGGACCACCCCCTTGGGTTTGCCGGTCGAACCCGAGGTATAGAGGATGAACAGCGGGTGTTCCGATTCGACCGGTTCGGGGGCGCAGTGGTAATCGCCGTCGGGGACGGTGTCCTCCCACCAGACGTCGCGTCCGGCTTTCATGTGCACATGCTGGCCGGTGCGGCGCACCACCAGAACGTGCTCAACGCTGGGGCAGCCATGAGACAGCGCCTCGTCGGTCGCCTCCTTCAGGGGGACAATCTTCTCGCGCCGCCAGCCGCCGTCGGCGGTGATGACCAGTTTGGCCGCCGCATCCTCGATGCGGTCCTTGAGCGCCTCGGCCGAGAAGCCGCCGAAGACCACCGAGTGAATGGCGCCGATGCGGGCGCAGGCGAGCATGGCGACCGCCGCCTCGGGGACCATGGGCATGTAGAGGACGACCCGATCCCCCTTCTTGAGCCCGAAATCTTGCTTCATGACGTTGGCCAGCTTGTTCACCTCAAGGTAGAGCTCTTGATAGGTGATGACCCGGCTGTCCCCCGGCTCCCCCTCCCAGATGATCGCCGCCTTGTTCTTGCGCCAGCTCTTCAGGTGACGGTCGACGCAGTTCTGGGCGACGTTGAGCCGCCCATCTTCGAACCACTTGTAGAAGGGGGGATTGCTGTCGTTGAGGGTTTTGGTGAAGGGGGTGGTCCAGTCGAGGTGCTCCCGCGCCAGCCCCGCCCAGAACCCCTCGTGGTCGGACTCGGCGGCGGCCCGTAACGCCTCGAAGTGGGCCATGCTGGGGATGGCGGCGGTGTCGGCGACGTTGGCCGGAGGATGGAAGACCCGGTTTTCGGTCAGGGTCGATTCGATGGTTTCGCTCATGGACAGTCTCCCGTGGATGGGCCGGTTGCCGGATGCAGGCTGCCGGTCTTGTTGATGAACAATGGGTGGCGGAGCCACGGAGTGGCGGGGCCACATCGGTAGCGTTGTTTTTGTAGGAGCGGTCCCCGACCGCGAACGGTTGTGTCCCGGTGCGACAACTTGGCCCCATCGGTTCGGCGACGGGGTCGCCTCCTACAACGGTGCTTGATCCGGGGGCGATGCCGTTGCCGGTTTTGTTGCTGAACAATGGGTGGCGGAGCCACATCGGTAGCGTTGTTTTTGTAGGAGCGGTCCCCGACCGCGAACGGTTGTGTCCCGGTGCGACTTGGCCCCATCGGTTCGGCGACGGGGTCGCCTCCTACACGGTGCTTGATCT
>Ga0100387_10000689_pt1 | contig 27914 bp, 23 predicted proteins | sample CryGeymeta201511_FD_81547 | JGI IMG/M metagenome (GOLD analysis project Ga0100387, IMG submission 81547) | Groundwater microbial communities from Crystal Geyser aquifers in Utah, USA - Crystal Geyser metaG 2015-11 | ecosystem: Environmental > Aquatic > Deep subsurface > Groundwater | place... | reverse complement strand
GCCTTCCGGATAATCAAAGGTCCAGAACCATTTTTGTCCCGTCACCTTGATTTCGATCGCGTCTTTCGGGATGATATTCATTTTCATGTACAGCTTAAATCCCCAAAAGAAAACCACCATCACTAAAAAGGACGGTATCACAGTCCAGACGACCTCCAGCACAAGATTCTGATCGCTGCCTGAAGTCACTTCTGCGGATGTACTCCTTTGCCGGTAACGTATGGCGAAATACATCATAATCACAACGACCAGAATGAAAATGATGCCGGTGGTGTACAGGATAAAATTGAACAGACTATCCACATCTCCTGCAATGGTCGAGTTTGCGCCGGGCAGCATCAATGTTTCATTTTTATCCATGCCTGAGTCAATTCCTTTTATTGAATATTTTTCTTTTTTCGTTCATACATCCAGTAGGTTGCGAGCATGATGATAAGGATCGCCAGTGTGACGGCTCCGCCCAATTTCATCAGATTCGCTGCGAACAATACATATCCCCTGGCATCCGGGTCGTAGTGGAAACAGTATAAAATCAGTTTCTCAATAGTGGATCCGATCTTACCCTGTGACGCATCGATGAGCGCAAATTTTAGATCCCGCGAGGGAAATTCCAGACCGAAAAAATACCGGGAGATCACCCCTTCTCCCGTCAGAACAAAGAGGACCGCAGGATGGGCAAATTGCTTCAGGTCCTCATCATAATAGTATTTGAATCCAAGGGCATCTGCTAATGTTTTGATCTGCGGCTCATTCCCTACTAAAAAATCCCATGATTCCGGTGATATTTTTTCCGTAAACCGTTCCAGGTACAGGTCCTGTTTTCGTTTCGCCATCCCCGGGGTCTCCTCCGGGTCAATGCTCACTGTGAGAATCCGGTAACCTTCCCCGGGAAAGCGATCCATCTGGCTGACGCCATCATAGAGTCCGTCCAACACCAGAGAGCACAACATGGGGCAATCGGAATATGCCATCACCACCAGCGCAGGAACCCCCTCGGTAAAGTAGTCTTTCAATTGTACCGGTTTATTCCGGGTGTTGAAAAAGGATAAATCCAAAGGGATGTGATCTCCCAGATTTTCTTCAACATCAATCTTTAATAATCCGGGGATACTATCATTGAGCACCTGCCCCATCCCGGGGGTCTGAAATATCCCTAAAAACAAACCAAGACACACTGCCCTGTACAGTTGCCTGAAAACGTGCCAACCCGATTTAATCAAGATGAAAATCCAGGAATACAATGGGATTTCTATTTTTCCGCCACTACCTTTTTAATGGCTTCCTCAATTGGGATCCTGTAAATGCCTTTTTCTTTGTCGATGATGCCAAAGGTTGCGAGTTGGTGATTTTCCCGATCCCTGAGCATCGTCAGCTTTTGGGAAACGGGTTGGAGGATGTATTCGTCTATCATTTCTTCTCTGACGGTTGAAAAATATTGTGCTGAGGCGATGATGATCACAACCAAAATGGACACCGAAATAATGCCAACGGAAAAGATGGTTTTAATTGAAACGTCTGTTTTATCGTACCCGATAGACATGTTACCTCTAGAAATTTTTATGTGAGAGGGATTTCTCAAGCATGGGATCGTGAACAGGCAGGACAGACCGGCCGGATAACACTGCCCACACCCGCCAGAAAAACAATCCGCCAACCGCCATCATGGTGGACAGGTCCATCCAGTTGAGCTTAACGCCTTCCCGGTGAAGTTCCGGCATGACGTTCCAATGCAGATCCATCCAGTGAGACACCAGGATTACGAGTGCCATGGTAGCGAGGAGAATTAAATTCCGTTTCACTGCACGAAACATGAGAATAAAAAAGGGCAGGAGGAACCCGGTAGTCAGCAGAAGAAGACTAAAAATTTTCCAGGTCCCTTCCCAGCGATGCCTGAACCAGATAGTTTCTTCGGGGATATTTCCATACCAGATCAGAAAGTACTGCGAGGCAGAGATGTACGCCCAGAACACCACAAAACCGAATAATAATTTACCCAGATCCTGATTGTGTTCGGGTGTCACTTCAGACAAAAGGAGGTTCTGCCCCTTTAACACCGCGATGGTCAGGATGATCATGGCGATTCCATTCAGATAAGCGCCGCCAAACAGGTACACTCCATAAATGGTGGAATACCAGTGAGGGTCAAGCGACATGAGCCAGTCGAACATGGCGAACGACACGGTGATCGCGTAGAATACCGTGCTCACGGCGCTGACTTTTCGCATGGAGGCAATTTCCTGCATCGATTTTGTCCGCCGGGAGATCGAAATTAGTTTATGAGAGATAAATCCCCAAATTAAAAAGTAGATCACGGTACGGATCACGAAGAAGGTGGTGTTTAAATATGGCGCTTTCATGGTCAGCATTTTATCCTGTGCCACCAGAGCTACATCGCTCCAGTGATACAAATCATGAATTCCAAATCCAACAGGAATCCATAAAACCGCCAGCAACGGGATGGCTGAGGCGATGGATTCTACCACATGCCTGAAAGAGACACTCCAGGCTGCACCCGTCACGTGGTGCATCAACAGGAAAAAAAGTGCGCCGAGACTGATGGTCGTCCAAAAAGCATAGGCTACCAGGTATGCAAAAAAGAATCGCTGATGGTCCTGAGTATACCCTAAAACCGACAGTAAAATGCCAATCACTCCGACGGTGATCGCCAGTTTACCAACATTGTTCGAGGGGATCATATAGTCGCTTTCGTTTCGCCGGGTCATCGGTTCAGTTCCTGTCTCTTATCCTCGGGAATGTCTGATAGGCGTGCATTCTGACTTTTTTGAAGCGCCCTCACGTAGGCGACAATTGCCCAGCGGTCCGAAACCGGAATTTGGTGTTTATATGAAGGCATATTTCGAACCCCATTGGTAATCACGTCAAAAATATAGCCGTCTGGTTTTTCACGAATGAGATCCGAATGAAAAGACGTCGGTGGGATGGGATACCGGTATTGAGTAATGATCCCTTTTCCGTCTCCCACACGACTGTGACACGGCTCACAAAATATGGAATATCTTGCCTGGCCTCTGGAAAGCAGACCGGTGGTAAGATCAAGGGGATTGTTGCGTATGAGTTCACCCTGATCGTCAACCCCCCGGAAAAATGCAGGCTCATCCCGCAATTCCCCCTCGGCTACCGTACCCGGAACCGGCATTCTCATCGTCATCCCGTCTGCAAAAAAATCACTGGCGGATTGGGGATTATAGCGGTTTTGGGAGTCCATATTCGGATTTGGATGGATCGGTGGTTTTTCAAAGGGTCTTCCCTGACAGCCCAGCGCCAGGATCACCGGGATCATCAGGGCAATGAATACGCGTTTTGGAAGTGATATCCGATGAGGGAAAAAGTTCTGCATCAATATCATTCGCTTTTAATAACTTCAATATTAATAGCGCCAATGGATTCCAAAAATCGATGGGTTTCCGTACAATCGAACCGGGGATCTTTCACATCGACACTGATAAAAAATCCATCGTCACTGACTTTGGCAAACCGTTCGGAGTAGAATAGTCCGTCGAATAATCTGGGTAATTTGCTTAAATGGAATAACCCCAGCACCGATGATAATGCGCCGGCAAGAACCATCAATCCGAAGGTAACAATGATGAACGCCTGCCAACTGAAGTAGGGTTTCCCTGCATAAGTAAGGGGGTATGCCTTGGTGTGAACCCAGGTCTGAAGAAAAAATCCACCAATTGCACCCAAAAGACCAAACACAAACACGATATACCCCAGGGGAGACCGGGTTAACCCCATCGCCTCATCCATCCCGTGAACGGGAAAAGGCGAATGGCAGTCAAATCGGGTATACCCTTCGCAGTGAATTTTTTCAGCCCCGTGTAACAGCGCCGCAGGGTCTGAAAATTCGGCTAACATGCCATAAGTAATATCAGCGGCTTTGATGCGCTACTCCCGGTTTATCATACATGGTATGATGCGGATTTGCCTGGGGCAAGACGCCTTTGATCTCGGCCATTGAGATCATGGGAAGGAATCTGAGGAAGAGCAAAAACAGGGTAAAGAACAGACCAAAGGACCCGATCAACGTGGAAATATCCCAGATGGTGGGGGAATAGTAGTCCCAGCTTGAGGGTAAATAGTCCCTGGATAGAGAGGATGCAATAATAACAAATCGTTCGAACCACATTCCGATATTCACAAAAATCGACAGAACGAAAAGAACAGCCACATTAGTCCTCAATTTTTTCGACCAGAACATTTGGGGAATGATTACATTGCAGGAGATCATAATCCAGTACGCCCATGCGTATGGTCCGAATGCCCGGTTAATAAAGGCAAATTTTTCAAATTCATTCCCGCTGTACCATGAAATGAAGAATTCCATAGAATATGCATACCCAACCATCAAACCCGTCACCATAATGATTTTTGCCATTTTTTCGAGATGGTTTATGGTGATGAAGTCTTCCATATGAAATGCTTTTCGGGCGATGATCGCCAGGGTCATCACCATGGCAAATCCGGAGAAAATGGCGCCGGCAACGAAGTATGGCGGGAAGATGGTTGTATGCCAACCCGGAACGATGCTGGTCGCAAAATCAGTACTTACCACGCTATGAACCGATAGCACGAGGGGCGTGGATAACCCGGCCAGGATCAGATACCCAAGTTCGTAGTGTCTCCAGTGACGGTTGGCGCCCCGCCATCCGAGCGACAGAATACCGTAAATGATCTTTTTCGCTCTGGTTTTCGCCCTGTCCCGCAGCGTTGCAATATCCGGAACCAGCCCAACGTACCAAAACAACAGGGAAACAGTAAAATAAATACTGACGGCAAACACGTCCCAAAGGAGGGGACTTCTGAAATTAGGCCACATACTCATCTGATTCGGGATCGGGAAAAACCAGTACAGCACCCACACCCGCCCCACATGGATCGTGGGGAATAACAATGCGCAGATGACCGCAAAAATGGTCATGGCTTCTGCAAACCGGTTAATCGACGTTCGCCATTTTTGACGGAACAAGTGCAGGACTGCAGAGATCAGGGTCCCGGCATGACCGATACCCACCCAGAACACAAAATTGACAATCGCCCATCCCCAACCAACGGGATTGTTTAATCCCCAGATACCGGTGCCTTCCCAGACTAAAAATCCGACAGAGCCCACCAATACCATCAATAGTGAAACGGAAAAGGAAAACAGCACCCACCACATTTTTGGCGTCGGTCCTTCCACAACGCCCGCAATTCTGTTCGTCACCGATGCGAATGATTGATTCCCAGAAATTAACGGCGCGTCTTCGAACATCGGAACCGCAATATCCAGAGGGGCGTCTGCCGATTGTTTGGGTATATGATTTAATAGGCTCACCGGATTACTCGTTACTGAATATGTTTTTCAAAATGATTTTTATTTAATGCAGAATTCTGGTTTCTGATTTTTGCCATGTAGGTCGTTCTGGGCCGGACATTCAACTCTCCCAGGAGCGCATAATCCCGGTTTTGTTTTTTCAATTTTGAAATTCGGCTGTCCGGGTCGTTGATATTCCCGAAGACGATGGCATCTGTTGGGCAGGTCTGCTGACATGCGGTGACGATATCGCCATCTTTCAGATCCTGGTGATTATTCTTTGCCCGTAGCTTTTCCTGGTTTATCCGTTGAACACAAAACGTGCATTTTTCCATGACTCCCCTGAATCTGACAGTCACATCCGGGTTCTGGGCGATTTTGACGATCTCAGGTAAATCCTTGGTAAAATTGTAGAAGTTGTACCGTCTGACTTTGTAGGGACAGTTATTGGCACAGTACCGGGTACCCACACATCGGTTATAGACCATGGCATTCAGCCCTTCATCGGTGTGAACCGTAGCCGTCACCGGACAGACTTGTTCACAGGGCGCCATTTCACAATGCTGACAGGCGATGGGTTGAAATACCATCTCAGGATCTTCCAGATCACCGGAAAAATATCGATCCAACCGGATCCAAGCCATTTCTCTGCCGCGCTCCACCTGGTCTTTTCCAACCACAGGGATATTGTTTTCACTCTGACAGGCGATTGAGCAGGCATTACAACCGGTGCAGACGTTCAGGTCAACCGACATCCCCCATTGAAACCCCTTGTCGTAGGATTTATCTTTCCATAATGAAAACAGATCGGGTTCCTCTACCACTTCTTTCACGAAACCCGGGTTCAGGCGGTATTCATCCAGTGAGGCTTCCCTGAGAATCGCCGGCAGCCGCTTATGGATCGCATCCGCTGCTAATTTATCCGCGTCCAAACCGTGATGGTCCTGCGTACAGGCGATGATTTGAAACCGTCCTGTACCCGTCACCCTGACACCCTGCCGGATGTCAGAATCCAGCGGTTTAAATTTATAGGCATTGACACCGACTTTATTACCGATCCGTCCGGAAGCTGTACGACCATATCCTAATGAGAAAGTGACAGTGCTATCGGCTTGTCCGGGTAATATCCAGACGGGGCATGAGATTGATTTCCCATCGGCCGTAAATTTTGCAATCTCTTTATTTTTCAGGTGATATTTGGCGGCGGTTGAATGACTCATTACCGCCACATTATCCCATGCCACTTTAGTCACCGGGTCTGGATTTTCCATCAACCAACTATTATTGGAAAATTCACCATCCCACAAAGAAGATGAGGGGATAAAAACACATTCCAGTCCGGGAAGGTTTTGTTCAGAAATTTCCGATTTGGTAAATATATTTTTATTCTTCAGAGCAGGACGAACCGCCTGATAATTTGAACCTGAAAACACGCCGTCATGGAGGACATGATGCCAGACCTGTTCAAAATTACCGGAGATCAGTTTTTCTCTCCAGGTAGATTGAACCAGGTCAAACCCCGGCGTCAATTCTCCGGTGGACAGCAGCGAATAAATTTCAGTCAGAGAATGACTGTCGAATAGGGGGGCGATCATGGGCTGGATCACGCTCAGGGTTCCATCGAAAGAAACGGCATCTCCCCAACTTTCCATAAAATGGGAAACCGGCAAATGCCACTCGCAGTTTTGAGCGGTCTCATTTTCACGGTCCGTGAAATGGATCGTATGTTCAACCCGGTTTAACCCTTTCAGGAATTCCCCGTTTTCGTTGGCGGTGTACGCTGGATTCCCACCCAAAATAACCAATGTTTTCACGGATCCTTTGCCAAGATCATCCACCAGTTTTTGATATTCGGTGACGGATGAATTTGCCGTGTGTTCCGGGTGGTAACAGGTAATAGTTTTTCCGTTATTCCGAAGGGCATCATTGATGGCGAATACCAATGCATGGACCTCTGCGGGCTGACGATACCCTGCCAGGACGATGCTTTTGCTTTTATGGGTCGCCAGGTCGACGGCAAGGGCTTTGATCCAGGTGATGTGATCTCTGCCAACGGTGAGGGAACTTGTGGGAAGATCGACTTCCACAGGGATACCGAGGTTCTGCAGTTCTTTCGCCAATTCGATGGTAAAATTCATGATCTGTGCCGATGGAACTTTCAGCCGGTGATCAGCCATTGCACCCGTGACGGTAAATCCGCTTTCGACGGCATATAACCGATTCATCGAATCCTTTTCAGACATTATCCGCCGCGCCTGTGAAAATCTTCGTGAGTTGGCAACGTTATTTGAGTCCAGAAACAGAAAATCCGAATCCAGGGACAGGACGATTGCTGCGGATTCAAAATGGTGGACCGGCTGCAGTTTTTGACGTGAAGCGAGTTCAATCCCCTGGTAAATCCGTTCGTCGGACACGGGATCAAAAACTGTCCAGGTGGCTTTCGGGAATTTTGATAAAAATTCCGTCTTCAGCCGGAATAATGTGGGAGATGCAAAAGCGCTGCTCAAGAGGGAAAGACCTTCACCTGCTACCGCATCGAAAGCCGTCAATTGTTCATTCCAGAACGCAGTAAAGTCTTCCCACCTGACTTCATATCCTTTTCGGGAAGGCGCCTGTGATCTATCAGGATCATATAAATTGAGAATGGATGCCTGCATGAACGCATTGGCACTCCCCATCGAACTGCTGTGGAGCGGATTCCCCTCAATTTTTGTAGGTCTACCTTCGTGGGTCTCAACTACAATCCCCAGTGCATTCGTGCCAAATGGCATCGTGGATGCATAATTTTTTGAAACGCCGGGGATGATCTCTTCCGGTGCATTCACATAGGGGATAATTTTTTCAACAGGTCTGCGGCAGGCTGTTAACCCTGCCAGTGCGATCGAGGCGCCCATCAGACTCAGGAATTTTTTACGGGACAGTTTGTTGGGTAAATCCATGGTTCCCGGAGGAAATTCATTTTCAAGAAAGGTCTGAAATTCAGGAGAATTTGCTAACTGATCATAACTACGCCAATAGGATTTACCATGAGCGGAGTCGATCAGGTTTTCACCATCCGGATCAAGCTGAAAGGCTTTTGGTGGGAACTTCATAGGTTTGGGTTTGTCACTCATCGATGGCACGCCGTGCAATCCGTCGGAGGATTGATATTTCGGTCGATTTTATATTGCTGAGCAAGCAGGAGCTGATTTTCAGGGGGAATCCAGTCCATTTTTGTAATTTCATTCAGGGGACGGAGAAACATATCCGGATTTCGATGACAATCCAGACACCACCCCATGCTCAAGGGCTGAACCTGCATCACCACTTCCATCTGGTCTATTCTTCCGTGACAGGTAGTACATCCCACTCCTCGGATAATATGTGCGGAATGGTCGAAAAATGCATAATCGGGAATTTTATGAATGCGTATCCATTCCATGGGTTTCTTCTCTGCCCAGCTTTGATTGATGGGTAGCAATTTTTCGCTTTCAGGGAGACAAAGGACATGGCAGTTCATACAGGTTTGAGTTGGAGGGACAGTGGCTTTTGCACCGATTTCGACGGCGGTATGACAATATCGGCAGTCCATTCCCAGATCGCCGGCGTGGAGTTTATGACTGTAGGGAACCGGTTGTACCGGCCGGTATCCTGTGTCGGTAAATTTAGGCGAACCAAAATAATTCACGCCGAAAACTACGACAATGGTTGCCACGATGCCTGCAGTCCCGGCAATTATGGGCAATAGATTCCATCTCCTGGTGAAAATCTGTGACGTGATCCAACTCCTCTGTAAAATAATGTGTGATTTATTAAATTAAGACAAACTTATATATCAATTATGGGAAAACGATCGGTTTAAAATCGAGCAAATTTAGGAACACTGTTCAACCCCGGCAAATAAAATTTTCTTTAAATTTCACTTCGTTAAAGCACAATTTTTAAACATATAGTTATTATTAATTGTTTTGTTTAAAAATTAGCAGTCCTAAACAATCATTTTAGGACATTTTAATCCATTAATTTATCAATCTGTTATTTTTCAGAGTGTTTTTTTATAAGTTCGTCTAGCTTAATTAAGGCCTCCATGGGTGTCATGCGGTTTATATCCAATTGACTGATCTCCTGTTTCAGGGCATCATCCCCGCGAGAGAACATATCTACTTGAGATGTTTTCATGACCATCAGAGAAGCTTCGGGGCATGTATCGGTATTCCCCATTAGTTTTTCCAGAACCAAACGTGATCGTTCGATGACGGCAGGAGGAAGTCCAGCCATTTCAGCCACATGAATCCCATAACTTTTATCCGCTCCGCCCGGAATAATTTTTCTAAGAAAAATCACCCGGTTTCCAAATTCTTTAACGGCGACATTCAGGTTGAATGCGTTTGGAAGTTGTTCAGCCAGTTCCACCAGTTCATGATAGTGGGTGGCAAATAATGTTTTTGATGCAACTTCCGGTTTGTTGTGTAGATACTCGGTCACAGCCCATGCAATGGAAAGTCCGTCGTAAGTGGAAGTCCCCCTTCCAATTTCATCCAGGAGGATTAAACTTTTCGGAGTAGCATTATTCAGAATATTGGCGGTTTCGTTCATTTCGACCAGGAATGTGGACTCCCCTCCTGCGAGGTTATCGCTCGCCCCGACCCGTGTAAATAACTTATCCACGATCCCGATTCGGGCATGAGATGCGGGAACAAAAGATCCGCATTGCGCCATGAGAACAATCAATCCCACCTGGCGGATGTAGGTGCTCTTTCCCGCCATATTGGGACCGGTGATTACGCCGATTTGGCAATTTTCCGTATCCAAATGAACATCGTTGGGGATAAACTTCTCACCCACCGGTAACAGCGTTTCCACCACCGGATGCCGGGAATCTTTAAGTTCAATGATATCTGATTCGCTGATTTCCGGTTTGACATAATCATTTTTGTCCGCCACCTCTGCCAGGGCAGCGGCAATATCCAACTTGGCCATGATCTGTGCATTCACCTGAATTGCTTTTGCTGATTTGAGAATATACTCTTTTAGTTCGTCGAAAATATGAGATTCAATTTCGGTGATTTTCTGGTCTGCTGATAATATTTTTTCTTCGTATTCCTTCAGATCAGGAGTGAAATACCGTTCAGAATTCGTCAAAGTCTGTTTTCGGATATACTGCTCCGGGACCTTTTCCTTATGAGCATTCGTGACATCAATATAATAACCAAAAACTTTGTTATAAGCGACTTTCAGACTGGAAATTCCGGTGAGCGATTTTTGTTCGGCTTGATATCTGGCAATCCATTGTCCTGCATGGTCTGAAAGATCACGAAATTCGTCCAGTTCAGGCGAATAACCGGGCCGGATATACCCGCCCTTTGTCTGGTTCACCGGAGGGTCTGCAATCAGCACATCCCTGCATCTCTCCACCACATTTCCCGTATTTTCACATTGTGACATTAATTTGTGAAGCGCAGGTTCATTTTGGGTGAACACTCCGGTAAATACGGGAATTTTAGATAGTGAGACGCCTAATTGAGACACATCCCTTGGTGTTGCCCGGTTTGCAGAGATTTTAGCGATAATCCGGTCAATATCGGACACGGATCGCAACTCCTTCCGGACTTCAGTCAGCATGTTTGCATCACTAAAAAATTCATTCACTTGCTGAAGACGTATTTCAATTTTTCCGGTATTGTACAGGGGCCGTCGAAGGATCTGTTTTAACCGCCGACTGCCTGCCGCCGTGATGGTTTTATCCAAAACGCTGATGAGTGTCCCGTGAATACCCTGGGAAGACAGCGAGTTAAATATTTCCAGGTTTCTCAATGTGAACGAATCCAACCCCATATATCCGCTATTCTGCATTAATGAGATCGTTGTAATATGACCTGCCTCATTCTTAAAATTTTCTCTGACATAATAGAGAACTGCGCCAGCAGAAGAAATTGAAAGGGGATAATCCTCGATTCCGAATCCTTTGAGATTGGCAGTGACGAAATGTGTTTTCAGCAATTCAAATGCGGTGGAGTACTCATATATCCAGTCCGGGATCCCGGAGAAAAACAGGTTTCGTGTTGTGAAAATTGCCTTGATCTTTATCTCCTGACCTTCAGGATACAACAATTCTGAAGGACTGAACTGCCGGAGTATGTAATTGATTTCGGATTCCTGCCATTCGCCTGTAAAAAATTCTCCCGTAGAATAATCCAAAATGGAAATACCGGCTTTCCCATCTGAAATGAACACACTGGCGAGGTAATTATTCTCCCGTTGATCAAGGTATTTATCGGTTAACGCTGTCCCCGGAGTGACGACTTCAACCACATCCCGTTTCACGATTCCCTTCGCTAATTTCGGATCTTCCACCTGTTCACAAATTGCAACCCGATATCCGGCTTTTAACAGTTTAAAAAGATATTGATCCAAAGCGTGATAGGGAAATCCCGCCAACGGAACGGTAGAAGCCGCCCCATTTGCCCGTTTGGTGAGCGTGATTCCCAATACTTCAGAGGCAATTTGGGCATCTTTCTCAAAAGTTTCGTAAAAATCGCCCATCCTAAACAGAATCACTGAGCCGGGATGTTTTTTTTTCGCTTCCCAGAATTGTTTCATAACGGGAGTTATGGTCGTTTTTTTTGTCATTTATTCTTTAGGGGATAAAATGGATGTAAATACAGGTAAACTCCCGGGCTGGTTTGATCCATATCACGGTATTCGTTTCCGGCCCCCGGCGGTACGATACGTGATTTTTTGCTGATCAAAATATTCAAGCAGCGGCATGGCATATTTTCTCGATGTTTCCGCTAATTCTTTAAAGTCACCGACAGACAGTAGATCCTGGTGGTCAAAAAATGAATGAAGTTTGGATTTCAAATTTTCGAAATTCCGACGAGTGAACATGAGGTACCCTTCCACACGGAGGATCTTCCCCTGTTGTTCCGCGATATCCATCAAAAGTTTGATCCGCTTTTCCGGTTCTTGTAACTGGTCTGCCAATTCGCTCAGCTTGGATGAACTGAATTTTTCCTCATCCAGCAGTGTGAGAAGTTTCTCTAACAGTTCATTCTCAGAGGATGATAACTTAATGGCATGTCCCGGTGGATAATAAATTTCCCCCTCATGAGAGAGCATACCGCTATTCACCATAGAATCCAGGATAAACTCCAGGAAGCGTATATCTGCCTTGGTTTTCTGCCTGATCTCTTCTTTTTGTAGTCCCAACCGATATGAATTATTAGATAAAAACTTTTGGAGTTCATTATTGATCTGTTCTTCAAGCGCTGCTACGGTGGATGAAGCGACCAGCCACCGGTCGGTTTTGTATTGAATCCAATTTATGCGATCGTCCAAGTTCACCTTTGAATCCAGCCATTGTGGTGAACGGCTAAAAACCAGTTTGGCACGTGTTTCATTCAGGGGTCTTGCGCCCCAGCTTTGTATCATTTTTACCAATCTGTCTTCGTACGTCCCGTAGAAGAGATTTTTCACGAGATTCGAAGCGGTTTTCAATTTATCATTGATCATATTGAGTAAAATTTCACCCCCACCGATAGTATCTGTTGGGGAATAAGTTCGAATTATATATTTATCTCCCCACCCGGCGATCAAAGGGGTTTCAAGCGCATAGATGACCGGACTTTCTTCTCCTGGTTTGAGGCTTGATTTGTCAATGATAAAAATTCTCGCCATCACCTCCTGAGTACCCAGATGTATCCGCACCCTTTGGTTCTGTCTGACCGGTTTTTGAGTCCGCGACAATAGTTTTAAGGTCGCACCTATCTGCGTTGTGGGTTGAAAATAACCGGGTTCCGCCAACACATTCCCCCGGGAAAGGTCCTCGCGCCCGATCTCGACATTGGTTAGATTTATCGCTGCCCGATCACCCAGTTCAACGGTATTCACCGGGCGATGGTGACTCTGCAAACCTCTCACTTTTACCAGTTTTCCCTGTGGCAGCATTTCAACAGTATCCCCAATGGACAGACGACCGGAGGAAACCGTTCCGGTGGTCACCGTCCCAAATCCTTTGATGGAAAAAACCCGATCCACATTTTGACGGAAGAATCCGTAATCTGACTTCTCATTGATCCGACTTTTTAACTCCAGGATGGTTGCGGATAGCTCCTGAATACCGATATTTTTAACAGCAGATGTATGAACTACCGGTGCATTCTGGAGGAAGGTTTCTTTCACCAGCTCATGGATGTCGGATTCAATGAGCATCAGCCAGTCTTCATCTGCAAGATCGACTTTATTAAGGACGATACATCCGGTTTTTACGCCAAGAAGACTGAGGATATCCAGATGTTCTCGGGTTTGGGGCATGACGCCGTCGTCTGCTGCAACCACCAGCAATGCAGCATCCACACTGCTGACGCCAGACATCATATTTTTTACAAATTTCTCATGTCCCGGTACATCAATGAGGGTGATCTGTTCGGACAGGAATGCAAAGCCAAGGTCAATGGTCATTCCCCGTCTGATCTCATCCTTTAATCGATTGGTATTCACACCCGTCAAAGCCTGCACCAATGCCGTTTTTCCATGATCAATGTGTCCGGCTAATCCGATGATGATTTGTTTCATTTTACTAAGCTTAATATTGCAGCGGTAATGAGGGATTCCTGTCCAGGCAATACTGCTTTCAGATCAATCCGGAAACGGTTACCCGAGATGTATCCTAATACTGGTGTGTCAAGATTCCGGAAGCGATATGCCAAATCAGCCGCAGACCGGTCTTGGGGTGAAAATACAATTGCCATACTGGGGATTTTCTCGGTGGGTAGAGAACCGCTACCGGCTTCTACATAAGATGGGGATATATGGATTCCGTGTTCTGTTAAAATTGCATTGTCAATGGGATCTAATATTTCCCCGGCGACCAGAACCAAATCCTGCGGGGTTCGCTGAAGTAACCATAAAGTGAGATTGTTCGGGTGGATATCTGTGGGTTTTAAATAGGTTCTCAGGGTTTCATCCAAAATGGCATGGGTCATCTTATCTACGCGAAGTGCACGGTACAGAGGATTTTTTTGGAGTTTGTTCACTATGGATTTTTTTCCGCAGATAATTCCAGCCTGTGGTCCGCCCAGGAGTTTGTCTCCGCTAAAGGTAACTATAGTCGCGCCACCCCGGATAAATTCACACACCTGAGGCTCACGGGGAAGCCCCAATTGAGTGAGATTGGCGATGGCTCCGCTGCCCAGATCCATTAATAATGGAATTCTCTTCTTTTTGCACCACCCGGACAGATCCCTGAATTCTACCTGATGGATAAATCCTTCAATTTTAAAATTGCTTGTATGCACAACCAAAATAGCAGCGGTTTGATCCGTGACCGCATTCTGATAATCCTTCAGGTGGGTTTTATTGGTAGTGCCGACTTCCTTCAAGATACATCCGGATTTCAGGATCACATCGGGAATTCTGAAGGAACCGCCAATTTCAACCTGTTGTCCGCGGCTGACGATAACCTCCTTCCCTTCGGCGATGGTGTTTAACATCAGTAGTACTGCAGCGGCATTATTATTAACAACCAGGGATGACTCGGCTCCGGTCAGTGATTGTATTAACTCCCGAACAATCCCGGATCGTTCACTCCTGTTTGCAGTCGTCAGGTCCAGTTCCAGATTTATATATCCGGTAGTTTTCGTACACACATCTTCCATGATTGCCTTCGAAAATGGGGCTCTACCCAACCCGGTATGCAGGATAATCCCGGTACCGTTGATGATATTTATTAGTTTTGACGAATGGTCATGGTTTATCTGTTTGACTACCTGTCCAATGATGAAGTCGGGAGTAAGGGTTCCCGAATGGCCCTTGATGATGGATTCTCTGATTTCTGCGAGGAAATTGCGTATTGATGACCTGACCAGAGAGTACGGAAGATTGGGGATTTTTCCTGATATTTTACTTAAAATCACATCTACGGAAGGAATTTGTCTAAGGCGATCCTGACCGGGTTTTTGTTTTTTCAATGCGTTCATTTGAATTGGGTTGACATCATAAAAATGAAAAACTTCCCTTCGATAGAGAGTAGAAAAATACATCGGGTGATTTCAATCTCACAAACGAAAGAACGACGAGTGGCGGGAATATGAAGTTTCATCACGGAAAAGCAAGTATTGGCGGAATCGTGAAAAATCAGAGGATAGCCGCACTCTGGTAATTTTGAATCAGACACCAACCATTATGCGTCGGGCTTAGGTTCGATGGGTCGACGGGATATCCAAAGCGCAAGCAGGACAGCGGGCAACAACACAATGGTCAGTGAGGGAAAAATGTATCGAATTTGAAAGTATTCTCCGATATAACCACCTGCAGTGGCTGCGAAAGACCCTATACCAAAACCAAGACCTGACGAGATCCCGTAGACCATACCCCGATTATCTCTGGGTGTAATATCTGCGATAAGACTGTTTAAAACCGGTTGATATGAAAAATTTACTGCGCCAAGAAGTCCTGCGGCAATCAGCATTACCCATCCCTGTGAGAACCCCATGATCAGCATGAATGGAATATTTAATCCTACGACCCACACCAACAGGTTTTTTCGTTGAAAATATTCACCCAGTTTGCCACCGATCATTTGACCGAAAATTCCCAGCATTAAAACCATCGCCGTTAGGACGCCCCCCCGGGTGACTGCATTTAAAATGCCATGGATACTTTCTGAAAAATAAATCGGCATAAAATTAAAAATACCATGATGCGCAAACCCCCAAAGTGCGGCGATTACAAAAACAGTATTATGGACCGGACGGATCGTATTTTTAAAGGATAAAGCGTGCGGATTTTTAATGATCACATCCTTGCCTAATCTGAGGACGGAATAGGTACCCCCCAGGAGAGCGAGGACACCTAGCAGAATGTATGCAGCCCGCCAATCCATGAAACCGGCGATCCCACCACCGATTAATGGACCGAGTGTTAACCCGAGACTACCTGAAATTCCGTGGATCCCCATATTCCGGCTGACACGGTGGGTGTTACTGATAAGGCTTAACCCAGCGGGATGATAGAGCCCGGAAAACAAACCTAATAATCCGAGTCCTATGGCAAGCCCGGAAAAAGTATGAGAGATTGAGATCAGCACAACCGAAAGGGAAATTCCAAAAAAATAAATGGTCAGAACGTTTCGTGGGCCGATCCGATCTACCAGATATCCAGCGGGAAAAGCCGTCAGACCGAAACATAAGAATTGAATGGTTCCTAGTTTACCTAAGGATACCAGGGAAACCTCGAAATCGCCTTTGAGGACGATCATGATTGCCGGGAAAATCAAAGTAATGCTATGGACTAAAGCATGCCCGATACTGGTGGTAATTAAAATGGAGCCTGACTGATTCATTAAATAAAAAAGCTCCCACTTATGGTCAAATGGGAGCTTATATTGATTCGATAATGACCTACAATCGTTCTTTAATACGGGCGGCTTTCCCTTTTAATTCTCTCAAATAGTAGAGTTTTGCCTGTCTGACTTTTCCTCTGCGAACCACTTTAATGGAGTCGATATTGGGTGAGTGAAAAGGAAATATCCGCTCTACGCCGACGCCGCTTGAAATTTTTCGAACGGTGAACGTTTTATCAATCCCGTGACCGGCAGACATGGCGATCACGACACCTTCGTACATCTGAATCCGGGTCCGGTTACCTTCTCGGACTTTTACACCGACAGCCACGGTATCCCCGGATTTAAATTCAGGAATATCTGTTTTTAGGTCTTTTTGAGTTGCTATTGCTATTTTATCCATTTTTATTCCGCTTCTTTTGGTTCTAAATATTTTTTAAATAGGTCAGGTCTGTTTTTTTTTGTTTTCTCAATCTGATTAACCAGGCGCCATTTGGCAATTTTTTGATGATGCCCTGATAACAGAATTTCCGGTACGGTCATTCCATCAAATTCCTCCGGTCTCGTGTAATGCGGTCCATCCAGTAAGTCATGCGTAAATGAGTCGGTCTCCGCAGATTCAAAAGTGTTGATCACACCTGGAATCAATCGTATAACCGTATCCAAAATTACCATTGCGGGTAATTCCCCACCCGTCAGGACGTAATCGCCAATAGATATTTCATCCGTCACATACCGATCGCGAATCCGTTGATCGATCCCTTTATAATGACCGTGAATAAAAATCAGTCTTTCTGCTTTTGACAAGTTTTCTGATATTGTTTGATTCAACAGTTTCCCGTCAGGCGAAGGAAAAATAATCCTGACATTTTCACCGGGAAGTGCATCCGATCGTGCGGCTTCAATCGCACGGCTCAATGGTTCAGGTTTCATTATCATCCCGGAACCGCCTCCGAACGGATAATCGTCTATCCGGTAATGAGGCGGATCAGCATACGAAAACAGATTGTGCACCACATACCTGACCAGTTCCTTTTTCCCGGCAATTTTCAGTATGCTTTCATCGATAATGGCATTGACCATATCCGGGAATGGTGTAATTAAATGGACGGAGATCATATTTCTAAAAAACCGTCAATCAATTTTACAGTCACCCTATGTTTCTCAAAGTCAATAAGCCGGATGAATTCGTCTACCATTGGGATCATAATTTCCTTTTCCTGGACATCCGCCACAAGCATCTCATTAGCCGGAAACGTCAATATATCTTTCACAATCCCTATGTATTTGCCGGATTCATCTATCATTAAATACCCAATCAGATCTGCGATATAATAATCGCTGTCTGATACTGCGGGAAACATACTTCTTTCAACCGAAAGCATGTACCCGATGATGGGTTTCACATCATCAATTGTTTCAAATTCTTCAAACTGAACGGTTGCAAATTTGAGTGTGTACCGAACCGACCTGATGCGAACATTCCTCTTCTTCCCTCCCTCATATTCTAACCTTGCGCTCAGATGAGGCTGCAGAGTTCTTGAGGAGGGATTAAATAATATGATCTTCACTTCACCCCACAGTCCGTGAGGTTTTACGACCTGACCGAGTTGAATGTACTTTCTGGGTTGGGTATTATTCAATAATTTCGAGAATCGCCCTCTTTCCGCCTGCTTTTGCATTTGCCGCAGAGAGGAGGGTCCGAATCGCACTTACATTTTTACCATGTTTCCCGATCACCTTGCCAAGATCATCCTTTACAACGGTTAGTTCAAAAATTCGAGTCGTGTCGCTTTCAACCACTTTCACACTCACGTCATCGGGGCTATCGACGATTTCTTTCACAATGTGCAATAGTAACTCTTTCATTGTTCCACCTTTGTTTTTGTTAACCTTACTCCAGTATTCAAAACCAGATTCTTAATTATTAAGAATCAGATTCTTGAGATTATGCTTTGATATCTTCTGTGCTGTTATCAACGACGGCCACATCTTCAGCTTCTTCAGAAGGCTGATCTTCTGCCTGTATATTTTCATCCTCACCCGCGGAAACTTTTACCAGTTCAATAGTTGGCGGCATGGGGGCGTCTATCTGGCTTTTGGCGGTCTCTACGCGTTCAGCCTTCGAGGTTTCCCAGGCTTCCATGGCGAGGGAAACTTCATCCTCACTTTTGCCCATTCGGATAAGATGCATCCGATAACTGATACCGGTGCGCCTCATAATACCGGATACCGTATCAGATGGAATAGCCCCCTGCCCCAGCCAGTAGATCGTCCGATCAGATTCCAGATGAAGTTTATTTTTGCTTTGGAGGGGATCATACCAGCCCAGCGATTCAATTTCCCGACCATCCCGGCGAGTATGGGAATCCATCACAACAATACGATAAAACGGACGCTTTTTTCGGCCGGTTCTTTTTAAACGGATTTTTACTGACAAAGGTTACCTTTCTTTAATTAAAACCAATGGGATTATACCCCTTATTCATTCTTTTCATTTTCTGGATCATTTTTTTCATTTGGGAAAACTGCTTTAACAACTGATTAACCTCAAAGACGGATCTCCCGGCACCCATTGCGATTCTTTTGCGCCGGGAACCATTAATTATTTCAGGCATCGTTCTTTCATTTTGAGTCATCGAATTTATGATTGCTTCTACCCAGTTCAATTGTTTATCATCAATGGATAAGCCTTTTAATTTTGCTGCACCCGGAATCATATTCAACATTTGCGAGATGGGACCCATTTTCTTTATTTGTTTTAATTGACTCCGGAAATCATCCAGGGTAAACGTGTTTTGAATCAGTTTATTTTGAAGCCTTTGAGCTTCTTTTTCATCACCCATTAATTGGGCTTTTTCAACCAGAGAAACGACGTCGCCCATACCCAGAATTCGCTGTGCCAGGCGGTCAGGATGGAAAACTTCCAGTCCTTCAATACCTTCGCTGGTTCCCATAAACTTCACCGGTTTCCCCGTGGTTTTTCGAATAGATAATGCCGCTCCGCCTCTTGCATCCCCGTCCATTTTGGTTAATATAATACCGGTGAGTTCAACTACATTTGAAAAAGCGGTTGAAGAATTCACAGCGTCCTGCCCCGTCATGCTGTCTGCAACGAATAAGATTTCATCCGGAGACGATACCCGGATAATGGATTTCAGTTCGTCCATTAAAAGCTCATCTACGTGCAGTCTTCCGGCAGTATCAACAATCACTACATTTGCACGGGCTGCCCGACTTGCTTTTAGACCATTCTTCACCACGGCAACGGGATCCTTGCTTTGCTCGGTGTAGACAGGAATACTGATACTTTTTCCTAAAATCCGTAGTTGATCAATGGCTGCGGGTCGTTGGAGATCCGCTGCAATAAGGAACGGATTTTTAGAATGCCTGATTTTCAAAAAACGCGCCAGCTTTGCACAGGTTGTAGTTTTACCGGACCCCTGCAAACCAGCCATCACGATCACGGTCTGACCTGATGCATTAAATTGGATGTTTTCACTTTCTCCCCCAAGGAAGGCCGTCAGTTCATCCCGGATGATCTTCACAAACTGCTGTCCCGGATTCACCGATGTCAGGACCGCCCCGCCTTTTGCTTTTTCTTTGACCTCTTCTACAAAATCACGGGCGACCTTATAATTTACATCCGCTTCCAGAAGAGCCCGGCGTACATCACGCATCGCATCCTGAATGTTGCTATCGGTGATCTTACCTTGTCCTTTAATATTCTTTATAACTCGGTTCAGTCTATCTTGAAGTTGTTCTAGCATATCTAATCTTCAAAAAACAGGTTAATAAACAGCCTGAAAAGTTATATTGAATGAGATTTCGTCTGCAAGTTAATTGAGTGTAATAATTCAAAGACCAATCACTCCAAATTATTCATGAGACAACCTTGAATTGCAAATTAAAAGTCACCCTGAACTCGTCTGATTACGATTTCTTCTGTCACGGCGTTGCCTGGTAGTGTGATGGCGTAAACGACCATTTTTGCAACATCATCATCCTGCATCATTTCGTCCCGTGGGAAGTCTGTGCTGGTATTCTCCCAGAATGATGAATCCACTGCGCCGGGATGAACCGATATTACCTTGATATGATTCTGCCTGAGTTCACGCCTAAGGCTGTCCGCCAGACCACGTAACCCATATTTCGACGCCACATAACCGGCGGAGTAGGGATATCCCCACTTCCCCGCTACTGAATTCATAAAAACGATAGACCCCTGATTACGGTTTTGCATCGCAGGGATGAACCCCCGGGAAACCAAAAACGCTCCACGAAGGTTCACATTGATCATTTGATCCCAGTCTTCAGTTGTGTGGGTTGCAATTTTTGAAAATAATCCCAGACCGGAATTATTGATGACCGTGCCTACAAATCCCAGTTTCTCACTTTCTGAAACCAGGTTTTGTACCGATGATTCAGAGCAAACATCGGTGGGAATAACCGTGCAAGTTCCTGAACTTTCCTCAATTTCGCTTCTGACCCTATTCAGTTTTTGTTCATTCCGCGAGGCTAGAATGACATGGTAATTTTGTCCCGCTAACCGCATTGCAATGACTTTCCCTATTCCGGATGAAGCGCCGGTTACGAGGGCGATCGATTGAGTATACTCTGACATTACCCGGCTGCAATCAGGTTGAGAGCGCTCCCCGCCTTAAACCACCCAATTTGCTTTTCACTGAAAGTATGCAGAACGGTAATCGATTCTGTTGCGCCATCAGAATGATGTAAAAAGACCTTTAAACATTTTTCCGGGATAAAATGATTCAACCCGATGATGTCGAACTTGTCGTCCTCCCTGATTTTATCGTAATCGGATTTATTTTCGAAGGTAAGCGCCAGAATCCCTTGCTTTTTAAGATTGGTTTCGTGGATCCGGGCAAAGGACTTCACAAGTACTGCCCGAACACCCAAATGGCGGGGTTCCATCGCCGCATGTTCCCGGGAAGATCCTTCTCCGTAGTTTTCATCACCAACGATGATTGTACCAATTCCCGCTTTTTTATATGCACGGGCAATGGAGGGTATTTCTCCGGTTTGCCCCGACAGCAGGTTTTCCACCTGGTTTACCCGGTTATTAAATGAATTAGTAGCGCCAATGAGCATGTTATTGGAAATATTGTCCAGATGTCCCCGGTATTTTAACCACGGCCCCGCCATCGAGATATGATCTGTTGTACACTTTCCTTTTGCTTTGATCAACAAATAAAGACTCGTCATATCTTCACCATCCCATTTAGGGAAGGGTGTTAATAACTGCAGCCGTTTAGAATCCGGGCTGACATGGATCGTGATCCGTTTCCCATCTGACGATGGCTCCACATAGCCCGGATCTCTGACATCAAACCCATTTGCCGGCAGTTCTTCACCTTCAGGGGGATCAAGACGGACCAAGTCGCCGTACTCATTGATCAGTGAATCCGTCACGGGATTAAAGGTCAGCCTCCCGGCAATTGCAAACGCTGTGACGATTTCAGGAGATGCAACGAATGCATGGGTGTTTGGATTGCCATCATTCCGTTTGGCAAAGTTTCTGTTAAAAGACGTAATGATAGAATTTTTTCCCTGGTTTTCAGCACCATGCCTTGCCCATTGACCGATGCAGGGTCCACATGCATTTGCAAGCACAACTCCCCCCATATCACGGAATGCGGATAATTGTCCATCCCGCTCAACGGTGTATCTTACCTGCTCAGACCCCGGTGTGACTATAAAATCGGACTTCACTTTTAAATGTTTGGCAACCGCCTGATTCGCCAAAGAAGCAGCCCGGTCGAGATCCTCGTAAGAAGAATTCGTACACGAGCCGATGAGTCCCACATCTAATTTTTCCGGGAAATCATTTTCTTTTATGGCAGCAGCAAATTGAGAAATGGGAAACGCCCGATCGGGGGTAAAGGGACCATTGACGTAAGGCTCCAACGCTGACAGATCAATTTCAATCACCTGATCATAATAGTGGGAAGGATCCACATACACCTCGGGGTCAGCCTGTAGATGAGCCGCAACGCTTTCAGCAGCGACTGCGACTTCAGTTCTTCCTGTTGCAGATAAATATCTTGCCATAGATTCATCAAATGGGAACAGGGATGTGGTTGCGCCGATTTCCGCACCCATATTGCAAATGGTGCCTTTACCGGTACAAGACAGACTTTCGGTCCCGTCACCAAAGTATTCGACGATGAAACCGGTACCTCCTTTTACGGTGAGAATTCCTGCGAGTTTTAAGATAACATCTTTCGGGGATGTCCATCCCTGTAATTTTCCGGTGAGTCTGACGCCCATCACTTTGGGGAATTTCAATTCCCAGGGCATCCGGGTCATAACGTCAACGGCATCTGCACCGCCGACGCCAATGGCAATCATCCCGAGACCGCCTGCATTGACGGTGTGGGAATCGGTCCCCACCATCATACCACCGGGAAAGGCATAATTTTCCAGAATCACCTGATGGATAATCCCTGCGCCGGGTTTCCAGAACCCGATCCCGTATTTATTGCTAACAGAAGACAGAAAATCATACACTTCGGAATTAATATCCAGTGCGGACTTCAGATCTTCTACGGCACCCGTTCGCGCCTGGATCAGGTGATCACAGTGGACAGTAGTGGGAACCGCCACGCGATCTCTGCCGGTAACCATAAATTGAAGCAATGCCATCTGAGCAGTTGCATCCTGCATCGCCACGCGGTCCGGCTTAAAATCCGCATAATCCGATCCCCGTTCAAAGGTCCGAATTTGTGTTTCGTATAAGTGAGCATATAAAATCTTTTCTGTAAGTGTGAGTGGTTTGCCGAGAAATTGTCTGATGGTTTTAATCTTTGCCGGAAGACCTGCGTATGTGTGCCGGATCATGTCAATGTCGAATACCATGGAATCTCCTGATAATGATAGGTGGATAAATAGCAGTTGAACCTGTAAAACAGGAATATTTGCTTGTCAATCAGCAATGAAATTTACACGGACTGCCAGTGTGCGACCAAGGATCACGAAGGTAATTTATAGCGCATTTCCGATGAATTTCAAAATGATACTATTGAGTATAAACCGTTTTTCAGCGCAGAATATCTTCCTTAATTTTTGTCATGAAACTATTTCGATATTGGGTAATCACCGGACTTTTCCTTTTTTCACACATTGCGGCTGAATTTCATACAGAATTCAATATAGATCTTGTAAAAACTCCAACGGTAAAATCGACCTATTTCTCCTTTCCCGGAGCCAATTCACAACATGTTTACGATGGCATTATTTTGGACATGTTTAGATGGCAAATTCGTACAGATGACCCTTCCCGGGTTCATTGGTCACTTAGGGATACGGTATGGACGCAGGTTGAAGGAACATCCACTGTGAGCCCTATCAGTCAGTTTTATGAATTTTCATTACACGCCATGAAGGATGATCGTTACTTTCTTGATTTTATCCCCTGGAAAAGTATGCCGGATGGCGGAATAGCTTACCTCTCCAAAGGCAGGATCGAACTATCAATCAAACCTGAAGATGGAGATATTATGAGCGGTCCCGGGATTAAACCGACGATCCTGCCGCCGGCTCTGAACCGGTCTGCGACGGATTCCCTTCAGTATCTTATCCTCACCAATCAGACGCTTTTGCCAGCAGCAGAAGCCATTGTCACCCTGTACAGTGAAGAGATTGCCCCGGAATACCGGCTGAACACCGGTATTGCATTGATGGATACCCTCACACAAACAGTACGCGAATTTTTACTGCAATCCATCATCAATGCCCCTCAATTACAGTATGTTCTGTTTTTGGGGGACGAAACTGTCATTCAGCCGATGTATATATTTACTTATGATCCGACCATACCGGGACTGATACAAAGACCATCGGATGATTTTTTCACATCCTTACCAGAATACTCTTCTTATCCCCAGGTAACGACGGGGCGGGTACCGGTACATCAACTTCCACAGGCGGTGTCATTTGTAGAAAAATTACGGTCCTATTTACTGAGCCCGGTTCAGGGAAACTGGCGCGAAAAACTGGTGCTGCTGGCAGACGATACCAATAAGATTAATAGTAACATTTCCACTGAAATTTCGCACGTCGAAAATTCGGATGAGATCTATCAGATGCTGGATCGTCTTCTGGAAATCCAACCCATTTACGGGACAGAGTTCCAGGCCATACCCGGCGACGGGTGGTTACTTCAACCTGATATGACAGAAATGGCGCTCCAAAGCATCAATGACGGTATCGCGATGATCAATTATATCGGACACGGGTCACCCACAACACTGGCTGACGAAAAGATCATTCTCATGAATCGTGACATCGCTTCTATTCACGATCCAACCGGAGCCATCTGGGTTGTGGGAACGTGTTCCTTCGGATGGTATGATGATGAGGACTGTATGACTGAAGAACTTTTGGCAAGATCTGATGGCAGCATCGGGGTAATATCTACAACGTATAAAGTAAATGTTTATTCAAATTCAAATTATCTGATGAGACTATTTGATCACGTCCGTGGATTCATTAACTCCGAGAACTCATTCCGCCTTGGAGATCTGGTACGATACTCCAAGGCAGGGGGTCAGGATTATTGGTTTCATACATTTGGCGATCCGGCGATGCCCCTCCCATTTCCAAAAAAAGAGAATGTGATTGACACGGTTTACACATCCCCGGCGTTCGGGATTTTACAGCCCTTTATGCTCCAATTAACCTCAGGATATGGATTTTCATATGGATATGCGGACATCAGGGGCGAACCGTCTCATGTTACCCGTCTATACGAATCCGGGACAATTGAATTAACGTATGTACTGCCGGGTGAAGTCATCTACCAGGGAATCTTCGACTCAGACCTAACTTTCATTGTACCTCTGGATATTACCGCGTGTGATACGTGTACCGGAACCCTGAGAGTGTATTCTGAAAATGGAGGAATTCACACGGATTTTCTGGATCATATTCCGATTCTCCCCTTTACCGGCAGCCTGGTTGATACCGTTGGTCCGCAAATCATGATCTACCAGAATGATCATTTCATCACGGATCAAGGTGCGATCTTCCCGCCCTATCATCTTCAGCTACGATTCACCGATGACTCGGGTATCAATCTCACCGGCAGCACTGGCCACAGTCTCCTATATCAAATTGATGAAAAATCATTCGTGGAATTCACCCATCATTATACCTCTGTCTCTCCAACTGAAGGATTTTTTAACCTGGATCTTTCCGATGAACCTATAGGCAGTCATACAATGCGGGTTGAAGTTTGGGATAATGCCAATAATCGATCGGAAAATTTATATACTTTATACTTTTCGGATACCGGATCGTTCGGGGTTGAACTGATCTATAACTATCCGAATCCTTTTGCCGAAGATACCTATTTTACGTTCCATCTTTCTCAGCCGGCAGAGGTTTCAATCCGGATATTTACCTCGGATGGTCAAACTCTCATCACACTTAAAACAAATTCTTTAAGCTCCGGTTACCATTCAGTATATTGGAATGGGAAAGATTCACATGGATTATCTCCGGCAAACGGGACTTATTTTTACCAATTGATAGCGAATGCTGACAATGGTAAGAAATTTGAGAGCCTTCATAAAATGACACGGCTGAAATGACATGCGGTGGATTTTAGCATCCGGAAGTCCCAGAAGAAAACAATTACTGGAATTAATAGATCTCCCGTTTGAAACGGTCCCACCCAATGTCGATGAGTCCCTAAAATGTTCTGAGTGTACACCTGCAGAGGTTTGCTGCAAGCTCGCAGAACTGAAAGCCTGCGAGATCAGCTCACAATATCCGGGAGCTATCGTCATTGGAGCGGATACCATTGTTGTCCTTGAAAATGAGATCATCGGAAAACCACAGAACGACAAGGATGCCAAATCGATTCTCCGTCGGCTGTCCGGGCACACACATCAGGTCTTTACGGCGGTGTCAATTCAATGTCTTCACCCTCAAATCCATCACACATTTTTCGAAGCGACAGATGTAACTTTTAAAGCGTTGTCTGATACGGAGATTGAGTATTATGTAAATCACTATAATCCCTTTGACAAAGCAGGGGGTTATGGGATTCAGGATTTTAGTGCTGTTTTCGTATCTTCGATCCAGGGATGCTACCACAATGTTGTGGGTTTTCCGCTATCCAGGTTCACCCGTGAATTGAGGACGCTGAATTTGTCAATTCCCGGGGGTCCGCTTTGATCATGACGGGATCATCCAATTCTTGAGTCGATTTCAAACTTATATTTATGATAAAATACATAACGATTTTTTTCGGTATTTATTCAGCTTTCCCGATCATTTCGTCCATGAAAATAATTAATTTGATCCATTTAATTCCAACTTAAGGGCTTCGAAGATGGCAAATGCAGATACATTTTATAAAAATTTAAAGATCCACCGGGAGAATCAGGGTATAAGCCTCACAGAAATTTCCGAGCGTACAAAAATAAACGAACGATATTTTGAATCCATTGAAAATGGGCAGTTTACGGTACTCCCGACCGTGTATATGCGGTTGTTTTTACGATCTTATTGTATAGAGATCGGCGCAGACCCTGATCAGGCGTTGAAGGATTATGAATCATATACGACCGGGAAAGTAACTCAAAAACCTGAATTGAAATTTAAACCGGTTGAAGAAGATGGGAATACTGGAGATTCAAAGTCAGATACGATCGATTTTGGGAATTCCATCAGCCGGAAAAATATCATCTATTTTATCATCGGAATTATCATTATTTTTTCACTGGTCAAATTTGTCAGTTATTTATCCCATGAAGCTGAAGGATCAAATCCGATAACTCTGAACGAAGCGGATTTAGACACCAATACGGTTACAGAGTCCCGGGCGATACCGGGTGAAGATCAAACTTTTAGCATTTTACCCAAGCCATCGCAGTTGGAAGAATATTTCGTCTATAATACTCGGAAATTGGTGCAGCAGAAAGCCTATAGGATGAGCGTTCGACCTCCATTTAAAATGACGATATCCGCCTATGCCCGTACAAAAGTGCACATCACATCACAGGGCAATAATTTATTTGATGGTATTTTAAATGTTCATGATACCCGGTCCTTTACCGATCTAAACACGATTAAATTTGATTTCTGGAGTGCGCAGCATATCCGCGCAGATATCAATGGCGCCGATCTCATCCCATATTTACCCACCTTGGACAGGGCGATCAGAGGATCGCTGGATTCTGATGGCTCACTCTCGATACAAATCTTCAGTCACTGATCTCGTGATGACCCTTTCAGGATAATTTCCCG
>Ga0100387_10000683_pt1 | contig 27993 bp, 28 predicted proteins | sample CryGeymeta201511_FD_81547 | JGI IMG/M metagenome (GOLD analysis project Ga0100387, IMG submission 81547) | Groundwater microbial communities from Crystal Geyser aquifers in Utah, USA - Crystal Geyser metaG 2015-11 | ecosystem: Environmental > Aquatic > Deep subsurface > Groundwater | place... | reverse complement strand
TCAAAAACTGTCATTTCAACTTTTACATCTTTTATTTTGATCGGATCAATTGAAAAAATATCTTCACTCAGTACGATTAAATCTGCAAGTTTACCGGTTTCTATAGTTCCTTTAATATCTTCTTCAAAAGATGCATACGCGCAGTTGATAGTGTAGCATTTAATAGCATCTTCTAAAGAAATTTTTTGTTCGGGAATCCAGCCATCGGGATTTTTATCGTCCAACGTACGACGCGTAACGGCAGCATAAATACCAAGCAATGGATTAAGCGGTGCAACAGTCCAATCTGTTCCGAAACACATTTTAACTCCGTTATCAAGAAAATCTTTGAGTGGGTATGCTTCGTTTATTCTTTTTTTACCTATTCTTTTCTCAGCCCAAACTCCGTCATCTATTAAATGATATGGTTGGACAGAAGCAATAACTCCAATTTCTGCAAAACGTTTAACATCTTCCAAACGGACGTGCTGCGCATGCTCAATTCTAAATCTTCTATCCCACACGGGGTTTTTGTTTTTAATATTTTCATAAACATTAAGCATGTACGAGTTAGCCTTGTCGCCAATGGCATGAGTTGAAATCTGGAGATGATTTTTATCTGCATCCATTGCCCATATTTCCAGGCAGCCATTAGTTACAATATCCATTGCTAATCCGGTTGTTAATGTGTCCTGGTCATATCTTTCGAAAAACCAGGCGGTGCTGCTTCCGAGAGAGCCATCTGCAAAAGCTTTTAAAGAACCCATTTTTAATTTATCACTGCCGGATGGGACTTTTATTTCATCATCAATCAGCTTCTGATAGCTTTCTATAGGCATACGCGTATATATGCGGCAGGTAAGTTTATTTTCCTTTTCAGCGCGGCGGTATGCTTTCAAGTCATTTGAGTATGTTATATCCTGTACGCTGGTAACGCCAAGTTGTTTTGCATGATCAAGTGCGGTAAGCAGTGCAGTGTAATATTCATCTTCAGTAGAAGCGGGAATAAATTTGCTGACGAGAGAAATAGCATTGTCTTTAAGAATGCCGGTAGGTTCGCCTGTATTTTTATCTTTAACAATTAAACCGCCTTCCGGACTTTCAGTATCTTTTGTTATACCCGCAAGTTTTAACGTATAAGAATTAGTAAGCGCCATGTGTCCATCGAATCGGTCAATTAGGATCGGAGTGTTGGAAGTGAATTCATCCACCATTTCTTTTGTCGGAATGTCTTTTACTTCCCAGGCTTCGTGATCCCAGTTGCCGCCGGTAATCCATTTGCCTTGATGTGTGGAAGCATATTCTTTTAATATTTTTTTGAATTCGGAAGTTGATTTAGCGGGGCGAAGATCAATCCCGTTCAGATAAAATCCGCCGCTTAAAAAATGAACATGATTATCGATAAAGCCAGGCATCATAAATTTGCCTTGGAGATTAATTTTTTCGGTAGAGGCATCAATGAATTTTTCAGCATCATTGTTGGAACCGACAAAAATTATTTTGTTGTTTTCAATAACAACAGATTCAGCAAGCGGTTGTTTGTCGTTTACAGTATAAATTTTTCCATTTACAAAAGCGAGTTTATTTTGAGCCATACCTATTCCTGATACTAATAAAAAAAGAATTATTACAAAATGTTTCATAAAAACCTCATTAGTTGAAGTTGAAGAAATGAGTTAAATTAGTTATAGATAAAATAATAATAACCGGAAATAAACCAAACAAAAAATATTTTTTCATTGTATCACAACCAAACATAATATATTTTTTACCAACTCATATTTTGATAATTACAAAGGAAGCATGGACGAATTATTAACTATAAAAGAAGCCAGCGAGTGGGCAAGCGATTTTCTACTGTGTGTTGTTAGCGAGTCAAACATCTTATATTTGATTCAATATGGAAAAGTTAAAAAGCACAATGGCGGCAATTCGTTTTTGTTGATGTGGACGATCTCAAAAATTACTATGACTCATATAAAGTCCAGCGAGAAATAAATATGCGTGATATTACGACGACAATATTATTAGGCAACGCGAGAGAAGTATTAAGAACATTGAATAAAAATTCAATTGATTTAATTGTGACTTCACCACCATATGCTGATAGGAGAAAAAATACCTATGGCGGAATATTACCAAAAAAGTATGTTGAATGGTTTTTACCAATAAGCGAGCAATTATTACAAGTTCTAAAACCGACAGGGACATTTATTTTAAACATTAAGGAAAAAGCGGAAAATGGAGAGCGCGATACCTATGTGCTCGATCTTATTTTAGCGCTTCGGGAACAAGGTTGGTTATGGACAGAAGAATTTATTTGGCATAAAAAAAATTGTTATCCTGGAAAATGGCCGAATCGTTTTAGAGATGGTTGGGAGCGTCTTTTACAGTTTAACAAAACAAAAAAATTTAATATGTATCAAGAAGCTGTAATGGTACCTGTTGGCGATTGGGCGAATGGAAGACTAAAAAACTTAAGCGAGACAGATAAAAAACGTGATAACTCAAAAAGCGGTAGCGGATTTGGAAAGAATATATCCAATTGGTTAAACAGAAATATGGTTTATCCAACGAACGTTGTGCAATTTGCCACTGTTTGCAATAACAAAAATCACAGTGCAGCTTTCCCAGAAGAATTGCCCGAATGGTTTATTAAATTATTTACCAAACCAGGCGATATGGTTTTAGATCCTTTTCTTGGTTCTGGTACCACAACTGTAGTTGCTCAAAAAATGGAACGTAACTCTATTGGTATTGAAATTGTTCCTGAATATGTTGAAATGGTGAGGGAAAAAATTAAAAAACATGATAGTCCAATTCCTTTGTTTAATTATTAAAATAAAATATGAAGAAAATTGCCTTACAAAAAATTTACAAATACGTTGAAAAGAATATTTCCATATTCCATCAGAAAAGATTGGATTATGTGCAAAATGAAGTTGACTTACTAAAAATCTTAAGACAGAAAAATCCATATCTTTTCAAGGCAAAAAATATTCTTACTGCTCAGGATTTAATTAAGGGATTTCTTGATGCTTTCTTACAATCACAGGAAGAAACATTATTTGGAGATTTTGTAGAGGGTTTAGCGATTTTTGTATGCGATCAAATTTATGGAGCAAAAAAATCAGAATTAACCGGCATTGACTTGGAGTTTGAAAAAGACGGCGTCATTTATGTAGTGGAAATTAAGGCAGGCTGGAATTGGGGTAACTCAAGCCAGATAAGACAATTACGCATTAATTTTGAACAAGCAAAAAACATATTACGAGCAGAAACCAGTAAAAAAGTCATTGCAGTGAATGGTTGTTGTTTTGGTAGAGACCAAAAACCAGATAAGAAGGGTTATTTGAAATTATGCGGACAAAGATTTTGGGAATTTATATCAGATGATATGAATTTATACATAAAGATAATCGAGCCTATAGGACACAAAGCAAAACAGAAAAATGAAGAATTTTTAGAAAATTATGCACAAGTAGTCAATAAACTAACATTAGAATTTTCACAAAAATTTTGTGATAATGGAAAAATAAATTGGGAAAAATTAGTAAAGTATAATTCTGGCTTTGAAAAAATAAACGGTAAGTTATGAATAACAATCAAGACAACAAAATAATTTTTTCTGTAACTATTGGAGCATTGCAATGCGAAGCTATAAAAGAAATCGGTAGAAAGTTGACAGATGAAGAATTAGATACTGCTATAAAGGGGATAGAATCGGGTTTATTATTTGATATTGATACAGTATTTAAAACCGCAATTGAAGAAGCAGTAAATTAGAAAATCCGCCATAAGTTGGCGGTCTATAATCCTGGAACAAACTCTATGCTGTTTCATTTTCGCATACTTGGCAAGGATAGAATGGCGTTATTTTCTTTCATTCAATCGGTGAACACAATGCGTGGTAGTGAAAATCCAAAAGCTAAAGTTCAAACAATCTTGCCTTCCCTTATAACCCTTATCATCCGGAGCCGTATTATAGATTTACAGAGGTAAATATGATGGATTACCCTAATGATTTTTTGGTTGGAGAGGATTATTGGAATTTCTTAGGAGGTAAAGGAACTTTCCCGGAATTGTTACGAATTTTTGACGAAGTGGGGAAGGCATTTAAAGAAAAATTGCAAAAGAAGTTTCAAGAGATTGCAGCTACTAAAATCGATTCTTATTAAATCTTTTGAACAATAATCGTTTGCTGTTTCAATATTTTATAATTTTTTGAGTAATAATTATCATGAGAAATAAAGTATTTTATTCTTTGTCATTTTTAGATATTCAAAACGTAGCCGAACAGGAACTGGGAAGAAAACTAACTCCGGACGAAATTGATATGGTCGCTGATGCGGTGTCTAAGAGAATAGCCTGGTACGGCATAATTTCGGATGTCCTATCGGTTGAAATTAAGGACGGGGAAAAAAAATCCCCGCAAAAAATTACGGGGATTTAAAGAGTGAGTTGATTCTTTAACGAAATGGACAATCCATTCTTCCTTGCATCATTCCTCTTTGCATCGTTCCTTTTTGCATCATTCCTCTTCCCATGCCTCTGCGTCCGTCCGTCTTATTCCACACTTCTTTTTGACTGTCGTCAAGAATTTCATATACATCCATCCTGTGCCCGGCAGTTGCTGTGGCAATTTTATCTCTAATCTTTCCAATTTCCGAGGTTGCATTCAAATAATCACTTCTAGAGTAATTGCCTTTCCTTCGTAGTTCATCAAATGCTAATTTTGATTTCTGAAGTTCGGAGCGTAAATCGATCATTTTCTCCTGGTGATTTGTCCTTAACTCTGCACAACGATCTTGCTGCGCCTCTGTTAGGCTCAATTGTTCCATCTTATTCATCCTATCTTTATACATCATTCTTTGCCCGAAAACTGGAGCTGATACGAATAGAGCAATTATAAAAACAATTAATAATTTGGCTGATGTTTTCACTGTGATACCTTTCTATTTTTTAGTTTTGCCCCTTTGACACTTCGGGTTTATCTTAGGTTTAAGATTTTTCAAAAAAAAAGAACGATCACATTTTAAACCATACGGAACAATTGTTTGTCAAAACCGCGAAACCCAATGTGGAACGATGACTGATTACAGCAGTGAATATTTATTAGTCCAAAAATTTCTTCAAGGAGATGAAAGCGCTTTTAACCGGCTTGCACTAAAGTACCAGGAAAAAATATACTGGCATGCAAGAAGGATGACAGGAAATCATCTTGACGCCGATGAGATTGTGCAGGAAGTGCTGCTTGTAATGTATAAAAAACTAAATACTTTTAAGTACAGTTCTTCTGTTTATACATGGATTTATAAAATTACTTCCACGCGTTCTTTAAATCTTCTGAAACGAAGAAAGTTGAAAGAAATTTTTTCTTTTGAAGACAGAGACAATAATGATTTGAAAAATACGGAAGATATTATTGCCAACCTTGAGACAAAAGAAACTTTTCAAAAACTTGAAAAAGTATTGCAAAAACTTCCGGCAAAACAGCGTGAAGTTTTTATATTTAGAAATTATGACCAAATGTCGTATGAAGAAATTTCTGAAATTACCGGTATAAGCACAGGCGGCTTGAAGGCAAATTATTTCCATGCGATGAAAAAAATAACGGAGTGGATGAATGAAAATGATTGATAAGAAAATAATCGAATACCTGGACGGCACATTAAGCGAAGCCGGGAGAGAGAAATTTGAGTTTGAGCTAAATTCATCTGCTGAGCTTAGAAATGAATTAGCCAAGTATAAAAAAATTGTCGAACTTGTGGAAGTTACAAAGAACATTTCTGCTGACGGGTATTATTTCGGAAAAATAATTCCAAAATTCAGATCGAAAACACATAAGCGTTTGAAATTTTTTGTGCCCCGATATGCATACGCATTTGCAGTTTCTGCAGCCGCATTTATTATTACGTTTAACTTCTGGAACGGTGCGGCTTTTAATTCAAATGAAAATATTTTTACTGAGGACAAGTCTTATAATCTACTCTATGTTTATCCGGCTCCTTTAGATCAGTACAATATTCCGGATGACTTAATCGCCGAAACAGATTCTTTGATTTCATCCGAAATAAGAAATGAATTGCTTGCATCCGCTACAAATGCCGGCAGCTATCTTCAAGATGATTATTATTCGCTGATCGGCAACCTGGATGAACAACAAGCCGAACTCCTTTACGAAGAACTTTTAAGCAAAGAAAAATACTGAGGTTAAAAATGAAAAAGTTAATATTTTTGGTAATCTTGATGGCTGTAATCACAGCTGGCACCGAAGCGCAGAATAGAAATAGAATGCGAGCGCATGAAAAAATTGAGCAGTTAGAGAAAATAAAACTGATTGAAATTCTGGGAATGGACGAGGAAACAAGCATTCGCTTTTTTACACGCCACGCCGAATTCAAAAAAGTATTGGGTGAAAACCAAACCCGCTGCGAAAAACAAATTGATGTGCTCAATGATCTTGTTAATAGCGGGAACCAAACTAATTCGACTGAGTATAAAAAACAACTTAATGAATTTTGGAAGCTTGAGACTGAATTACTCAACGAGAGAAAAAAGTTTTATGATTCCCTATCCGGTTTACTCTCGGACGAACAAGTAGCAAAGTTAATTGTTTTTGAAAAACAATTTCGCGATGAAATTAGAAATATTTTAATGCGAGAAAGATTTAACGGGGGAAGAAGATAACCCATTAAATTCTTTCAATAAAAATATAATAAAGATCATCGGTTAGAGTTGATTTTATAAAATCGTTAACCTATCTTTTCGACGCTAATTTTGCGGAAGTGGTGAAATTGGTATACACGCTACTTTGAGGGGGTAGTGCTCGAAAGGGCGTACGGGTTCAAGTCCCGTCTTCCGCACAAAATTTTAATATCCATCCATAAATAAAAAGGAAGATACTTATGAAGGTAAATTCAATCGTATCTCATCTCCTTTTGTCAATCATGTTTTTTTCGCTTACTGCATTAGCACAGGATATGAATCCTGAAGCGGGAAAACTTTTTAACGAAGGAAATGCAAAACTAAAAGCCGGTAATTACACGGGCGCTGTTTCCGATTATGACAAAGCACTTAAAATTGAAAAGGATTATCGGATTTTATATCAAAAAGGGGTTTCTTTAAAGAAAGCCGGAAAACTTGAAGAAGCTAAACATACTCTTGAGGAAACCGTAAAAGTAAAAAAAGACTTTGAAGGCGGATACAATGCACTCGGCGGAGTTTACTTTTCAATGGGTGATATGAATTTAGCTATATCAAATTTTGAAAAAGTACTTGAACTTGCAAACAACTCTAAAGTTAAAAACGCCGTAAAGAAAAACCTTGCACTTGCATATACTAAACTTGGCAGCGCTGCTTTAGCCGACGGAAATACGGATAAAGGAATTGAAAATTTAAAGAAAGCTGTTTCAAACAATGATTACGATGCCGCTTATCTTGCTCTTGCAAAAGTTTATTCTGAAGTAGGCAAGTGGGATGAAGCAATTGCGGCTGGCGAAAATGCATTAAAACATCGCAGCAGCATTGGCAAGGGTGGACCTTACTATTATATTGGCGTATCTTACAAAAACAAAGGCAATAACAGCAAAGCAAAAGAGATGTTTAACCAGGCAAAGTTAGATGCAACTTACAAAAAGCTTGTTGAATACGAATTAACTTTGCTTAATTAAAAAAAACTATTTTTCCCCGCTGGTGGCTCTTAAGAACAAAGTTAGTTTCTTTGAGTCACCTTTTTATTTTAAAGAAAAAAAAGCTGCGGATTATACAACCGCAGCTTTTCAATTTGAATTAAAAGTACCTCATCGGATAACTTAACTTCGTCCTACAGTCCGGTGCAAAGTGTATTAGAAGAGTAGTGAAACATTGAAAACTAATGCGCTTACCGTTTCTTCACCGCTTTCTTTTCCGATTAGATTAAAAACAGAATATTTTAGACTCGCATCAATGTCAAATGCCGGGAGTAATGTGAATTCAGCGCCGGCGCCGATGTTAATTCCAACTCTTGATTCTCCGGTTGTAGTAAAAGTGCCTATCGGCGTTTTTACTTCCGTCTTTCCAAATGAATTCATCGCAACATCGAGAGCGAGATAGGGGCTGAGAGGACCCGGCAACAGCGACCATTCTGCTCCAGCGCCGATCGAAAGAATACTGGAAGTTGCTTCAAAAGTTTGTCCGGCAATCTCCTCGCTCGAACTCATAATATGATAATTCAAGAAAGCGATCGGGGTTAAGGGTATTACCGGCAGACTTAGTTTAGCTTTGGCTCCAACATGATATTCGCCTCCAAAACCGATGCCGCCGCTTGAGAAGTCTTTTGTCAACACATCAGGTCCTTGAATCATTGTTAAACCGCCGCCTACTCCGAATTTAAAACCCTGTGAAAAGATTACTGACGAAAATAATAAAACTGCGAGTACTACAAATTTTTTCATTTTTACTCCTAATTTGATTTAATGATGTTGAAAATAAGTATAAAAAAGTAAGAATAGCAAATGCTTTTAGTAAATTTTCCGTGAATTGAGAGATCTCTTTAAGTAAGTGCCCCATGTAATTATTTACCTTGATTTTAAGACCGCTTAACATTTATCTTTCGCCGAAAAATTAAGGAACTTTAGTTGCTTTATTATCTCTTTATAACACAAAATATTTTCGGCATTCAACCCTCTCCTATTCCCATTCAGCAAATAGTTTTGGCTTTTGTTCTCGCAATATTGATCTCACTCGTATCGTATAAGTTCAATTTTCTAAAATTTTCGGGTATGCTCACCGTTTTTGTTATGGCGTTTATAATTTTTTCGCTCGGTGGATGGAAGTGGACACTGCCGATGGTAACATTTTTCATATTGTCTAATCTTATTTCAAAGTATAAAAAATTGATAATTCCCGGTGATGATTTGTCGGAGAAAAGTGAAAGAAGAGATACTACGCAGGTTTTAGCAAACGGGGGATTTGCTACGCTTTTACTGATTGCCAATTTTTTTATCACTTCGGAACTTTTGTACTTAGCCTACGTCTCATCGATAGCTGTAGTATGCGCTGATACATGGGAAACTGAAATTGGTACATTAATTAAGGGAAATACATTTGATATTTTAAGGTTCAATTTAGTACAACCCGGAATTTCAGGCGGAATTTCCGCTGCAGGTACAATGGGCGGATTAGCGGGCGCTTTTACAGTCGCAATTTCATCTTTATATTGGATTAACAAAAATCATTTTTTATTTACATTGGTGGTTGCAGCAACAGGTATTATAGGCAGTGTAATCGACAGCATAATTGGGGCAGCATTTCAAAGAAAAAATATTTGTTTAAAATGCAGATCTGTTACCGAAAAATCTGTTCATTGCCAAACATCAACACAAATATTTTCCGGAATAAACTGGCTGAACAACGATGCCGTAAATTTTGCAGCCGCATCTTTCGGGGGTATTTTTAGTATTCTAATAACTGAACTAATATTTATATGAAACAAAAACTTTTTATCATTATCACATTGGTTTCTGCTGCGCTGGTTTTCGGGCAGAATGTTGCAGACAAATATTATAAAGCTATGGACGCTTACAATGGTAGAGATTTCGGAAGGGCGTACGATCTATTTTCGGAATTTGTTCAATCCTACGGAATTCAGGATGAACTTTTTGCTACTTCCCAATTTTATGCTGGGGAGTCAATGCTTAATCTTGGCAAACCAGAAGCTGCTGCATCTTCATTTGAGTTTTTAGTCAATAGTTTTAGCTGGTCGGCTTTCAGAGAAAAAGCTCTTTATCGGTTAGGGTTAATTTATTATGAAAATAAAAAATTCTCCGTTAGCCGTGACAGATTAAAACAACTATTAGATGAATATCCGGAGAGTGAGTGGGTGGGTTCATCTCTTTACTGGATCGGAGAATCTTTTTCCGAAGAGAATAGATTAGAAGAGGCAATTCAGTTTCTGCTTGACGCTATTAATAATAGAAAGAATAACAAATTTGTCGATTACGCTCTTTTTTCTCTCGCAAATATTTTTGAAAAGACTGGTGATTACGAAAGTGCGGTAGAATATTACGATAGGTTGTTGTCATTTCATCGTGACAGCCCTTTAGCCATTTCTGCTCAAATCCGTATTGGTATTTGTTATTTCAAATTGAAGGATTACCAGTCATCAATACTTGAACTAAATAATCCATCGCTAACAAACCTGCCGCCGGATATGTACGCGCAGAGCTTGTATATGCTGGCAAATAGTTATTACAGAGTGCAGGAATACACGAATGCCGAAAAAACTTATCTCGAAATAATTCAAAATTTCCCTTCAGCGGATGTCATCGGCGAAGTCAAATACGGTTTAGCCTGGTCTTATTTTCAGCAAAAAAAATACAACGATGCGTACAAGATTTTTAACGGAATCTCGCAGGGAGACGATACTCTTGCTGTAAAATCGTTTTACTGGAAAGCCGAAGCAAAACGATACGCCGGGCAGGAAAATGAAGCTTTTGAAATATTTAAACAATTTCTTGAAAATTATCCAAACCATGAATTAGCAAGAGGGGTGCAGTATCAGCTTGGATTATTAAATTACAATCAGAAAAAATTTGAGCTTGCAGAAAGATATCTTATCGCATCAGTGTCTTCGCCGGATCGCAATATTCGGGCGCGCGCTTTCACTTTGCTCGGCGAAATTGAATTAACTAAAAAATCCTATGATGCTGCGCGTAAATATTTTGAAGCTGCGCTTGACGTGAAAACATTGTCGGATGAGCTTCAAAACCGATCTATGCTTGGTTTGGGCGCCGCTTTATATTTTCTTGGCAGGTATGAAGAAGCGATTGAGTCTCTGTCAGATATCGATATAAGAGATGCTAACTTTGAAAAAGATAAAGTAAATTTTTACCTTGCAGAAAATAATTATTCACTTGGAAACTACCGTGATGCACTCCGCCGCTACACCATTGTTGATTTAGGTAATGATGAACTTGGCGCTGCTGCGCTTTACGGAAGAGCCTACTGCTACTTTAGCCTAAAAGACTATGAAAATGCAAGTGTGCAATTCAGGGAATTCACTCTAAAATTTCCCGGTGACAAAAGAATAGTTGATGCAAAATTACGCCTTGCCGATGCTTATTTCGGAAGTAAAAATTATGTAGCTGCCGGTGATGTTTATAAAGATATCGTAAATTCGAGTCAAGCTGCGCTTAATAGTCCTTATGTGTATTTTCAATATGCACAGGCATTATATAAAGCCGGAAAAACTTCCGAAGCCATTGAAGAGTTTAGAAATCTCCGGCAAAAACATCCAAACTCCGAGTACGGTGATCGTGCGCTGTTCATAATTGGATGGATAAATTTTCAGCGTGGAAATTATAATCAAGCAATAGCAGAGTACCGTAATTTAATGAATACATATCCTAACTCATCGCTAAATCCGGTAGTAAATTATTCCATCGGCGATGCCTATTTTAACACAGGAAAATATGATTCGGCTATTGTTAATTATCAAAAAGTAATTTTGCTTTATCCGAATTCAAATTATGTGTTTGATGCTATCAACGGTATTCAGTACAGTTATGTTGCTAAAGGGCAGCCGGATAGAGCAATTGCGCTGATTGATGAATTTGTGTCTAAGAATCCAAATTTAAATTTTTCCGACCAGGTTTATTTTAAGAAAGGAGAGATTTACTATTCTCTCCGTGAATATGAATTCGCGAAAAAAAGTTACCAGACATTTATATCGAATTATCCACAAAGTGAGTTAGTTCCGAATGCATATTTTTGGATTGGGAAGTCTTCTCAAAATTTGGGTGAAAACGAACAGGCGTTATTTAACTTCGCAAAAGTTTATAAGTCGGATATAAAAAGTGAAACCGGCATTGCAGCGGTTATTGAATCCGGAAAGATTTTTATTTCAGAAGAGAGATATAAAGAAGCAGTAGATTTATACGATAGAGCGCTTGGTTCTTTGCCCCGCTCTGATAGCTATGCGGAGATATTATTTAGCAAAGCAACAGCGCTCATCGATCAAGGATCGCTCGACAAATCATACGGAGTATTTGAGGAGATAATTTTATATCACCCAAACACAATCTTTGCAGACAAAGCAAAGTTTGAACTTGGATTAATTGAAATGGCAGCCAAACGTTATTCCAACGCCGAATTTTATTTTCAAAAACTTGCGGAAACACGCACCGATGATATTGGCGCTAAAGCTCAATACTTTTTCGGTGTATCTAAGTTTGAACAGAAACGTTTCACCGAAGCAATTACAGCCTTCGTTCGCGTTCGCACAACCTTTTCTGCATACGATGAATGGCTTACAAAATCGTACTTAAAAATGGGGGATAGTTATTTTGCACTTAAAGATAATAGAAAAGCCGAAGAGATGTACAGAGCCGTTCTTGCAAGTCATCGGAGTGATGTTTATGGCAGAGAAGCACAAAATAAGTTGAGGGCGCTAAGATGAAAAAAATATTAATATTATGCGGAATGTTTTTAATCTCAACCGCTTTTGCACAGGATGATAAACAAAAAAATCCTGGTGTAGAGCTACCCGATTTTGTAATTACCGGGAAAGAAAATATTTCGATTCAAAGTTCGAATAAAATTAAACCTGATTTTGTCCCGATTATTTCGGAAGAATTTATTAAACCGGTATTTTCGCCCGAGCAATTAGAAACGAAAGATATTGGTAACCCGGTAAAAGAAGATCTAAATCTTTTTGATTCTTTAAACTTTTATAAAGGTAGATTAAAAGTTGGCGCCGGTTTATATACTCTTCCCGAAGCGCAAGTTACATTTAGCGAGCCGTTTAAAAGCGGTTTATTTAACGTTGGCCTGATTGGCTTCAACCGTCGGGCATACGTTGATAACAGCGACCGTTACGGACTGACGGGCACAGCCGCGTTAAAATATTTTGTCGGGGACGATTCAAAATTTTTACCCGGTTCGGAAATAAAAATTGACGGCTCGTATGGAATTAATTCTTACAAACTCTTTGCCTCAAACTTCCCTAATATCAGGCGTTCTTTCGGTTTGGGAAATGCAGCGCTTCAATTTAACTATCTTACTAACAAAGTTATTGTTGCGGCGGTAAAATTAGAAGATGAATTTGCATCATTAAACGACGTCACTTTTTCTGAAAATGTTTTTAAAATTTCTGGAATGAGCAGATTGCAGCTATCTAATTTTGCAATTGGCGTAAATGCAAAATTTGTATCCGCCTCTTTAGAAAATTCTTTATTTAGCGCTGCGTCATTTGGTTATACTGACCTTCGCCCATTTCTTGGGTTAATTATCTCGGATGGTTTGAAGGCAACTATTGGTATGGACTTTGCTTTTTACGATGGAAAAACAAGTTTTAATCCTTATGTATCACTCGGTTTAAAATTAGACAAAAACATCTCTATGTTTGCCGAGTTTGCGCCACGGACTGAATTTATAAGCGCCGGCACATTTTTAAAAAGAAATCAATATTTAAAAGCAGACAGCGTAACCGGTGTGTTTTATAATCTTGGCAGCAATATTCGCGCTGTTGTTAAATACGAATATGGAAAATATTTTGAAGTAGACGGCGGCTTCGAATATATATCTTCCCAAAATTATCCTTATTTTGCGCCTGCATTAACGAAAGGCGAGTTTATTATTGCATCGGTGGCTGCAAAACGTTTTGAAGGATTTCTTAACTTGATTTTCCATACCGGTCCTTACGGTATTCTGTATGGAAGCTTTAGCTTCAGAGATACGCGGGATACTTCCAATAGTATCGTTCCATACAATTCTGCTATTGTTGCAGATTTGCATTACTCATACAATATCAATGCTAAGTTTAATGCCGGTTTTAGCGTTGATTTTAGGTCCGGAAGCTTTACCGATCTGACGAATACAAAAAAAGCAGAAGGTTTGTTTGACTTAGGTTTGAACCTCGGTTATCAAGTAAATACAAAATTTATGTGGACATTTGAAGTGAACAATTTGATCAATCGAAGCAATTATTTGTGGGACGGTTACAAAGAGCAGCCTTTAGATGTAGTTGCAGGATTTAAATATCAATGGTAATTGACTGAGCATCGTATTTTTATTTATTTTAATATTGAAACAATAAAATATTTATAATGATTACTAAAGCCGAACTTGTTAGAAAATTAGCGAGACGTTCAGGCGTGCCCGTAGAGGAAGCAAAATTATTTTTTGAAATATTCTTGAAGCGGGCTGCTGAAATGTTAAAGCCGGGTTCTGCGGTTTTTATAAAACAATACGGCTATTTTCAAATGAAGAGAGGGAAGATTAAAAATGTTCCCGGTTTTTCCGAAGGTGAGAGCGAGCCTGTTTATACAGATTTGATGGTATTTACTAACGATGAAGTTAAGGATGATAGCGGACTATTTTTTAATATTCCACTTAATCTTCCGCAGGAAAGTCATCCGCTTGATTCTTTTTTCAGTTTAAGCATTGGCAAGCCTGTTATTCCTTTAAAGAATGTTAGCAGCGGTGATTATTTAATGCCTCCAGGAGGACTTGAACTACGAAGACTGATAGATTCAAAAGTGGATAAACTCTTGAATGAAATTGAGGTAATTGAAGACTATTCTAATGGTCAAGAAGTTCTTTTAATAGATGCGGCAAAGTATGATTCAAATCAGTTTGAACTAAGCTGGGGCGGAAGTATTTCGCAAAGCGCTGCCGATGCTTCCGAGAAAGAAAGAGAAGAGAGCAATATTTCATCAAACAAAGAGTTTGAAAATATTCCATGGAATTTCGGCGAAAATCTTTCGAAACAAATTGAGGAAGAATCTATTTTAGATTTAACCGGCGGCGACAGAGCTGCATTTAAGGATACCTCCGAGGAACAAAATGCGATAACCAACGAGCAGGAAGAAAAAGGGAAATTAAAAACAACTCCTGAAATAGTTGAGGATGATTTTCAGGAAGTGAAGTCAACGACCAAAGATGTGATTCTGCCTTCAATAAATATTGAGGAGCAAAACGAAAAGCTTTCGTGGAATTTTGAAAATAAAACTGAATCTGAACCACAGTTCCCGGAAGTTGAAGAAGAAAAAAATGCGGAAGGTTTTTCCCGGATAAAATTTAAAACTGCAACTCAGCAGTTTAATATGCCGGACGAGTTGAATTTAGTTCCGGAAAGTGACGAAGAATTTAGACTTGAGGAAATTGACGATCTTGATTCTATTGAAGAAGAACATCCGGTCCGGAAAGAACTTCCGGAAGTTGAGAATAAATTAGACAACTACGATTCAGAAAATTCTGATATAAAAAGTTTTGGCTTCCCGGAGGAAGCAGCCATACCCAAAAAGAAAAACTGGTTATTCGTTTTTGTTATCGCTGGATTTTTGCTTGTAGTTGCAGCAGGATATTTTATTTATCTAAATCTGGATAATATTTTAAATAAAAAACCAACGGGGATTAAGGCATCAAAAAATAAAATAACGAATTCAATAGTAAATAGAACTTATGAGATTCCGGTTACTTATCCATATCCGAAGGGGGGCGATACTTTAAAATCCCGCAATCAGCCGATTGTAATTACATCTTCCGATACGACGCAAGCAATCAAAGAAGAATTATTGCAAGCTGAAAAAAAAGTGGAAATTAAAAAGACAGAACAGCAGGTTATAAATACTTCCACAGAACAGACTAAAAATCCACCCGAAAAAGTCAAAGAATTTATTTACAAGTATGACAATGTTTACTTTGTTCAAATGTCTTCATGGCCTTCAAGAACTGCAGCCGAACAGGAAGCAGCAAGGTATCAAAGAGCGGGAAGAACCGGCATTGTAGAAAAGGCACAAATTTCCGGAAGGGGAACATGGTATAGAGTTTTAGCGGGAAAATTTAATACGCTAAAAGAAGCGGAAGAATTTAAAATCAAACAAAAATAAAATGAGACAAAGGTAAAATATGTATTTGATAGAAATATTTCTTAAAGGCGGATTCTTGATGTGGGCTATATTATTTAGCTCAATTATTGGATTAGGTGTTGTTATCGACAGATACATCGTATTAAGAAATGCGAAAATTAATGTGCCGGCTTTTATGGTCCGCATCAGAGGTCTAATTAAAAAAAGAGACATCTCCGGTGCAGTTAGTTATTGTATGGAGGAAAAATCGCCCGTTGCAAATATCATACGCAAGGGTTTGAGGAAATACAAACTCGGACACGAAAGAGTTAAAGAAGCAATTGAAAATGCCGGGCGGCAGGAGATAAGTAAATTAGAAAAAGGATTATCGATACTTGCATCCGTTGCAGGTATTGCGCCGCTGCTTGGATTCCTCGGGACTGTAACCGGTATGATTCAAGCGTTTATGACGATTGAAGATTTACAAGGTGCTGCAAATCCGAGTGATCTTGCAGGAGGTATTTGGGAAGCTTTAGTTACAACTGCATTCGGGTTGATTGTTGGCATTCCGGCGCTTGCATTTTATAATTATTTTTTATCGGCTGTAAAAAAATTAGTCGGTGATATGGAAGCTGTAGCAAATGATGTTGTGGATATAATTCAGGATACAACAAGCGTGGCTGAATCTGAAGAAGAAATTGAAATTGATATTTAGGAATCGGGATGAAATTTAACACATCGAAAGAACCATTGAGCATGTTCAGTTATTCGTCTTTGACGGATATAGTAATGCTGCTTCTTATATTTTTTCTTTTAACATCGCAGTTTGTAATTCAAACAGGCGTTAAAGTGCAGTTGCCCGGAAGCAAAACAAATGAGCAATCTACGCCGACAAAATTGATTGTTACATTAACAGCGGGCGGCGTCGTATATCTCGGCAATGAAGAAGTTGCAATTGAGGAACTTCCGGCCAAAATTAATGTACTAAAAGGAACTTTGTTAGAAGAGAACCTGATCATTCGTGCAGACAAAACAGTTGCAGTTGACTTAGTTATTAAAGTTATTGATGCAGCGCGTGCATCCGGGATTGAAAAATTTACTATTGAAACAGAAAAACAAAAACTTTAAAGTTTTATGACTTATCATTCAATAAGAAATACATCATACTCACTTTCATTCGGAATACATTTCCTATGCCTAATTATAATGTATTTCGTTTTTATTTCTTTCGATTATCAAGAAATAGATTATGTGGAATTATCTTTCGGTGTATCGGGAGAAACCGGTTCGTCAGGGGCAATCGGCACACAGATTGATCAGGTTGAGGAAGTTTCGGAAAAAATTGAAGAGACCGTCACAGAGCAAAATAAAAGTGCTGAAGTAAAAGAAGTTGAGCTGCCGCTTGCTCAGAATATTTCAAAAGAAAATGTTATTGTACCTGCCGAAAAAGATAAAACAATTTCGGACGCTGCAAAATTGAAAAATGAGCAGGATAAATCTTCACAAATTACCCAGCAGGGAAGAGGTAATAAAGCTGAAGGTGAAGGAAGTTTTGGTTATGAAATTGATTGGGGCGGAAAAGGTACTAGGAAAATTTATAACTTTCATATCCCAACTTACCCTGCGGGAGTTTCGAAGGAAGCAGATATTCGTTTAAGGTTTACAATACTGCCGGATGGAACTGTCGGCACAGTAATGATTTTAACAAAAGCAGACACCCGATTAGAGAATACTGCGATTAATGCTCTCAAGCAGTGGAGGTTCGAGCCGTTATCATCAAATCAAAAACAGATTGAGCAGGCGGCGGTTATTGTTTTTCCTTACCGTCTTCAGTAAGGTCTTCACCATAATACATCCTATAAAAAAAATATTCTGCAATAGATAAAAGAGCAAGCGAAAACGTATCTCTGTCGAATTGTATTCCGAAACCAGGAGGTTCCATCAATAATTTTGAAACTATTCCGGTTATCGTCCAGCCAACTGAAAATAAAATTGCAATTAATCCCACATTTAAAAAAGCAGAAGCGATGTTATCCTCCTGCCATTTTTTTGTAAAGATTACCAAACCAAAAATAAGATGAGCAAAAAAAATAAAAGCAGTTATCATAAATTTTAAGCGCGCTTGTTCACAAAAATCATCCCGAGCAGTCCGCCGATTAAACCAAAAACGCCGTACATAATTATATATGAAAAAAGCATCGAGAAAGTGTAAGTTGCAGAAAACCCGGTTGTTCTAATTTCCTTTGCCATCTGTTTGTAAAGGTCTATTGCAGAATCAAATATTGGAATATCCCCCAATTCCTTGATAGTGATTTCCATTTGCGGCAGCGCCTCCACAAAATCATTAGACTTAAAAATCAGAGTAATCATTGTTTCAAAAAGAACCGCAAAGAGAGCTATAAAAACCCCGGTTGACAAACCCATCAAAGAGCCTGTCTTACCGCTAATGGGTGGATGAATATTATTTAATTTATGATGAAGAAAAACTGCGGTACCGCCCGCTATAGGAGCAAGGAGACAACAGCCCAAAGAATTCATCCCCGGAATTGTAGTAATAACTGCTGCGCCAAAACCACTGACGAGTGCAGGCATTATATTTTTTATGTTCATTTAGACCTGTTTAATAAACTGTTTTCAATTGCAGCCAAAATATAAATAAATACAGAAGAACCGAAAAGCAATCCGCTGAGAAAAGCTATAAAAAATGAATAAGTATAAACATTAAAAATTAAAAGTATAACATCGAGCAGCATTGGAAGAGAAAAAAGATAAAGTAGGTTTAAATTTAGCGAGATTTTTTTTCGAGAGAAGAAAAGAACGCCAACCGATGCGCCAAAAGCTCCTAAATAAATACCGGCACACCTTGTACAAACTAGTAGATGATGAGAATTATGCGTAAAAGTCTTTGTCGGATTTTGATGACAAACTGTAGAACAAAGTAAGTCAGCCGGAAAATAAAGAAAAGCAGTTCCTTTAATATTGATAAACAGAATTGAAAACCCCGCAATCCATATCAATAAAGCGGCTGATAAAACTCCGCGGAGTATAAAATATTTCGAGATGCTCATAACGGCTTTTATTATTTTTTAAAAACAACTATACAGTTTCTTCGTAAAACGTAAAGTTTATTATTAAAAATTAATGAGCTAACAATATCTTTCATCGGAGGAAAGCCGGTCAGGTTTACCTGCACAAGTTTTAGTTCGTCATTTGATGATGCATTATTTATAAAAACCATTGAATCGCAGCTTGCACTAAAATTATTGAATATAATATTTAGATCATTAATTAATCCTTTGTGCGGAAAAGAAGAAATTCCGTTACCGTAACTGTCGTAAATTATGATATCGTTTTTATCGAGAACAAATATATTGCTATACCCCGAAGTTCTGAGGACAAGTGGCTTGGATAATTGAAAGCTGCCGGCATCGTACCCCCCAAAGTTGCGTAAAAAATTTCCGAACAAATCGAAACCAATTACGCGGTTGTTTTCCGAGTCGAGCAAAAACAAATCTCCCTGTCGTGATACGGCGCAGCTAACCGGATAACCGAAACGTTCATCTTCATTACTGCTCTCCCTGGTATAAAGTGTCGAAACAAAATTTAAATCTTTATCAAAACTTTGCAAGCGGTGATTATTTTTATCGCACACATAAACATTAAGCGTTGTTGCATAAATACCAGTCGGGTCATCAAATGCGCCTTCACTCCAGCCGTAACCACCGGCATCCTTTAATAAAATGCCGAGAGTATCGAGTTTATAAATTTCGTCTGTGCCGGTATCGGTAACAAATAAATATCCCGCCGGATTAATATGAAATGACGAGGCGTTTGCAAACTCGCCGAAATCATATTGATAAACAAACGATTGAGCAGATACATTTGTCAGTAAAAGATAGAGTAAAATGCCAATGCTAAATATTTTCATTTCGAACAAAATAATTTTCTAAAAACTTGAACTTCACGACAAAATTAAACCAAACTTTTTGTTATTTACAAGTACTATGTTTATTTTTGCGCCACTGCCTCATGGTGTAATTGGCAACACGTCTGACTCTGGATCAGAAGAGTCCAGGTTCGAACCCTGGTGAGGCAACGGAAAAATGTACAGTGTACAATGCAAAATGTATAATGAAGGAAATTTCGGAAAAATGTACAGTGTACAATGCAAAATGTATAATGAAGGAAATTTCATTGTACATTTGTTTTATATAGGCGCGTTCGTCTAGTGGCTTAGGACGCCGCCCTCTCAAGGCGGAGATCACGGGTTCAAATCCCGTACGCGCTACCATTTTTAAACCATCTTTAACTCACTTAATGCAAAAGTCTGAAATTGTACTGTAAACCTAAGTCCGTTGGCTTACGGATTGCGAGTTACCAAAAAAGGCATTGCCTTTATTTATCAAAAGAATAACTTCACCGTCATTGCGAACGAGTCTTCGAGTGAAGCAATCTCAGTTCTAAAAGTGAGACTGCTTTCCGTTAGCTAACGGATTAGCCAACGGATTCAGAATGACGACGGTTTTGCGTAACGTGACTGAGTAACTCATCTTACGCTAAGTGTCTTGATCTTGACCGTAATCGTGCTCTTAATCGGATTTAAAACCGAGCACGATCACGATCACGAGCAAGCGTTAGAATTTAATGCGTAACGTGATTGAGTAATTTAGAAACGTTCACTCATCCATTTTCATGCAATCATGCAGTTTAATTATTTTTTAATGTAAGCGTTCAAACCAACAGTTACATTTTTCCCATCAATCATGCACTCCGTAGGAGTATTGCCATGTGTTGTTGCAACTACTAATGTTTTGCCGGATGCACTTGGCGTTGGTTTCTGCAATTCAATAACGATTATTAGCTTGCCGTCTTCTATTTTAACTTCCATAATATTTCTCCGATTTATTTGATTGTGATGATTCAAATCTTCTAATTAGATATTCCATTAGGTTTTTAGGCGACCAACATTATGTTCCCAATTCCCGCTGTCTTACAAATTCACCAAATTCCTGATCTGAACCAAGAATATGCGTTATAGTCCAGTCTTTTAAAAAATCCATCGTTTTAAGTGATAGCACTATGCTTCCCTTACTCAATTCAAGCTGAAGGGCTTTTACTTTATCGACAAAATAATCGTGTTCTAAAAGATGTTCGGCAGCATTTGGATATTCATATTCAGCGAATAAACCCTTCTCTGAAGAAAAGTGATACACGGTATAATCAGCTAGCTTATCTAAAGTGTCGGCAATAGTGGATTGGAGCATCCCGCGGCTTTGAGCCTCATAAAGATCATTAATAAGAGATATTAGAATTTTATGCGGTTCATCAATTAATTTGAAGCCATCACTGTAAGCGTCATTCCATTGGAAATGTGTCATATAAACCTTTGCTGCTATTTAAAATCACGTCCGGTGAAAAAATAGCTAAATTTTTATTTTTTATTGAGTTCAATTTAAAAGTTATTTCCCTTTATAGTGCTTTGGTTAATCCAAAGAACTAAACTACATTAACATCATTATATAAGCTTATTAAATAAAACTTATTACTTATTGATGTTTAAAATATGTGTTAAAAGTTATAAACTCAATGTAAAACCTAACGCGGCAAGCCGCAATTAAAAATGTACAATGCAGAATGTAAAATGTAAAATTGTAAACACATAAATATTTTGACATAAAAAACAATCCCGCATGCGGGATGCATGGCAATACTACAGGTCGCTCCTACGGAGCTCAATTTCATTGGCTGTTTCATTTCTACAAACAGTTCGCCCCGATGGGGCTTGGCTTTATTAATTTCCATTTTTTCTACAAACATTTCATTCTTTAGAAAATGAATAATGTTTTGTACAACGGCATATTCTCATATTTTATTAGCTCCGTAGGAGATTACTGTTTGTAGAAAAAATAACAAAGAAAATATTATAGCTCCGTAGGAGCGGTCTGTTCATTCAACCCATTCAAACAAATATTTTTCATCATAATCGATCTCACAGCGCGGTAAGCCGCAATTAAAAATGTACAATGTAAAATTAAAAATTGTAAACACATAAATATTTTGACACAAAAAACAATCCCGCATGCGGGATACATGGCAATACTATAGCGCGGCAAGTCCGTTGGCTAACGGATAAAAAGTTGAAAGTATAAAGTGTCCTGTCCAATACGGCTGTCATATCAGCTTAAAAATTACAGATTTAATTTTTCTGTTTTGATAAGAGATTTAACTGCATCCCTAAGCGCCGAAAGGGCAACCGGCTTTGTAAGAAACAGATCTGCTCCAACTTCGAGAGCAGTAAGCCGCGCTTTATTTTGTGCATTTGCTGTTAAACAAATTATAGGAGTGCCGGTATATGAATCATCTTCTTTAATCTCCTTTATTAACTCAAAACCATTTTTTCCCCCTTTTAAGGCAATGTCCATTATTATTATGTCATAGTTTTTCCTGAAATATTTTTCATAATACTCCGCCACTGATTCACAGTTATCTATTTCATATTGACTTTTAAATATTTTCCTCATTACATCTTGAGTAAGAGAATCATCATCAACGATTAGCATTGTTCTCATATTAATCTCCCAAAAATTTAAGTCATCAAACGTTAGTGGCTGCTCTCATGTAATTAAGGAAGCGACTAATCTAACTAATTTTCTTTTTTTTACATCCGCATCACTTACGCACCGGCATGGTAAAATAAAATGTACTTCCAATGTTCTCGGCGCTCTCCACCCAAATTTTCCCGCCATGTTTTTCAACAAATTCTTTACAGAGTAATAACCCTAATCCAGTGCTCAATTCTCCGTCTGTTCCTTCTGATCCAATTTTTTCATCTATTTTAAATAGTTTATTAACCACACCTTCGGAAATTCCAACTCCTGTATCATGCACTGCAACTTCAACCATACCGCCATTAATAGCATGTGCCGTTATAGAGACTTTCCCTTCTTTTCTTGTGAACTTTACCGCATTTGATAGAAGATTGCTCGTAATACTATTTAACATTCTTTCGTCAGCAAATACTTTTTGCTCTCCGGGAACTTCATTTGTGATGGTTATTCCTTTTTGAATCGCTCTTTTATTTATTTGCTCAACACATCCGGAAATAGTGATTGACAGCGGAAGTTCTTCGGGCGTAAAATTTGTTGAACCTTTTTTCAACTGTGCCCATTCCAATAAATTTTGAAGGAGTTTATAAAGATTTTGCGCTGATTTATTTAAATCACCAATTAATTTTACTAATTCTTCGATTGAAAATTCGCCTACATTTTCAGACATCACTTCCGTCATACCAAGGAAGCCCTGGAACGGACTCCTAAGATCATGCGCGATAATTGAAAAGAATTTATCCTTTTCTGCATTAGTCATTAATAGTTCATTATTTCTTTTTTTAATTTCTTCTTCAGCCCTTTTTCGCACCGAAATATCACGCCAGACGGTGTAAAGAATTTGTTTACCTTTTAATTGAATTGGCGTTAACATTACATCAACCGGAACGTCGCTTCCGTCTAATTTTGAGTGTATCCATTCAAATCGATTGTAACCCTCTGCTATAGCTTTGTCTATCATCATTTTAGCTTTTTCGGAAGAGAGGAGTCCGTCAGGCTGTCTTTTCGGTGAAAGTTCCCACGGTTTTTTATAAAGGAATTCTTCTTTAGAAGAATATCCGAGAAGAATAACTGTTGCCTGATTGCAATTTGTAAAACCAGTCTCATCAAGAAGCAAAGTTGGATCGGCTGATTCATCAAACAATCTGCGAAACATTTCTTCGCTTTCGTGCAGCTCATCTTCCGCGCGTTTTCGCTCAATAACCATAGCAATTTGGCTTCCGACTGAATCGAGAAATTGAACATCCCGTTCAGAATAAATATTTTCTTCTTCGTAATGCTGCAATACTAAAACGCCAATTGTTTTTTCGGGAGTTATTAAAGGAACACCTATCCAGGATGGAGAATTTGTGCCGACTAACTCAACTTCATTTTGCTGAACGAGGTTATCAAATAATTCTTGCGTTAGCAGTAATGGTTTCCCGGTTTTAAAAATATACGCGGTACAACTTTTATACATCGAATGCGGCTCAGGTGTAGGATCGAATTTGTCTACGAAATATGGAAAACCAAACAGCTCTGTTTTTTTATCATACAGTGCAATAAAACAATTTTCAGCATAAAGCACTTTACCGAGTGATTGATGGATCAGCTTCAGTAATTCATTCAAATTCTTAGTAGTCGTAACGCCGTGATTAATTTCGTATAATACCCGGCGTTCTAACTCCGTCCGTTTCTGCTCAGTAACTTCACTAACGATAGATAGACATGTTTTTTCCCCTTTTAGTACGAACCGCGCTTCAAAATATTTTATTTCTCCATTTATCGGAAGTGAATAATTTTGATTTTGCAGCTCACCTGTGGCAAAAGTTTTATCAATACATTGAATAGACTGATTAGCAACTTCCGGCGGAAGTACTTCCGCAACTTTTTTGCCTATAAATTCTTCTGGATGAACGTAAAGGCTATCCTTATCGTTAGAATATATGTCTAAAAATATGTAGTTACTGTCGAAGACAAAAATTAAATCGGGCAATGCATTTAAAAGCGCATTAAGATTTTCCTGGTTCTCTTTTATCTGATTGCATGCTCTCTGAAGTTCGTTTTCGTTTTCAAATCTCTTTTCCGATAAAACAATAATTATACGGGCAACAATAATTCCGCCCCAGCTAATAACCATAAATACGAACAATAAAAATTCGTAATAATCATGATCATTCGTTTTTAACAATGCGAAATCTAACACTATCAGAATTAGCCCGATGAGAACTGTTACCGATAAAGAAAAAATAAAAATTGAGTGGTTTAATTTCATTTTAGCGGAACTTGGCAGCCCTAAAAATTGACGGACAAGCGGAAGGCGAAGTAACGTTTCGGCTAACAGAGCGATCAAAACAAAATTAACGCTGTCCTTTATGGCAAAGGTTGTAAGGAGATGATAGTTAATAGAGCGGATAGAATTTGCTTCCCAAAATGGGGGATTAAGAGAGAGTAATGGTATAAATAAAAAATGATATAAGATCCACATGGAAACGATATTTACCGCAAGTATCAGAAAAAGCTTTGGTAAGATTTCCGAATACTTATCATCCGTTTTAGAATAACTTATAATACCAATGGAAGTAAATAGTCCCAAAAGAATTACAAAATTCATTACATTTGGATAACCATTATTTGTCCAAAGTAAAAAAGGATAAAATGCGCTGCCCGAAACTCCGGCTATAAAACCAAATTTTGCTCCATAAGCCATCGCAATTAATATTGGAAATGTAATTGACCAGGGCATGCTTATTAAAACTTCACCAATAGTGATGGAAAAACTATAAGGTGAAAAGAGAAGCCCTAAAAATCCAAACACAATTGCAGTGAGCCATTTCCTTTTTGGATCCAAGGCGGCTGTGCCGGTAAAATAATTTTTAACCGCTACTATTTTTTCGTTTTTGCTATTTGGTTTCATATCAATTTTTAGTTATTTAGCTATGACATCTCTTATTTTGCGTAAGGTGACTTCGTAACACACCTTACGTAATATGATATTCAAATTTTGTGTGCGGACCCAAAAGTTGAAAAAGTCATTGCGAATCCCGCATGCGGGAAGTGAAGCAATCCCTGAGTCGAATTTTGAGATTGCTTCTCCCGCAATGCGGGATCGCAATGACAGTCATTTGGTCATTGCGAATGAGTCTTCGAGTGAGGCAATCTGATGCATTCGTTGAGATGACTCACTAATTAATTTTCCAGCTATGCTTTTGTAACTTATTTTTTCTTTTAACTTGAAAAACTTTTTAAGATCATTTTCTCGTATGCAAAAACTATTATCATCAACCAAAATTTCTGCTGCGCCATTATTTTGTATGTTAAAAAATTTGTTCAATTCGAACATTGAAAGATAATAAATATATTTTTAACATCATTCACATAAATTGGTTACTACACTCCGTTTTTCGTCGCAATTAGAGGTGCAAGAATCAATCAAGAATTTGCGAAATCTTCCTAGTTAGATAGGGAATAGACAATTCTTTTAAATGATAGATGTTACGCAAGAAAGGGAAATATCCTCTAAACTCTATACCTTTTGGATAGGTCGCTCCTACAAAGCTTTTTCGAGAATCGGATTTATTATTTTCTACAAACATTTTGCACCTGACGGAGCGAAATCTAAAAAATATGACAATCTGTTTAGCTCTGTAAGTGCGTCATGTTTGTAATTACACAACGCAACGGGTGTTCAAGCTCCATAGGCGCGCCCTTTGGGGATTTTTGCGCAACTTCAATAAATGACGAAAAATTGCATTCCTCAAATAAACCTTTATAGACTAATTACAATAACAAACGAATTTATTTTCGAAGGTATAAATAAGACAAATCAATTTGTTATTTTTACATTAACGTTCTTCGGTATTTTTTTAATTATGGAATTTTATGGAGCTAATATGAAAATCAGGATTCTCCTTTTCTCAATTTTTCTTTTTGCATCCTCTATTTTTGCAGGTTCACCTGATAGCATCATAATTGGACCGGGCGTAATTCAATATCATCACGTAATTGATTCAGGTCTATGGAATATAAATGTAATAAAGATTGATATTCAAAACCCATGGTTAAAATTTCGATCGGTTAAAGCCGGTGATAAACTTATGGCTTTTGAAAAGACATCTTCAATGGCAGCCCGCAACAATTTTGAGGAGCATAGAGTTGTAGCAGCTATCAACGGCGATTTTTATAACACAAGTACGGGTGAACAGGTTGGTACTCAAGTAGCAAACGGCGAACTGCTGAAAGTAACAAGTGATTGGTTAAACGCAGCTTTCGATATTAATAAAAATCCAATGATCGGATTGCAAAATTTTTCAGGTTCTATAATAAGAGGGGACAGTACAAAAAGTATCTCGGGAGTAAATAAAATTCGCAGTACAGATGAGTTGATAATTTATAATTCCTTTATAGGGGGGTCTACTTCAACCAATCAATTTGGAACTGAAGTTAGGATTATTCCCCTTGATAACTGGCTCGTTAATGATACTATAAGATGTATTGTCGATACGATAATTGCCGGCGTTGGGAATATGTCTATCGGAAAAAATAAAGCAGTACTCTCCGGGAATGGTTTATCAGGTGCGTTTTTAGTAAACAATTTGTTTAAAGACGATACAATCAAAATTGTTTTAAAGTTAATTCCGGCATTTACAAAACTTGAACAACTTATAGGCGGAAATACGTGGCTTGTACAAAATGGAATTGTTAATCAGGATAATGGTGATCGTCATCCACGCACAGCCATTGGATTCAACGAGGATTCTTCAAAATTTTTTCTTTTTGTTGTTGACGGAAGACAACCCGGTTTGAGCGTTGGTATGTCGTACAAAGAACTTGGTGATTATATGAAAACCTGGGGAGTATATCAGGGATTAAATCTTGACGGCGGCGGATCATCTACAATGGTAGTGAGAGGCGCAATCGTTAATAGCCCATCCGATATTGGCGGTGAAAGGTCGGTTGCAAATAGTCTTTTGTTAATTAGTACTGCGCCGACGGGACCATTAGCACACATAAGAATTAAACCAAAAGAAATATTCGCAATCGGAGGCTCCGGTGTAAACCTTACTGCTTCCGGATTTGATCAACATTATAATCCCGTAAGCATTCCTTCCGGCAGTATTGTTTGGAGTTGTGATCCGGCAATCGGCAGTGTATCCCAGCAAGGAGTATTTACAGCTGCATTCGATACTGTCTCCGGATATATTTATGCTGCTGTTGGTGATATTAAAGATTCATCAGTAGTGCATCTGACAAAGCTTTCACAGATTCAGTTAGTCCCAAATCCGGTTACTCTTCAACCGGGACAGTCACAACAAATGTCAGCCACTGCATATGATAATTACAACAATATAATTTTGCTCCAGCAGACCGATTTTCAGTGGTCAGTAACAGGTGGTTTGGGGAGTATAACTACGGGTGGTTATTTTACTGCAATAAATACAGGCATTGGAGAGATAATCGCGGAGATTGATTCCATCAGCGGTTCAGTTCCTCTTACGGTTGGTACATCAGCTACAATAATTCTTGATGATTTTTCTGATCTTTCCGGATACACATTAACCGGAACAAGAGTAAATCTGGCGCAGTGCAGTTTTGTGTAT
>Ga0100387_10000674_pt1 | contig 28141 bp, 21 predicted proteins | sample CryGeymeta201511_FD_81547 | JGI IMG/M metagenome (GOLD analysis project Ga0100387, IMG submission 81547) | Groundwater microbial communities from Crystal Geyser aquifers in Utah, USA - Crystal Geyser metaG 2015-11 | ecosystem: Environmental > Aquatic > Deep subsurface > Groundwater | place... | reverse complement strand
TCCAGCGAGGACAGACGCCCTTCGCCGTGACCATGCCGATCTTCATGACGCCCTAGCGGCGCCACGACGCAAGCACGCGCCCGAACGTAGGGCAGGGGCTCGTCCCTGAGGATTGGTCACAAGTGCGATTGCAGGCCGAGGCCCTCGTCCCCCGCCGCTGGCCGGGCTGATCTACGCCGTAGCGCCGGTGAGCACGTAGACGTGGGCCACGGCCTCGTCGAGCTTGCTCGGGTCGCTACCGCCCGCCTGCGCGAAGTCGGGTCGCCCGCCGCCGCCGCCACCGACGATGGCCGCCGCAGCCTTGACCACGTCGCCCGCCTTGAAGCGCGACATGGCCTCCTTGCTCACGCTGCACACCAAGAGCGCTTTGCCCTTTGCCTCGCCGCCGAGCAGCACGACCGCGGGTGCGAGCTTGTCCTTCAGCTTGTCCGCCATCTCGCGCAGCGCGCCGGGGTCGCTCAGGCCGACCTTGGCACCGAGCACGCGGATGCCGTCGATCTCGCGCGCCTGGCTCGAGAGGTCTTCGCCGCCGCCCTCCATCATCGTCTGCTCGAGGCGCTTGATCTCGTCCTTCAGCGCCTTCTCTTCGCGCACGACCCGTTCGACGCGCGCCATCAACTCGGCGGGGCGCGCCTCGAGCTGCTCGGCGATGGCCAGGAGCTCGTCTTCTTGTTCGCGCAAGCGCGCCAGCGAGCGCAGGCCGGTCGTGGCCTCGATACGGCGCACGCCGGCCGCCAGGCCCGCCTCGCTCAGGACGGTGAAGAGGCCGAGGTCGCCGGTGCGGAAGGCGTGGGTGCCACCGCACAGCTCGAGCGAAGGCCCGATGCGCAGCACGCGCACGACCTCGCCGTACTTCTCCTCGAAGATGCCGATGGCGCCGCGGGCCTTGGCCTGGTCCATGGGCAGAACGTCGGTGACGATGGGCGTGTTGGCGAGGACGGCGTGGTTGACCAGATCCTCCACGCGGCGCAGCTCCTCGAGACTCAACGCCCGCGTGCCGCTGTAGTCGAAGCGCAGACGCTCGGGACCGACCAGCGAGCCCTTCTGGGCCACGGTGGGCCCGATCACCTCACGCAGCGCCCAGTGCAGGAGATGGGTCGCGCTGTGGTTGCGACGCGTGGCCGCGCGGGCCGTGTGATCCAGCTCGAGGGACACGCCCTGACCGAGCTCGAAGTGCCCCTGCTCGACGCGCCCGACGTGGACGTACAGCTCTCCCGCGGGGATCTGCGAATCCGTCACCGCGAAGCGCGCCTCGCCCGCCCGCAGCATGCCCTTGTCGCCGAGCTGTCCGCCCTTCTCGGCGTAGAAGGGCGTGGCGCGCGTGACGACTTCGCCCTCGTCGCCCTGCTCCAGGCGCGAGACCTCCACGCCGTCCTTCAACAGCGCCACGATCTCGGAGCTGCCCTCCTCGGCCTCGTAGCCCGTGAACTCCGTCGCGCCCACGCGCTCGGCGACGGCGTGATGGACCTCGGCCACGGCGGCGTCGCCGACCTTGGAGCCGCGGCTGCGTTCGCGTGCGCGCTCCATCTGGGCGTCGAAGCCCGCCTGGTCGAGGGCGAAGCCGCGCTCGCGACCGATCACCTCCTGGAGATCCAGCGGGAAGCCGAAGGTGTCGTAGAGCTCGAAGGCCACGGCGCCGGGCAGGGTCTTGGCCTCGCCCTCCCCCTCCCAGCGCTCGTTCTGCTCGAGCAGATCGAGCCCGCGATCGAGGGTGCGACGGAAGCGCTCCTCCTCCTGACGCGTGATGTCCTCGATCAGCGCGCGCTGCTCGCGCAGCTGCGGATAGGCCTCGCCCATCTCGTCCACGACCTTCAGCGCGACGTGATGCAAGAAGGGCTCGCCGATGCCCAGGCGATGTCCGTGACGAATCGCGCGGCGCATCACGCGGCGCAGCACGTAGGGCCGACCGTCGCGATCCGGGAAGATGCCCTCGGAGATCAGGAAGGCGGTGGTTCGCGCGTGGTCCGCGATCACGCGCATGGAGACGTCGTCGTCCGCGATCGTGCCGCCATAGGACTTGCCACTGATCTCGCTGGCCAGCGTGACCAGCGGCTTCAGCAGATCCGTGTCGTAGTTGCTGAGCACGTTCTGGGCGACCACGGCGGCGCGCTCGAGGCCAGCGCCCGTGTCCACGCTGGGCGCGGGCAGGGGCTTCAGTGTGCCGTCGGGCTGACGGTCGAACTGCATGAAGACGAGGTTCCAGAGCTCGAACCAGCCGCGTCCGTCGGGCGTGGGCTCCTCGCCGAAGGTGCGCGGGTCGACCGGGCCTTCGCCGAGCTTGTAGTGGATCTCGGCGCAAGGACCGCAGGGGCCCGTGTCGCCCATCTGCCAGAAGTTGTCCTTGGCCGGGCAGCGGATGATGCGCTCCTCGCCGAAGCCCGTGACGTCGCGCCAGAGCGCCGCAGCCTGCACGTCCTCTTCGCCGTAGCCCTCTTCGCCGCCGAAGACGGTGATCACCATGCGCTCGGGGTCGAGCTTCAGCACCTCCTGGTAGAAGTCCCAGGCGAACTGGATGGCGTCCTTCTTGAAGTAGTCGCCGAAGGAGAAGTTGCCGAGCATCTCGAAGAAGGTGTGGTGACGCGCGGTGACGCCCACGTTCTCGAGATCGTTGTGCTTGCCGCTGATGCGGATGCACTTCTGGCTGGTCGTGGCGCGCTTGTAGTCGCGCGTCTCCTTGCCCGTGAAGAGATCCTTGAACTGCACCATGCCCGCGTTGGCGAACATGAGCGTGGGATCATTCCCCGGGACGAGGGGCCCCGAGGGCCTCCTCTCGTGCCCGCGGGCGGCGAAGAAGTCGAGAAAGGACCGGCGAATCTCGGCAGACGACGTCATGGCGGGACGTGCTAGCGCCCACCTGCCCCCGGCGCAACGAGCATGATCAGTGCTGTCGAAGGCGGCCGGGCTTCAGCGGATCGAGACGTCGAGCTCGCCCGGGGCGCAGCGGCCGGGTTCGGACTCGTCCGTGTCGCGAAAGCTGTCGAGGATGATGAAGTACTCGCCCGGCTCCAGGTGGAGCTCGATGCGCGAGTTGCGCGTCCCGGGCCGATCGTCATTGCAGGCCAATTCCGAGCCGCGATCGGCGCACGCCGTGCGCAGGTAGACCAGCGCGTCGAGATCGGCGCCGCCCGCCACGTCGTTGAAGTCGATGCGGTAGGTGTTCGCCACGGGCACGTCGAGCCGCAGGATGCGATCGCCCCCGGAGATGTCGACGCGCGTGCAGCCGGTGACAGGCGTGGCGTCGTCACCGCCGCTGCAGTTGTCGAGGGTGATGCGACCCGTGGTGATGGTGCCGTCCACCGTCAACTCGCAGGGCTTCTCCGGTCGACACGCGCCCGTCGTCGCGTCGCAGCCACGCGCACAATCGAGGAGGGTCTCCGACACGCCGCGCGCGTCGCAGCGCGTCTCCTCGGTGGTCGAGGAGCAGCTCGAGGCGTTGGGCGTGCACACCCACTCCACGCACAGGGGCGCGCCCGAGCTGTCGTCGCAGTAGGCGCTCAGAGCCGTGCAGACCTGTCGGCGGGGCGTGCCCATGTCGCAGACGACGCGCGTCTCGCCCTCGCAATGGTCGGCGCCGCTGCAGCTGAGGCCCGAGTCGTCGACCCCGGTGTCGACCAGGCCCGTGTCCGCCGTGCCGGTGTCCGCCACGCCCGTGTCGCGGACGCTCGTGTCGGGCGTGCTCGTGTCGCGCGCGCCACCGTCCGCCGCGGCGTCTGTCCCGCCCGGGCCGGCATCGAAGTCCGGGGAGAGCCCGCCCGTGGGCAAGGCGCAGCCGCAGACCAGCGCCAACACCACCGCTCCTCTCGACACGCGCACCATGACCCCCACTGTACGGGCATCGGGCCCGGCCCGCACCTTCCACCTGTGGCGCGTAGGCCGTGCGCGCTCGCGTGCTCGCCTCAGTACTCGTAGCCGACCATCAGGCCGAGGCGCACGTAGCCGTCCTTCACCGGGTCGGAGAAGCCGCCCGTGAGGTTGCCGGAGGCGTCGGTGGGCCAGGGCTCCCAGAGCGTGTCGGGTGCGCAGGCGTCGGTGCTGTCCGGCTCTCGGCAGGCGGTCTGTCCCCGGAACGTGGTCTTGAAGCGGAAGTACTCGACGCTGACGCGCGCGAAGACGCCGTCGGCGATGGGGAAGAGCTCGCTCTCGAGGTCGAGCCCGAGGGAGAAGCCGCCGGTGCTGCTGGTCTGGGTGCCCCAGATGCGCTTGCCTTCGTCGCCCACGCCCAGGCCCGCCAGGTAGGCGAAGCGCGCGCCGAGGGTGAAGAGGCGCGGCGCGACGTCGTAGCGGAAGCCCGCGCCCAACTTGATGTGGCTGTAGGCCAGGGTCGGCACGATGGACGCGCCGTCGACCAGGGCCAGGTCGTTCGAGGCGAGCGCGAACTGGAAGCTGCCATAGCCCACGTCGGCGAAGATCGTGGTGTCGTCGTCGATGCCGTAGCGCAAGCGCGCACCGAGATAGAGCTCCGTCTCGGTCGTGGCCACGGCCACCTCGGGCGTGGGCGAGGTGCAGCGCACGTTGCCACCGCACGCCGGGGCGTTGGTGGTGAGCCCGACGGAGTGGCGATAGGAGAAGAGGAAGCCCAGGTAGGGGAAGGCGGCTTCTTCGCCGAAGCTGCCTGGATAGAGCTCGATCCCGAGGCCCGCCTCCATCGCGCCGAGGCCGGCGCTCTGGTAGCTGCGTCCCTCCGGGATCAGGGAACCGCCAGGGGCGCCTCCACGCAGGACCGGATCGACCAGGGCCTCGGAGCTCATGGAGCGGCGCAGGGTGCCGACCAAGAGCCCCACGCGCAGGGCGCGCCAGCGACCGGGTGGAGCCGAGGGCGTGTCGTCCTCTTCGGGTGGCTCGGCCAGCTCGGGCTCGTCGTTGCGCGCGTACCAGGGCTGGGCGTTCGGGTCGACGACGGGTTGGGCCTGGACCGGAGTGCCCGGCTCGGTCTGCTCGAGCAGTGAGCGGATACGGGCGTAGCCCACGCGACGCACGGTGCTGAGCGCGCCCAGAGTGCGCCCGGTGATGCTGGCGGCGCCGACGCGGCTGCCGTCCGCGCCCGAGTAGACGCTGATCGTCAGCACCCAGCGGCCGCGCCTGCGGCTGGCCGAGCCACGGACGAAGGCGGAGATGTTGGCCGCGGCGCCGACCGCCGCGTACTGCGACGGCTGGATCGAGCCGTGGATGCCTTGCGCCTCGGCGGCGGCGTCGACCTCCGCAGAGGGCACGACGACCACATCGTTCTCCTCCTGCAGGCTGCGGATCATGTCGCCGCGCAGAGAGCTGCCGTGGGGTCCCACGAAGGACTGCACGGAGACGCGCCGCTGCGCCGACGCCAGCCCGGGCTGGCCCGCGACGTAGAGAAAGGCCGAGCAGGCCAGGATGCACGCGATCGGTCGAAGCACGACCGGCAGCCTAGCAAATCCATCGGAAGTTCCGAAGAACTCCCGACCCTGGCCAGGTCCGGCAGCCCCGCTCGGGCCGACCCTACGATGTCCGTGGGCGCGGCGGCTCCGACTTGCTATGCCCTGGGCGTGCTCACCTGCCTACGAGTCCAGAACTTCGCCATCATCGATGAACTCTCCGTGGAGCTCGGCCCGGGACTGAACGTGTTCTCGGGCGAGACGGGCGCGGGAAAATCCATCCTCGTGCGCGCGCTGTCGCTCATCCTGGGCGAGAACGCGAGCGGCGACCTGGTGCGTCGCGGCGCCGAAGAGGCCGAGGTCGAGGCGCTCTTCGAGCTCGACGCGGATCCCGAGCTCAGACTCGCGCTGAGCGAAGCGGGCCTGGCCGCGCAGGACGAGCTGGTGATCCGTCGCGTGGTCAAGACCACGGGCCGCAGCCGCGCCTACATCGACGGCAAGCTCGCGAGTCGGCCTCAGCTCGCCGCCCTCAGCGCGCGCCTGGTCGACATCTCGAGCCAGCACGCCCACTTCGGTCTGACGGACGCGCGCACGCACCTCGGCTACCTGGACGCGTTCGGCAAGCACGGCGGCCAGCTCGCGGAGGTCGCGCCCGCCTTCGAGGCGCTGCAGGAGGCGACGGCCGAGCTCGCGAAGCGACTGCAGGCCTCGCACAAGCGCGGCGAGCGGGAAGACCTGCTTCGCTTCCAGCTGGCCGAGATCGACGCGCTGGCGCCCGAGCCCGGGGAAGACGCGGAGCTCGGAGTGGAGCGCGAGCGTCTGCGGCACGCCGAGCATCTGCTCTCGTCGACGCAGGAGGCCGAGGCCTCGCTCTACGCGGACGATGGCGCCATCACCGAGCGCCTGGCGCACGTGGCCCAGGAGATCGCCGAGGCGGCGGCGCTGGATCCGGCGCTGGCGCCGCTGGTCGAGCAGCTGCGCGATGCGACCTCGCAGCTCGAAGACGCGGCGCGGGAGCTGGGCGCCTACGCACGCAAGGTCTCGCTCGATCCGGCGCGCCTGGCCGAAGTGGACGAGCGCGTGGAGGCGCTGAAGCGGATGAGTCGCAAGCATGGTGGCAGCCTGGAGGCGGCCTTGGCCTTCGCGGAGGACGCGCGGGCGGAGCTCGAAGCCCTGGGCGATCTCGAGGCCGGGATCGCGCGCGCGGAGGCGGAACGCGATCAGGCTCGCGAGCGCGCGAAGAAGTCGGCGCTGGCGCTGCGCGAGGCGCGCAAGAAGACGGCCCTGCGCATGGGCAAGCTGATCGGCGTGGAGCTGGGATCCCTCGGCATGGGCGACGCGCGCGTGGTGGTGGCCTTGGCGCCCCTGGAACGTGACGGCGGCGAGCTCGAGGTCGAGGGCGCCAAGCTGACGCGCAAGGGCATCGACCGCTGCGAGCTCTTGATCGCGCCCAACGTAGGCGAAGAAGCCAGACCGCTGTCGAAGGTGGCGAGTGGCGGCGAGCTGAGCCGCGCGATGTTGGCGATCAAGCGCGTGCTCGCGGACCTCGGGCCCGCGGGCCTCTACGTCTTCGACGAGGTCGACTCGGGCGTGGGCGGCGCGGTGGCCGAAGTGCTGGGCCGCAAGCTCGCCGACGTGGCCAAGCATCGCCAGGTGCTGTGCATCACCCATCTGCCGCAGATCGCGGTGTACGCCGACGCGCACTACCGCGTGGAGAAGGCGGCGCTGGACGGACGCACGACCAGCCGCATCGAGCGCCTGGGTGACGAGGCCCGACTGGACGAGGTCGCGCGCATGCTCGGTGGCTTGAAGATCACGAAGAAGACGCGGGCAGCGGCCCAGGAGCTGCTCGACGGTGCCCGGGTCTAGAGAGCTCGTCACGCACCGGTTGCGGGCCTGGACCAGCGGTCGCGACCCGGTCTCTGTGGGGCGGGAGCTCGTCCCCCGCCGCTCGCGCAACTCGTGCAGTGCGACTGACGAGGAGCGTCCCTGGTGACGAAACTGACGAGCAACGTCCCCTCCTCGCTCTCTACCCCACGATTGCGACGCTGGACCTCCGGTCGCGACCCGTTCTCGCTAGGGCGCCGTGCATAGCAACGAACGGCTTCGCGGGACACGCTGTACGCAGATGACGGCTCGGCGGGGGACGAGCCCCCGCCCTACGCGGAGGCGCACGCACCATCTCCCGCTCGCTTCGGTCTGCGACCCGTTCTCGGTAGGGCGGGGGCTTGTCCCTGAAGATGGGTCACAAGCGCGATCGTAGGCAGAGCTCATCGTCGGTGTCCGTGTCGGTGTTCATGTCCAGGTGCGCGACCGTGCGGGAAGTTCGCCGAGGGTCTGCGGGCTCAGACGGGGTCGAGCCGCGAGCGCCCTCGCAGGCGCCGACCGAGCGGTACGTCGGTACCGCGACCGAGGTGGCGAGAAACCAAGCCGCGGATCGGCCTCGGCGGGGCCCGCAGACCAGCGCTCGCATGGGCAAGGCCGCCGTCCCCCGGAGGGCGACCCTCCCAAGCGGCTTTCGCGTCCAAGGCTGTCTCAGACCGACTTGTGACCAATCACTAGGGACGAGCCCCCGCCCTACGCGAAGCCGCATCCACCAGCGCGCACTGGCACGCGGCCGCGCGACGCTTTTCGCGCTAGATCAGGGTCTAGGCGCCTGTTGACGCGTACGCTCGAGGCGCGGGCGCGCCCGCATGCGTGATGGCGATGGCGGCGGCGCACACGCCACGACCCGCGGCGGCGAGAGGGTCGTCACCCTGCGCGAGCGCGAGCAAGGCGCAGGCCGCGAAGGCGTCGCCCGCGCCGGTCGCGTCGACCACGGCGGGCACGTGCAGGGCGGCCACGTCTTCGGGTTCGGCGCCCGCACGGAAGACGCGAACTCCGGCCTCACCGCGGGTCAGATAGAACAGGTCGAAGGCCTGACGCAGCTCCGTCAGGAGCCCCGGGAGTCCACGCAGATCTTCGTCGCTCGCGAATGCGACGCAGTCGCGACCCGCCGCGAGGACGGATGAATCTGGTCGCTTCGGTCGCACCCGACCCCGGTCCGCGGGCGAGGCGTCGCGCAGCCATCCCTGGAGGCCCAGGCCGACCACGCGCGCGTCGACCGCGGCGAGCCAGGCCAAGGGATCCATCTCCGTCATCACGGGCGCGAGGTGCAGCACGTCCCAGTGCCCCGTCGCGGGCGGGGCGAGCGTGGAGGCCAGACTCGACAGCCGCTGCGTGCGCGCGTGCTCGCCGTCGTAGACGTTCTCGAAGCGCGTCGTCGCGTCGCTGGGCGAGAGCTTCAGTGAGAGGCGCTCGAGATCGAAGGCCTGCGCGTCCCCTTGCGCGAAGGCGGTCACGAGCGTGACGTCGGCGCCCGCACCCAGATACACGCCGCTCGCGTAGAGCGCGCTGCCCCCCGGCCGCGCGGTCGAGTCCACGTGATCGAGCGTCACATGCCCGACCACGCAGATGCTCGAGCGCGCGTTCACGATGACGCGCTCGGCTCGGCCTTGATGGCGGCCTTCTTCTTCGTCGCCTGCTTGGCCGGCTTCGCCTTGGTGGCCTTCTTGGTGGCCTTCTTGGTGGCCTTCTTGGTGGCCTTCTTGGCGGTCTTCTTCTTCGTCGCCTTCTTGGCGGCGACCTGGCGCGTCTTCTTCTTCACCGGCCCGCGATCGCGCCGGATCTGCAAGAGCTCCTGCGCGCGCTCCGGCGTGATGGTCTCCTGGTCGTCGCCCGTGCGCAGCGAAGCGTTGGTCTCGCCGTCGGTGACGTAGGGACCGAAGCGCCCCTTGCGCAGTGTGATCTCCTTGCCGCTCACGCCATCGAGCCCGAGCGTCTTGAGCGGCTCGGCCTTGGTCTCGCCGCGCCTGCGCTTGGGCTGGGCCAGCACGACCAACGCCTCTTCGAGGGTGATGGTGAAGAGCTGCTCTTCGCTCCCGAGGCTGCGGTTCTCCTTGCCCTTGATCAGGTAGGGACCGTAGCGGCCGTTCTGCGCCGTGACCTCTTCGCCATCGGCGGCGACACCGACCACGCGCGGCAGAGACAGGAGCTTGAGCGCGTCCTCGAGCGTCAGCGTCTCGGGCGCCATGTGGCTCAGCAGGCTGGCGCGCAGCGGCTTGTCCTTGCTGTTCTTCTCCTGCTCGCCGAGCTGCACGTAGTTCCCGAAGCGGCCGTTGCGCAGGTAGACCGTCAGGCTCGTCTCGGGATCGACGCCGATCGTGCGATCGCCGCTGGGTGCGTCGAGCAGCTCGATGGCCTTCTCCACGGAGAGCTCGTCCGGCGGCAGATCCTCGGGGATGGGCGCCGTCTCTTCGCCGCGCTCGAGGTAGGGACCGTAGCGACCGACGCGCACGGCGATGGCACGACCCTCGCTGTCTTCTCCCAGGGCGATGGTGTTGATGGCGCGCGCGTCGATCTCGCCGAGCTGCTCCGAGACCAGGCCCTGGAGGCCCTTGTCGCCGGTGCTGCCAGGGCTGTCGGGCTGACCGAAGTAGAAGCGCTTCAGCCACGGCACGGTCTGGGCCGTGCCCGCGGCGATCTGGTCGAGGTCGTCCTCCATCTTGGCGGTGAAGGCGTAATCGACCAGCTTGTCGAAGTGCTGCTCGAGCAGGCGCACGACGGCGAAGGCCTTCCACGACGGCACCAAGGCGGAGCCCTTTTTCCAGACGTAGCCGCGCTCCTGGATGGTGGAGAGGATGGAGGCGTAGGTGGAGGGACGACCCACGCCGAGCTCCTCGAGGCGGCTCACGAGGGAGGCCTCCGTGAAGCGCGCGGGCGGCTGCGTCTCGTGATCCTCGGGCGTGAAGGAGACACCCTCGAGCGCCTGACCTTCGCGCAGCGGCGGCAGCTGCTTCTCGCGGTCGGCGAGCGCCTGCGTCGGGTCGTCGCTGCCCTCCACGTAGGCGCGGAAGAAACCGGGGAAGGTGATGGTGTTTCCGGTCACGGAGAAGGTCGCGGTCACGCCCTCGTCGGTGCGGGCCTGGATCTTCACGGAGAGCGTCTCGCCCTTGGCGTCGGCCATCTGACAGGCCACCGTGCGCTTCCAGATCAGCTCGTACAGCTTCGCCTCGTCCGCGGGCATGCGGCGCGCGACCTCCGAGGGATGCTGGAAGCTGTCGCCCGCCGGGCGGATGGCCTCATGGGCCTCCTGCGCGTTCTTCACCTTCTTGGTGTAGAGGCGCGGCTGGGCGGGCAGATAATCGGCGCCGTACTCGTCCGCGATCAGACGCCGCGCGGCCTGCACGGCACCGTCGGAGAGCGTGGTGCTGTCCGTTCGCATGTAGGTGATGAAGCCGCCCTCGTACAGGCGCTGGGCCGCTCGCATGGCGCGCTTGGCCGCGAAGCGCAGCTTGCGCCCCGCCTCCTGCTGCAGCGTGGAGGTCATGAAGGGAGCCGCGGGCGAGCGCTTGTAGGGCTTCTTCTCGACGCTCTCGACCCTGGCCGGATGACCCTCGAGGGCCTGGGCCAGCGCCCGAATGCTGGCCTCGTCCGGACGCGCGAGGTCGGCGCCCTTGATCTGGCCCAGGGAGTCGAAGTCCTTGCCCGTCGCCAGACGCTTGCCATCGAGCAACGAGAGCTGGGTGTCGAGGGGCACGCCGTCCGCGGCGAACTGCCCGGCCATGCCCCACCAGGTGGCGCGCCGGAAGGCCATGCGAGCGCGCTCACGCTCGACCACGATGCGCGTCGCCACGCTCTGCACGCGACCCGCGCTGAGCCGCGGCATCACCTTCTTCCAGAGCACGGGCGAGACCTCGTAGCCGTAGAGTCGGTCGAGGATGCGGCGCGCCTCTTGGGCGTCCACCAGCTCCCGGTTCAACTCGCGGGTCTCGTCGAGGGCCGCCTGGATCGCCTTCTTCGTGATCTCGTGAAAGACCATGCGCTTCACGGGCACTTTGGGCTTCAGCACCTCGAGCAGATGCCAGGCGATGGACTCCCCCTCGCGGTCCTCATCGGTAGCGAGCAAGAGCTCGTCCGCGGACTCCAGCAAGTCCTTCAAGTGCTTGATATGACTCTTCTTGTCAGCGTCGATTACGTACAAGGGCGCGAAATCGTTATCGACGTCCACGCCCAGACGGGCCCAGGGCTTCTTCTTGTGGGCGGCGGGCACGTCCGCGGCGCTCCGGGGCAGGTCTCGGATATGCCCGATGGACGACTCGACCATATAGCCTTCGCCCAAGAAGCCGGAAATTGTCCGCGCCTTGGCGGGGGACTCCACGATGACCAACGAGTGCTTCACGGCGCACCCTGTAGGGGACGCGGCCAGCCCTTGTCAAACGGAGTCGCGTCGCGAGCGTCCCCGAAGGAGGCTCAGCAGGGTGAAGGCGGAGAGCGGCCCGACCAGCCCCACGACCAGCCCCAAGAGGTCCACGAGCCCCTGCGCGCGGGGTCCGATCCACAGGGCCACGTGCAGGACGGAAAGCAGGGCGTCGAAGCCCGAAAGCCACACCAGGACCCGCAGCCGGCGCGCCTTCGGACGGTGCACCAGCCCGGCGAGCAACAGCACGAGCAGCAGATCGAGGCTGACCCAGATCCAGCGCAGGGAGGGCCACGGAAAGAATCGCTCGGGCGCGACGGCCACGGCCAGGGTCCAGAGCACCAAGGGGAGATAGAGTGCGCGCAGCACGGACCGACGCAGGTGGCGCAGCGTGTCGACGGCGAAGCGCGCGAACCCCCCGGGCGTGAAGGCCCGGAGCGTGTCGAACAGGGCGAGGAGCCTGGAGCTCCGGCGCGGGAAGAGCAGGCGCGAGGGCTGCCATCGGGTGGGGCCGAGCTTGGCCTTGAAGGCGTAGAGCCCTTGGAAGTTGTACAGACCCTGCCCGAGGCGACCCGCGCGCTCGAGCGCGGGCAATACGTCTCCGCTGAGGGGGCAGAGCCCGGCGGAGACGAAGCGCGCACCTTCCTCGCCCAGGGCGCGAATGGCGGCGTCGAAGAGCAGCTCCACCGTGCCATTGGGGGCCGAGGGGTCGCGAAACGCGTGCTCCACGAGGTAGCCGTCGGCCACGAACACGGGCACGGCCACGAGCAGCCCCACGACCGCGTCGCCCCGGCGCGCGACGAAGAAGGCGCGCGCATCGGCCCGCGTGAAGAGATCGCGCTGCACGAGGAAGGTCATGGGGGCCATGCGACGCTGACGCAGCCAACGTTCCGCCAACGCGTCCAACACGGGGCGCAGGGGCGCGCCCTCGGCGACCTCTTCGGGCGCGAGGCGGGAGACGGTGACGCCCTTGGCCCGTGCACGCCTCAGCTGCTCGCGCAGGCTGCGATGGTGGCGGAGCTTCTCTTCCCACTCGGCCGGCTCGTAGAAGGGCTCCTCCCCGACGTTCAGAGCCTGGAGCGCGTCCGTTTGGGGGAAGCCCGCGTCCACGCAGAAGAAGGAGGGGCGACGCCCCCGCGCGCGCGCCTCCTTCACGAACTCGAGCGCGAGGGGGACGCTGCGCCGTGCGTCGGCGATCGGCGCGCCGGCGGCTACCCAGGCGCGACCGATGGCGCGGAAGGCGACGTAGCCGTCGCCGGAGAAGAAGTAGGAGAAGCCGTGCTCGAGGGTCTGAAAGGAGGTGGCGGCGCGAGCGTGTCGACGCAGGATCTGCTCCGCGCGTGCGCGCACGTCGTGGTCGACGGAGGCCGCGTCCACGACCTCGCCTCGACTCGCGCCCTGCGCCTCGACATCCACGTCGCTGGTGATGGCACCGCACCCAGGTCCGAACAAGCAGGGTGAGTTGATCGGGGACGGTTGCACTTCGCGATGCCGGACGCACCTTGGCTTCACTCATTCACAACGCGAGGAAGATCATGACCCGCTCCTGGCTGTGCTTGTCCCGTGTCGGCATCGCCCTGTTGTTGCTGGCTGGTTGCGACCACGGCGAAGCCACGGCCCCGGCCCCAGCCCCGGCGCCCGCGGGCCCGACCGCCAACGAACCCATCTCCGCGCTGCCCAGCGTTCAGACCAACATGGCCGAGGTCGAGCTGGGACGGAGACTCTACTTCGATCCGATCCTGTCGGGAGACGGCAGCGTCTCCTGCGCGACCTGCCACTCCCTCGATCACGGCGGCGCCGAAGATCGCCGCACGTCGCGCGGCATCGGCGGCCACATCGGACCGATCAACGCGCCGACCGTGTTGAACGCGGGTTTCAACTTCCGCCAGTTCTGGGACGGACGAGCCGCGGACCTACAAGAGCAAGCGGGTGGCCCCGTGGAGAACCCAGGGGAGATGGGCGCGACCTTCGCCCAGGTGATCCCGCGCATCCAGGCCGACGAGTGGTACCCAACCCACTTCGCGCAGGTCTTCGGCGAGGGAGACACCATCACCAAGGCGAACATCACGCACGCCATCGCCGAATACGAGCGCTCCCTCGTCACGCCCTCCCCGGTCGATCGCTACCTGGCAGGCCAGGCGGACGCGCTGGATGCACAACAGCTCCGCGGCTACGCGCTGTTCAAGTCCGTGGGCTGCGCTGGCTGCCACGCGGGCGTGGGCGTGGGCGGCAACTCCTATCAGAAGCTGGGCGCGGTCGAAGACTACTTCGCGCTGCGCGGTGGAGAGCAGACCGACGCCGACCAGGGCCGCTTCAACGTCAGCCAGGACGAGGCGGATCGCCATCGCTTCAAGGTCCCCACGCTGCGCAACGTGGCCGAGTCGGGACCGTACTTCCACGACGGGTCCGAGCCCGCGCTCGCGGGTGCCGTGCGCACCATGGCGCGCGTTCAGCTCGGTCAACGACTGACCACAGACCAGGTCGCGGATCTGGTCGCCTTCCTCGGTGCGCTCTCGGGTGAGCTGCCGGCCCATGCCCGCTTGCCCGCGGATCAGGCACCGCCGTCACGCGCCATCGCAGCGCCTCCCGCGGGCGACGTGGCAGCGCGTCCCGCGGTCGACATGGCCCTTTAGCGCGACTCCCGAGCGACCCTGAGACCCTCGGCGGAGGCGCCGAGCGGTCATGTGCGCTAGAACGCGCCCGGCCGGTTCACTCGAAGGAGATCGTGATGCAGAGCCCCAAGGATTTCTTTGCGCCCCTCGCCCTCGGGGCGCCCACGCCGCTGCGGGAGATCCCCTTCCGCCCGTCACGCATGATCCACTTCTTCGATCCTTCGAACGCCAAGATGGTGACGAAGGTGCCGGCCATGATCCCGCAGGTGGACGTGCTCCTGGGGAACCTCGAGGACGCGATCAAGGCCGAGAACAAGCAGGCCGCGCGCGAGGGTTTCATCCAGGCGGCGCGCGACAACGACTTCGGCGACACGCAGCTCTGGACGCGCGTCAACTCGCTCGAGAGCCCGTGGTTCCTGGACGATCTCACGCGCATCGTGCTCGAGGTCGGCCACAAGGTCGACGTCATCATGCTGCCCAAGGTCGAAGGCGCCTGGGACATCCACTACGTCGATCGCTTGCTGGCCCAGCTCGAGGCCAAGGCCAAGCTCACGCGCCCGATCCTCGTGCACGCGCTGCTCGAGACGGCCCTCGGCGTGGTCAACGTGGAGGAGATCGCGGGCGCCAGCCCACGCATGCAGGGGCTCAGCCTGGGGCCCGCCGATCTGGCGGCTTCGCGGCGCATGAAGACGACGCGCGTGGGTGGTGGCCATCCAGGCTATCTGGTGCGCGCCGATCCCGACGCCGATCATCCCGAAGCGCCACGCACGACGGCGCAACAGGACCTCTGGCACTACACGATCGCGCGCATGGTCGACGCCTGCGCGGCGCACGGCATCCTGCCCTACTACGGTCCCTTCGGAGACATCGGCGACACCCTCGCCTGCGAGGACCAGTTCCGAAACGCCTTCCTGCTCGGCTGCGTCGGCGCCTGGTCGCTGCACCCGGTCCAGATCGAGATCGCCAAGCGCGTCTTCAGCCCTTCGGTCGAGGACATGCGCTGGGCGCTGAAAGTGATCGAGGCCATGGGCGACGGCACGGGCGCGCTGATGATCGACGGCAAGATGCAGGACGACGCCACCGTGAAGCAGTGCCGCGTGATGGCCGATCTGGGGCGCGCCCTGGCCAAGACGGATTCTGAGCTGGCCGCCGCCTACGGCCTCGACGTGAAGTCGTGAGCACCCGCCCCCGACGCAGCATGCTCTACATGCCGGGCAGCAACGCCCGCGCGCTGGCCAAGGCCCGGGAGTTGCCCGCGGACGCGCTGATCTTCGACCTCGAGGACGCGGTCGCGCCGAGCGAGAAGGAGCGTGCACGCGCCCAGGTCAGCGAGGCGTTGGCCACGGGCGGCTATGGCTCGCGCGAGATCCTCGTGCGCGTCAACGCTCTCGACACCGCGTGGGCGAACGACGATCTGGAGGCCGCCGCGCACAGCGGCGCGGACGGCGTGCTCTTGCCCAAGGTCGAGTCCATCGAAGCCGTCGAGAGCGCCGCCTGGAAGCTGGAGCAAGCCGGTGCGCCGCGCAGCCAACGCCTGTGGTGCATGATCGAGACACCCCGTGGGGTGCTTCACGCCGAAGCCATCGCGAACGCCCACCCCAGGCTGGCGGGCTTCGTGATGGGCACGAGTGATCTGGCCAAGGATCTGCGCTGCGCGCACACGCCGTCGCGCGAACCGATGCTGACCGCGCTCAGCCTCGCGCTCCTGGCCGCGCGCGCCGAAGGCCTCGCCATCCTCGACGGAGTGCACCTCGACCTGAACGACGAAGCGGGTCTGGTCGCCTCCTGCAGGCAAGGCCGCGAGTTCGGCTTCGACGGCAAGACGCTGATCCATCCCAAGCAGATCGCCGCCGCCAACGCCGCCTTCGCGCCCAGCGAGGCCGAGGTCGAGCACGCGCGCCGCATCGTCGCCGCCCACGCCGCCGCGGAGGCCGAAGGCCAAGGCGTCGTGCTCGTCGACGGACGCCTGGTGGAGAACCTGCACGTCCAGATGGCGCAGGAGACCTTGGCCATGGCCGCAGCCCCGGCGAGCCTCGACCGAAGTTAGCGTCCGCTCAGTAGGCTGCGGACTCGGCGTCGAGGCGCTCGAGGATGCGCTCGAGGGCGTCGGCTCCCTCGGAGAAGCCGAAGCTGTCCCGCACGTAGGAGTCACCGTTGGTCATCAACAGGATGCCCTTGTCCTCCGCGGGCGAGAGCAACATCTGCGCGCTGCCGCCGATGGTCTCTCCCGAGTGACCGATGTAGCGATGGCCGGCGACCCCACGGTAGCGGAAGCCGAGCGCCTGCGCGCTGCTGAGGGTCGGCACCTGCAGCCCAAAGGACGACTCCACCGTGGCCGTGTCGAGCACCCGGGTGCCGTCGTAGCTCCCGAGGCCGAGCAGCATCAGCGCGAAGCGAGACAGATCCGACACGCTCGTGCGTAGGCCGGTGGCGGGCCAGTGGCCGTAGCCGGGCTGCATCAAGGCATCGAAGCGACGATGGCCGCGATTGTAGGTGTAGGGGACGGCCAGCAACGTGGGGTCGACGTCGGCCAGGAAGAAGCCCGAGTCGAGCATGCCGACGGGCATCAAGACCTGCTCCTGCGCGGCGGTTCGGAGCGGCACGCCCCCGGCCTGCGCCACCAAGGCGCCGGCCACGACCCAGGCCGCGTTGCAGTAGTCCCAGGCCGTGCCCGGCTCGGTCTGGAAGTTGTCGACGGCCCAGTACGCACCGCCCGGGGTGACGTAACCGCGAGCGAAGTCCGCGATCGGGAGGAAGTTGTCGTGCCCCTCGACGGTGACGCCCCCGAGCACGAGCCAGTCGTCGTTCAGACCCGAGGTGTGGGTCACGAGCATGCGCGCCGTGAGGGGCTCGCTCGGATAGCTCGGATTTCGCACCGCGAAGGGCAGCACGTCGTCCAGGGGCGCGTCCAGATCGACCTGTCCCGACTCGACCAGGCGCAGGAGTGTGACCAGGGTCACCATCTTCGAGATGGAGCCCACGCCGAAGAGGGTGCGATCGGTCACGGGCAGGGCGCGGTCCACGTCGGCGAACCCGTAGGTTCCCTGCCAGGCGACCTCGCCGTGGGCCAGGATCGCCACACCCAGACCGGGCACGCCGCCCAGCGCCATCTCGTAGCGGATGAAGTCGTCGAGCCCTGCGGGGGGAGGCCCCGCGTCTTCGGGCGGGCGCCCGGCGTCTGGCAGCGATGCATCGAGCGCAGCCGTCGCGTCCGGACCGCGGTCCAGGGACAGCCCCGAATCGGGGAGGACCGCAGCGTCCGAGGCGAGAGGCGCCGGTTCCAGGTTGCACGCGGTCAACCCGACCCAGAAAAAGAGCAGGAGGGGCGTCAGGATTGATCCGGGCCGGAAGATCGGGGAAAACGCCATGGGATCAGCATAGCCGACCCGCCCAAAACTTGGGACGTCTCAGCTCCGATGACACAATTCTGTTCTGAGCGCGTGCCTCGCCCCCAAAAAGGCGCTAAACGAGCCAGCCGTCCGGCTCTACGGGGGAGCCTGGACACGCACCTGAGGTGATGATGGGAATGGACGTCGCGGCACAGCGTATCGAAACCGCTCACACAGCCGGGCCCGACCGCAAAGAGGTCCGCCTCTTGCTCGAGGCTGGGGCTAGGCGCGGTTACGTGACCTATGACGAGGTGAACGATGTGCTCCCGCCGGAGCGCCTCTCGTCCAGCGAGATCGACATCCTCCTCGGGCTGCTCGAGTCCCGCCGCGTCATGGTGGTGGCGACTCCGTCGGAGGCCCCGCACCGGAATGGCGCCGCGGCTGTCCGTGAGCCTCTGAGACTCTTCCCCGAAGAGATCTCGGCGCGCTCCAACGACCCGACGCGCATGTATCTGCGCAAGATGGGCGGTATCTCCCTGCTCACCCGCGAGGGTGAAGTCGAGATGGCCCGACGCATCGAGCGCCACCGCGACGCCATGCATCGCATCCTGCTGCGGTCGCCCTTGGCTCTCGACGAGCTCGAGCGCGTGGCGGGCAGCATCGCGCCGCGCGAGGATCGCCCCGATCACCTCGGCCTGTTCAAGCAGATCAAGCGCAACTTCAAGCGCGTGGAGAAGCTGCTCGGCGATCTGCGCGGGGGACGTCGCCTGGCCAAGACGACGCGCTCCAAATACGAGCACGAGCTCGAGGAGCTGGAGCTGCAGCAGAGCGACCTCTTGCGCGACATGAAGCTCGGCAAGCCGCACATCGATCGTCTGGTCAAGTGCGTGAAGGAGGTCGGTCGTGGCGCCAGCAAGGCGCGCCGGAACCTCAACGTGGCCTCGGCCCAGACCGGAGGCATGGACCTCGCCGCCGTGCGCCGCACGCTGAAGGACCTGCCCGAAGACGCCGACCTGAAGCGCCGCCTGCGGCGCAAGAAGGTCAGCGAAGCACGCCTCCAGCACGCCGAGCGCGTGATGACCCGCTGCACACGCGATCTGGCCGCGGTGGAGCTCTCGGTGGGCGTGTCGGCGGACCTCCTGCTGGAGCTCTACGACGGACTGCGCGCCTGCGAGCGCACCCTCGATCGGGCCAAGGCCGAGCTGGTGGAAGCCAACCTCCGCCTCGTGGTCTCGATCGCCAAGAAGTACATGAACCGCGGTCTGCAGTTCCTCGACCTGATCCAGGAGGGAAACCTCGGGCTGATGAAGGCCGTGGAGAAGTTCGAGTACCAGCGCGGATACAAGTTCTCGACCTACGCCACCTGGTGGATTCGTCAGGGCATCACGCGCGCCATCGCCGACCAGGCGCGGACCATCCGCATCCCGGTGCACATGATCGAGGCGATCAACCGCATCGTGCGCACGACGCGCCAGCTGGTTCAGGATCTGGGTCGTGAGCCCAGGCCGGAAGAGATCGCCGAGCGCGTGGAGATGCCCATCGAGAAGGTGCGGCACATCCTCAAGCTGGGCATGGACACGCTCTCCCTCGAGACGCCCGTGGGCGACGACGAGAGCAGCTCCCTCGGTGACTTCATCGAGGACAAGACCATCTCCCAGGTCGACGAAGCGGCGATGAAGAACGACCTCGCGGGTCGCACGGCGGGCGTGCTCGAGACGCTGAGCCCGCGCGAGGAGAAGGTCCTTCGCCTGCGCTTCGGCATCGGCGGCAAGACCGACCACACGCTCGAGCAGGTGGGCCAGGACTTCGGCGTCACGCGCGAGCGGATCCGCCAGATCGAGGCCAAGGCCCTGGGCAAGCTGCGTCATCCGCGACGCTCGCGTTTCCTCCAGGGCTTCCTGGAGCCGTGACAGCTTCCTGGAGCCGTGACAGAGCGCCTGTCGGGCGCATGAAGAAGACGGGTTGGGACTCCAGGGTCCTGACCCGTTGTTCTTTGGCGGCTAGGACGACGCGGCCAGCAGGCGCGCCGGAGACAGCGCCCGCGACAGCCCGTGCGCTGCGCCGTCGAGCTCCGCCGCGAGCACCTCACCGACGGCCGCGCCGACGTTCATGCCGCGTCCACCGAGGCCGACGAGCCAATGGAGCCCGTCGAGGCGGGGATCTGCGCCTACCACGAGCTCGCGATCGGGCGCGAAGGTGCGCAGACATGCCCAGCTGCGCCGCACACCCCAGGAGGCGATCGCCGGCGCGATCTGCTCCAAGCGCTCGGCCAGCAGATCCAAGGCCGATGCATCCGCGCTGGGCACGCAGGGCTCGGAGCGGACCTCGTCGCAAGGACTCGCCAACAGACCTCCCGACTCGGGACGGAAGTAGACCGGCGCGCTGAGGTCCCAGAGCGTGAGCGCGGGCGAGGGAGCCTCCCCGTCCAGATGCACGAGATGACGACGCATGGGCGCGAGGGGCAAAGGCGCGCCTGCGCTCATGCCGAGGCGTTCCGCCCAGGCGCCCGCCGCGATCGCGACGTGGGCCGCCGTCAGCGTCTCCCCGCCGGCCAGCGACACGCCCGTGACCTTCCCGCGATCGTGAAGCAACGCCACGACCGGATCTCCGAAGCGCGTGATCACACCCGCCGCGCGCGCCGCTCGAGCCAGTCCGTCGGTGACCGCGTGCACGTCGATCACCCCGGCGCCCTGGACCCAGAGGCCGAAGCGCTCCGATTCGGGGTTCAGCCAAGGGACGCGTCGGCGCAGCTCGTCGGCGTCGAGGCGCGTGACCTCGCAGCCCGCCGCGACGCCGGTGCGCTCGTGCGCGTCCAGGAGCTCGGACTGCGTCGCCGTGTACACCGCCGGCTGGAGCGTGAGCCAACCTGGGGCGAGCTCGTCGAGCAGGGCGGCGCTGCGGAACGCCAGCGGCGGCGTCGTCGCCTCACCGTCCGCGGGCAACCAGATGCCCGCGTTGCGCCCCGAGCTATGCGTCGCGGGCAAGGCCTCCTGCTCCACCAGGGTCACGCGCGCGTCCAGACGCTGGCGAATGTGGAGCGCGGCGGAGAGCCCCGCGATCCCAGCACCGACGACGACGATGTCTGCGCCCATGGCGACGCCAGCCTGCGCGACGGAGCCGGCCGCAGCAAGACACCGCCATTGCCCTCGCACCTGGGCATCCCCTAGAGTCACCGCCTTCATGGGCGCGAACATCCTCGAGGTGAAGAACCTGGTGACGGCCTTCCACACCGACGAGGGCAGCCTGCGCGCGGTGGACGACGTCTCCTTCGAGGTGCCGAGCGGCAAGACCGTCGGGGTCGTGGGCGAGAGCGGCTGCGGCAAGAGCGTCACCTCGCTGTCGGTGATGGGCCTCTTGCCGATCCCGCCGGGACTGGTCGAAGGCGGCGAGATCGTCTTCGAAGGACGCGATCTGCTGAAGCTGCCGGAGTCCGAGCTGCGCAAGCTCCGGGGCCGCCGCATGTCGATGATCTTCCAGGAGCCCATGAGCTCGCTGAATCCGGTCTACCGCGTGGGCGAGCAGATCGCCGAGGCCGTGCGCCTGCACGAGCCCGAAGGGCGTGGACGCACCCGGGCCGCGGCCCGCGCGCGCGCGATCGAGATGTTGAAGCTCGTGGGCATCCCGGCGCCCGAGGAGCGCGTCGACGATTACCCGCATCAGCTCTCGGGTGGGATGCGGCAGCGCGTCATGATCGCCATGGCCCTCGCCTGTGACCCCGCCCTGCTGATCGCCGACGAGCCGACGACGGCGCTCGACGTGACCATCCAGGCGCAGATCCTCGATCTCCTCGCGCGGCTGCAACGCGAGCTGGGGATGAGCATCGTGCTGATCACGCACGACCTCGGCGTCGTCGCGGAATTCGCGGACGAGATCGTGGTCATGTACGCGGGCAAGGTGGTCGAGCGGGCCGACACCGCGGTGCTCTTCGCCGACCCGAAGCATCCCTACACGCGAGGGCTCCTGGCCAGCCTGCCGAGCGCCACCCCCGCGCTGGGCGCGATCGAGCGTCGGCGGCTCCCGACCATCCGCGGTGTCGTGCCCGATCTGCGCGCCCTGCCCGAGGGCTGTCGCTTCCGAGACCGCTGCGACGTGGCGGAGCCGCGCTGCGCCGAGGCGGAGCCGACGCTGAAGAACGTGGACGGACACCGCGTGGCCTGCTTCGTGGTCGTGGGCGACGACGAGCACGCGGCAGCCAAGGCATCCGCCGCGGACGAGGCCGAGTCATGAGCGAGACGCCCCTGGTTCGCATTCGAGACGTGAAGAAGCACTTCGTCGCCGACCGCACCTTCCTGGGGCGGCCGAAGCGTTGGGTGCGTGCGGTGGACGGAGTCTCCCTCGACATCGCGGCGGGTGAGACCCTGGGCCTGGTGGGCGAATCGGGCTGCGGCAAGAGCACGCTGGGGCGCGTCGTGCTGCGCCTGCACGAGCCCACGGCGGGCCAGCTCTTCTACGGTGATCGAGAGATCACGCATCTCGGCAACGCCGCCATGCGCCCCCTGCGTCACAAGATGCAGATCATCTTCCAGGATCCCTACGGCTCGTTGAATCCGCGCATGACCGTGCGCGCGACGGTGGCGGAGGCGCTGCGCCAGCGACAGGCCAAGCTCGCGTCCTCGGAGGAAGAGGATCGCGTCGGCGATCTGCTCGAGCGCGTTGGCCTGCGACGCGAGCACATGCGCCGCTATCCCCACGAGTTCTCCGGCGGTCAGCGCCAGCGCATCGGCATCGCGCGCGCCCTGGCGGTCGATCCTCGCTTCATCGTCGCCGACGAGCCCATCAGCGCGCTCGACGTGTCGGTGCAGGCGCAGATCGTGAACCTGCTGATGGATCTGCAGGACGAGTTCGATCTGAGCTACCTCTTCATCGCGCACGACCTGACGGTGGTCGAGTACATCAGCCACCGCGTGGCCGTGATGTATCTCGGGCGCGTGGTCGAGTTGGCACCCGCGAAGCAGATCTACGAAGCGCCGCGCCATCCCTACACCAAGGCTCTGCTCAGCGCGGTTCCCATCACCGATCCCAAGCTGCGGCGCGAGCGCATCCTGCTCGAGGGAGACGTGCCGAGCCCCCTGGACCCACCGACGGGCTGCACCTTTCATCCGCGCTGTCCCATCGCGGAGAAGGGCCTGTGCGATCGCGAGGCGCCCACCCTCGACGCAATCGAGGACGGCCACCTCGTGTCCTGTCATCTGGCCTGAGGACCCGTCTCGGTCAGCGGTCGGGCGTCAGGTCGGGTTGGCGTGTAGCAAGCGATCCTGCCGAAGTGGAGGGGGATGGTTGCCGCTACGGCCCGCACGCTGTAACAAGCCAATCGCATGCAGGATGTCGGCGATAGCGAACGCGCGAAGCTCTTCGAACGCTTCGGTCGCAGCTTCGAAGCGGGAGCGACGATCTTCGCCGAAGGCGAACCGGCCGAACTCTGCTTTCTGATCCAGCAGGGGCGCGTCCGCCTGGTCAAGCACATCCGCTCCGCGGAGCGCAGCCTCACCGTGCTGCACGCGGGCGACCTCTTCGGCGAGGCGGCGCTGTTGGGCGACGCGCGACGCTCGGCGGCCGCCGTCGCCCTGACCGAGGTCAGCGCCCTGGCGCTGGATCGCAAGACCTTCGGCGATCTGATCGCGGGCAACTCGGCGGTCGCCACGCGCCTCGTCTCCCAGCTCGTCCGACGCCTGCGGGACGCCGAGGAGCAGCTCGAGAACGCCATGCTGCGGGACCACCCCTCCAGGGTCGTGAACACGCTGCTCAGGCTGGCCTCCGAGCAGAAGGGCCCGACGGGCGAGACCATCGTCGAGCTCTCCCCCCTGGAGCTCTCGAGTCGGGTGGGGCTGGACGTCGACACGGTGAAGCGTGCGGTGCAGCAGCTACGCGACGGGGGCTATCTCCGCATCATCGAGGAGCGGATCGTGCTCCCGGACCTCGGCGCCCTCCAACAGCTGTACGAGCTCTTGGGAAAGAAGGAAGAGGTGCGCGGTGGGCTGTCATGACCCCGAGCGCTCGATTTCCGCGGGAATCCAGGTCGCCGAGGGTGTCGGCGGACCGACGATCGCCCTGTCGAGCGCCGCTCCTGGAGCCGAACGCATGACCGAGGCCAGGTCCCCGAACGAGGCCGACCCCTTGACCGACCTTCACGCGTTGGGTAGATCGCGGATCCTTCGCTTCGGCTCTCTCGTATCCCTCACAGCACTCCTCTCGACCGTAGTCCCCTCATGTGGAGGGGCAGGTGCCTCTCCAGAGGGCGTCGAGCGTTCCAGACGGGAATTCCAGTTGGCGGCCACTTTGCGACAGGAGGGCAGTGTCCCCGCGGCCATCGAGCGGCTGCGCCGAGCCATGGAGTTCGACCCCGAGAACGCGGAAGCGGAACTCCTGATGGGCTATATCCAGATGGAGCGCCACGACGCGGCCTCGGCCGAAGCCCACCTGCGCCGCGGCGTCGAGCTGTTGATCCGCGCGAACCGCGAAGGCGCGACGCTGGCGGAAGCCCGGAACATCTGGGGCCTCTCTTTGGTCACCCTGGACCGCTGCCACGACGCCATCGAACCCCTGCGCGCCTCCGCCATGGACGAACTGAACCGCGCCCCGCACCTGGCGTGGGGCAACCTGGCGCTCGCGCAGATCTGCCTCGAGCACGACCCGGCGGCGCTGCGCGCCCTGGAGCAAGCCGTGCGCATGCAGCCCCGCTTCTGCGTGGGCTATTTTCGCATGGGCCAAGTCTATCTCGGGCAGGAGCGCCTGGACGACGCCGACCGCGTGCTGACGCAGGCGATCGAAGCGGACCCCAGCTGTACCGAGAGCTACCAAGAGGCGTACGCTCTGCGCGGCGAAGTTCGCGCACGGCTGGGTCGGCGCGAAGAGGCGCTCTCGGACTTCGAACATTGTGTCGAGCTGGGCGCTCGCAGCGCGGCCGGCCAGTCCTGCCAGCACTTTCTCGAGGAGAGCGACTGATGCCGACGGTAGGAGCGATGCTGAAGGCGGAGCGCGAAATCCGGCAGATCTCCCTCGAGGAGGTGGCCCAGGTCACGCGCATCCCACTCTCGAGCCTGCGCAGGCTCGAAGCCGGAGAGCTCGAGGCGCTCCCCGGAGAGGTCTTCGTGCGAGGCTTCCTGCGCTCCTATGCGCGCGCCCTCGATCTCGACCCCGAACGGATCCTCGCGGCCCGCGGTGGCGTCGTCTCGCCGAACATGACGCCCGCGCCCCTCGGCTCGGTCAACACCTCCGAGCGCGGCCGGCGAGTGGGCTTGGCCGTCGCCCTCGTGATCTTGCTCCTGCTCTTCACGCTGGCGCTGTCCGTGGTGCTCAGACCTCGAAGGCTCGACGCGCCGGTCGAGCTCTCGAAGGCGACCTTGGTCGTCTCGGCGGAGCTCCTTCGAGCCTAGAGCGCGGTGGCGCGGCCGACGCAGTTCACCGAGGCCCTGCTGCTCCGTGCGGTCGACTATCGCGACTCGGACCGCATCGTCACGCTGCTGAGCCGTGACCACGGTCCGATCTCGGCGCTGGCGCGCGGCGCCCGAAACAGCCGCAAGCGCTTCGGCGGCGCCCTCGAACCCTGCGCTCTGCTGCAGGTCGAGCTGGGCGAGACGCGGGGCGAGCTCTTTCGCCTGGCGAGCGCCGAGGTGAAGCAACATTTCGCCGGGCTGTCGCGCTCTTTGGACTGCCTGCAGCGCGCGGGGGCGGCGCTCAAGACCGTGCGCATGGTGCTGCCCGCCGAAGAGCCCGCCGAGCAGGCCTTCGCGGACACTCTGGGGCTCTTCGAGCACTTCGACGCCCATGGCTCGACCAACTGGCACCTCCTGGCCTTCCAGTTCCGGCTGCTCGCCCTGGCGGGCCTCTCCCCTGACCTCGAACGCTGTGGGCGCTGCGACCGGGAGGCGCCACCGACGCGGGCCGTGCTGCTCGACCCCGCGAGTGGACGCATTCGCTGCCGCCGCTGCGGCGGAGCCGACGTCTACCTCTCGGGCGAGGCGCGCGCGTGGATCGAGCGCGTGGGCGAGGGCTCGTTCCTGGACGCGGAGCCGCCCAGCGAGCGCGCCCGAGTGGAGACACGCCGTGCCCTGACCGGGCTGGCCGCGCAGCACCTCTCGCTCGAGCTGCCCGTCGACCCCACGGATTGAGCGACTTGCCGCGCCCCGCACGGCGCCCCAGAGAGGACACGATGCCCCCCTCCGAGAAGCCCCCCGAGCCCGAGAGCCTTCGTCGCCCCCTGACACTGCGTGCACCCATGGGCGCACGTCAGATGGAGATCGACTGGCACGACGGCCACACCTCCATCTATCCCCATCGCCTGCTGCGCGGCTTCTGCCCTTGCGCGCAATGCCAAGGGCACCAAGGGGCCATTCGCTTCCGCGAGGGCGGCTCCCTGGAGCTCAGCGAGGTCGAGGAGGTCGGGAACTACGCCGTGCGCCTGGGCTGGGCCGACGACCACACCACGGGCATCTACTCCTTCCGCTTCCTCCGACGTCTATGCCCGTGTCCGACGTGCAGCGCGGGCGTGGAGCCCGAATCCCGCTCCTTCGGACACTGAAGAAAGCTCGCGCCGTGAGCGCGGCGGCAGTCCGGGCTTCGTTCCTGAGCGCGAGCGGGTTAGGATGGAGTAGCCCTCCATGAAGATCCTCGTCGTCGAAGACAGCAGCGCCATGCGCGCCTTCGTTCGCGCCTCGCTCGAAGAAGCCGAGCACGCGGAGGTGTTCGAGGCGAGCAACGGCTTCGAGGCCCTGCGCCTGCTGCCGCGCGGGCAGTACGACGTGGTGATCGTCGACATCAACATGCCCGACGTGAACGGCCTGGAGCTGCTCTCCTTCATGCGCTCGGCCGACGCTCACCGGGACACGCCGGTGGTGCTGATCAGCACGGAGTCCTCGGCCAAGGATCGAGAGCGCGGCCTCGCCCTGGGCGCCAACACCTTCTTGCAGAAGCCCTTCGGCGTAGATGAGCTGGTCGAGGCTCTGCGCTTCGCCCTGAACAACCGCGGCACGCCAGGGAACGGCGAGGACACGGCGCGATGAGCGAAGGCGACGCTCGCGAAGAGTTTCTGGCCGAGGCGCAGGAGATCATCGAGGGACTCTCACGCGATCTCCTGCTCCTGGATCAAGCAGACAAGGAGGGACGCGACGATCCGGAGCTGATCAACGAGGTCTTCCGCGGCGTGCACACGCTCAAGGGGATCGCCGGCATGTTCGGCTATCACCAGCTCGGCGCCGTCACGCACGCGCTCGAGGATCTGCTCGACGATCTTCGCCTCGGGCGAGTCTCCCTGACCCAGAACGTGCTCGACGTGCTCTTCGAGGGCGTCGAGAACTTCCAGCGCCTGCTGACAGAGGATCCGGACGGCCCGCCTGTCGACCTCGAGGCCTACGCCGCCGCCATCGATCTGGTGCAAGCTCCGGCGCCCTTGGCGCGCGCGACGCTCGAGGACTACGCTCTCGACAGCTCCGTGCTCTCGGTGCTGACGGAGTACGAGGAGCATCGCCTTCGCACCAACATCGAGCAGGGCGTCACGCTCTTCCGGCTGCTGGTGCGTTTCTCCCTAGCCACCATCGACTCCTCCCTCGAAGAGCTCAAGACGCGGGCCAAGCCCCTCGCGGAGATCATCACCTACCTGCCGAGCATGGGCGGCGGTGGCGGCGAGGACATCGATCTCGAGGTCCTGTTGGCCAGCCGCGCGAGCCTGGGCGAGCTGCGCTCCGCGCTGGGAAGCCAGGGCGAGCAGCTCAGCGAGGTGCGGCGCCACACGACGGCCCCGAGCCAGCTGCCCCCTGCGCCTTCGATCCCTGCAGTCGCGTCCGTCCCCTCGCGTCCCACCTCCGCGCCGCCACCCGGCCCTCCGATCGCCTCCGAGCGCCCCCACGCTCCGACCTCCGCACCCGGTCCCATGGACGAGGAGGACGCCGCTCCGCTGGCCAAGGACGCGCCGGGAGACCCGCTCTCGCTGCGCTCGGTCGCGAGCACGGTGCGCGTGGACATTCGCAAGCTCGACCATCTGATGAACGTGGTCGGCGAGCTGGCGCTCGTGCGCTCGGCGCTGGGCAACCTGCGCGAGAAGCTGCGGCAGCACGCGGACGAGCGCGAGATCACGCGCGAGCTTCATCGCGTGGGTCGAACCTTCGAGCGACACCTCTCGGAGCTGCAGGACGGCATCCTCGACGTGCGCATGGTTCCCCTCGGGCAAGTCTTCGACAAGCTCGCGCGCATCGTTCGGCAGGTCGCCCGAGAGCACGAGAAGGAAGTGCAGCTCGTGGTGACGGGGGCCGAGACCGAGGTCGACAAGCTGATCGTCGAAGAGCTCTCCGACCCGCTGATGCATATCATCCGCAACGCCATCGATCACGGCATCGAGTCCCCGAAGATGCGCGAACTCGGAGGCAAGCCGGCGCTCGGAACCCTGGCCTTGAACGCCTATCCCAAGGGCAGTCACGTGGTGATCGAGATCGAGGACGACGGCGCGGGCATGAGCCTCGAGCGCTTGGTCGAGACGGCGGTTCGGCGCGGCCTGATGTCGCACGCGGAGGCCGAGGAGCTGACGAACGAGGAGGTCTTGGCGCTGATCTTCCTACCGGGCTTCACCACGCGCTCGGCCATCACCGACATCTCGGGACGCGGCGTCGGCATGGACGTCGTGAAGAC
>Ga0100387_10000667_pt1 | contig 28310 bp, 25 predicted proteins | sample CryGeymeta201511_FD_81547 | JGI IMG/M metagenome (GOLD analysis project Ga0100387, IMG submission 81547) | Groundwater microbial communities from Crystal Geyser aquifers in Utah, USA - Crystal Geyser metaG 2015-11 | ecosystem: Environmental > Aquatic > Deep subsurface > Groundwater | place... | reverse complement strand
TAAATCATTTTATTGAAAGTTTCAACAAGAAATTCAATAAACATATCAAACAATTTTCATCATCTGCTTATGATTTAGTGATGGATTATAACTGGCCCGGGAACATTAGAGAACTGGAAAATGCTATTGAACATTGTTTCGTTTTATGTAACGGAGATATCATTCAGGTTGAGTGTCTTCCAAAAAGATTGAGAGAACCCGGTAAAAAAACTATAGTATTGAATAATCCCGATGTACAAAAAGGTTTTAAAGAAACTGAAAAAGAATTGATCATTTCTGTTTTAAAAAAGAATAACCATAACCGGACTGAAGCTGCAAAAGAATTGAATATCAATCCCTCAACTCTTTGGAGAAAAATGAAGAAGCTTGGGATTGAACTTTAGAGGGTCCACAAAAAGTGGTAATTCTTTTAAATTTATACTTATGTGCTCACATTTTGATTAGGCACATAAGTCAGTAAAAAGATCCAACACAGCATGATTTTAATTCTGTTGGTGGAGGTGGCGGGAGTCGAACCCGCGTCCGAAATTAAGACACTAAGAACTTCTACGTACATAGTTTGTTTTTGTTTTAACTTAACGCTACCAAACAAACAAGGATTACATCAAGTCTGTCTGCTTTAAATTTCGCTTTACGGTCACAGACGCTCCGTTCGGCTATCGCACATAAACGACGTTCTTTTAAATTCCTATGCGAGAAAACTTAAAGAACGGCTACGTAGTTTACCTACGCAGCGAGGGCGTAATTATATTCGCCAGTTATTTTTTTGTCCCAATTTTTTAGCGTGTCTTCGGGGAACACGATACGCAGTTCAAAGCCTCTTCAATCCCGTCGAAACCAATTTCACCCCCAATATTAATGTACAATTTACAATGTACAATCCGTTAGCTAACGGACGCACATTTAGTATTGAGTTATTTCCAGGTTATATCCGGAACTTTTGAGATTTTATTTTCAAAACGTGAAAGAACGAAAAATAAGTCTGATAATCTGTTGAGAAAGATAATCAAATTCTCACCCACTTGCTCCGTATTATTTAGTCTAATTACTCTTCTTTCTGCACGCCTTGCTACTGTACGGCACACATGTAATATCGCCGCAACTTTACTTCCTCCCGGAAGAATAAAGTTTTGCAATGGAGCAAGTTTAGATTCAAAATAGTCAATGGCTTTTTCTATCTCTTCGGCATAATCTGAAGAAACTCTTTTTACTTTTAATTTTTTATTGCGTTCTAAAACAGGAGTAGCTAAATCTGCACCAACGTTAAAAAGCATGTTTTGTATCTCCCCGAGCAAATTCAAAATTTCTTTATCCAACACTTCCGTTATTGCTAATCCTATGAATGAATTTAATTCATCAATCGTTCCATATGATTCTATTCGCAGAGAATCTTTTAAAACTCTTTCGCCGCCGAATAAACTAGTTTCGCCTTTATCGCCAGTCTTAGTATATATTTTCATTTCTTAAAAGGAAGTGAATGAACAGTCGTTTTAATTGTGCCATTTTCACTCGCAGCATTCAGTATTGTTCCATCTTCGAGGTAAAATTTTCTAACATAACCAAGACCAATCACCTTGTTACATTTAGGGGAAGAAATAAATGAAGTAACAGTTCCAGCGTCATTACCCTCGTCATCGGTTAGCTTATAAGTTTTACCTGTTTTAGGCAATTCTTCAAATTTTAATCCCGTTAAAAACTTTTGCGTTTTCTGATATGTGTCAAGACGTGCAATAACTTCCTGACCTATGTAACATCCTTTTTTAAAATCAACGAGTCTAATAATTTTAGTTTCATGCGGATTAAAATCATCGTTTAATTCATTAGGCGCTTTGGGAATTCCTCTCTCAATCCTGAAAGTTTCATAAGCATCTTCACCTACAAGATTAAAATTGAAAGGACCGGTGTTGTTCATCATAAATTCTATCACTTTTTTACCGTTGTTGGGTTCTGCGATAACCAAAAATTTTAAATTATTATTTACATCTTCAAGTTTCATTAAGAAAAATATAATTCCTTCAGCATCTATTATTCTAAATTTGTTAGGGCTAATTTCATTAACAACTTTTCCGCAGACGAGGGTTATAAATGAATCTGCCTGTGGACCGATTAATTCGAATATTGAAAACTTGCCTGTTATATCGTAAATATCTACATCATCGGTAATAACATATTTTTGAATCCACCTTAAAACTTTTAATTGTTGGGCTGCGCTTGTTAGTAAAATTTGATGCGAACCAAAGTTAATAATTTTAGCAACATCAATTATTCTTCCTTTTTCTGTTACAAATATTGTGTCCTTAATATCTTCTTTTAAAATATCTTTAACCGAATTTGTGCTAATTCTATTTAATAGATCAAGCACATCGTTGCCTTTCAATTCAAGAACACCTTCTACCGATATATCCCGCAAAGCAACGCCCTCATATAGAGAGTGGAGTTCCGCATCATAATTTCCAAACGATTTAATTTTTAGCGTTCCTTCATCTTCAAAAAATGAAGCGCCTATTTGCTCAAAAAAATCTTTAAGTGGTGAAATTCTGACTAAAGTCTCTGTCATTAAATTCCTCTATTTATCCATTCATATATAAAAATAACTAACGCGATGAGTGCGTATCAAATAATAATAATAAAGATGATTTATAGATTTGAAATTTACGGTTACAAAAATAGCTAAAATCTTTTCATGAACCCTTGAAGAGGGTAAACTAATATGGACGTGTAATTTTCTTATTACGGGTATTAATATACACACTATCTTTCTCATTCCATACGAAAGCAATGGAATCGACAGCGCGTAATGAATCACCGTAATCAACATAAACATGCTCGTAATAATCGGGATATTTATCATCGTTCACATTTGCAATTGTGCGCTTAAAATTGATGCCTTCATATGTCATAAGCAGATGCGGAAACGAAGTTAATCCGTTGACGAAAAAATAATTATAATCAATATGTCCGCTTCCGCGCGCATAGTGAAAATAGGACTGCATATATTCAGTTCCTTTGTACTTCCACTTATTAAGATAGATTCTGTTAAATCCTCCATGAGAAGGAATGGGCGCCTCCCACACTATACTAAACTGATCGCCCTCACATTTAAACAAAACAAGATAGAAAAACGCTGTGCCAAGTTCCGTACTATCAAGATCAATAAAACTTTGATCCCATCCAACAACATTCTTTGCTTCGATTAATCTTTCCCCCGGTTTAGAACGGGCAATTACGCCAAAAACATATTCGCGATTTTTAGAATAATAAAATACAGCGGGTTTAGGCACATTGTATGCAAAAGTACGATCAAAATCTACAAGGTAAGTACCTTCGGGATAGTTGTCGAGCACATATTCGATAAGAGCAATTGTATCGCATGGTGTTCTATTTACCGCTTGGTCGCGCATACGCTGCAGGTTGTAACGCTGAATTTCAATATCTTTTTCGGGTGAACGGGCAACATCTTCTCCAGGAATATTTTGAGGTTCAGGTTCCGATTCACCGCCGCATGAATATATTAAAAATAAAAACGCGAAAGCAAACAACATCAATAAAAGTTTTTTCATTTTTACACCTTTAGTAAGGTTTTACTGAATAAAAACGCCTTATAGATAAACTAATCAATACATTGTAAAAATAATAAAAAAAGGGCAATCAGCATAAATACAGACTGCCCCAATCTTTCTTTTAAAAACTATAAAGAAAATTCCTTTAAGAAATATGCCGAGCTTAAAATGCCAAGTTGAAAATGTCTTAAATCAAAATGTTCATTTGGCGAATGAAGGTTTTCTGAATTTAATCCTAATCCCATTAACACCGGCGGAACTTTTAATTTTTTAGCAAATGTAGCAACAATCGGGATAGAGCCTCCCTCGCGGATGAAAACCGTTTTTTTTCCGAACGCTTTCTCCATAGCTCTTGCTGCGGCTTGCACTGCAGGGGCATCCATCGGGACAATTGCAGGGTAACCGCCGTGAAGATCGGAGATGGTTACCTTAACTGATTTAGGAGCAAGTTTTTTAATATAATTAATAAACAACTTTGAAATTTTCTTCGGTTCCTGTCCAGGCACTAAGCGCATACTTATTTTAGCGGTAGCCTTTGACGGTAAAACAGTTTTTGCTCCTTTACCAATAAATCCGCCGTAAATACCGTTGCAATCAAGCGAAGGGCGAGCCCATGTTCTTTCAACTGTTGAATAACCTTTTTCGCCGTAAACTTCTGTTACGCCAAGTTCTTTAGCATATCGTTTTTCAGAAAATTTAAGCAGCTTATAATTTTCTTTTTCTTTCTTCGTAATATTTGGAACATTATTATAAAAACCTGGAATAGTAATTTTACCATTCTTATCATGAAGTTTGGAAATTATGCCGGCAAGAACATTAATTGGATTTGCTATAGCGCCGCCGAACGTTCCACTGTGAAGATCACGGTTAGGTCCAACGACTTCAACTTCCATATACTGAAGCCCACGTAATCCAAAGGTTAAAGTAGGAATTCCTTCGGCGTATAAGGATGTATCTGAAATTAAAACAGTGTCGCACTTTAGGAGATCGACATTATTTTTTATGAACGTCTCTAAGCTTTCGCTTCCAACTTCTTCTTCACCTTCAATAATAAATTTTACGTTTAATGGAATGCTGCCGGTAGTTTTAAGAAAGGCTTCAACGCTTTTTATATGCACAAGCATTTGTCCTTTATCATCCGTTGCGCCGCGTGCATAAATTTTAGTGCCGCGTATTTCGGGCTCGAAAGGAGGTGAATCCCACAATTCAATCGGATCAACGGGCTGAACGTCGTAATGACCATAAATTAAAACAGTAGGTTTTCCCGGCGCGCCGAGCCATTCTCCATAAACGAGGGGATGACCTTCTGTTTCAAAAATTTCTACTCTGCTCATACCGGCTGTATTTAATTTATTGGCGACAAACTCCGCTGCTTTTCTTATATCTCCTTTGCTCTCCGGTAAAGTACTGATACTTGGGATACGAAGAAAATTTTTCAATTCTTCGATGTATGTTTCTTTATGCTCATTTATGTAACTAATCACGTCTTCCAAAAAATGCTCCTTCTCTAATTAAGTTTAAATTTGTAAATAATAGGAATAAAGTTATTGAAGTGTTCGGCTGTCTTCTTATCCATTTTATTTAATATATCCGGTGCCGGCACAAAATAAGTTGTCCACGGATCATCAATCATATAAATATTGTTGTCATTGTCCATCGTAATAGATTCCAACGATGCCACATAACCAATAGCTGGGTAATTCGGAACCCGGGTTTTAATTTCTTTAAATGCAAATGATGAAATATCCATTTGATCAGAAAAATTTATTTTAAATAATTTTTTATTGTTACGGTCGATGCCGAGAAGGGTTTTATTTTCCGGTGAATATAATCCGCAAATGGTAAATATGCCTAATTCTTTTGTGTTGATCTGTTTTATAATTTTTTTTGTTGCTCTATTTATAATATAGATGAAAGTGCTGTCGGCAAAAATTTTTTGCTCTTGAAAGCCTTCGAGCCCGGCGTAAAAATAATCATCATCAAAAGTAAATCCTTCAAATGCGATATTTGATTTTACATGCTCGAAAAATTTTTCTTCGGGTTCAAAGTGAAGTTTTTGTATGGATACGATAGTATCTGAAAACAGATCATCATCTTTAAACTGAAGTTCGTATATACCGGCATACCATTTAACATTTGCTTCTTTTCTTGCCGGATTAATTTTGCCATAAGAAGTTCCTTCAATAGATAAAAAAACTTTATTGTTTTTTTTATCGAATGATATTTCCTCAAAGTCAGGTTTGGGAAAAGTATCAAGATATACCTTAACATTTTCATTAAAAGCAATTTTTTTTAGTTCAAACAATGTATCTGATTCAATAGAAAAGCGATGTAAAACGCCATTATCATCGGCAAGAAGAAAATATTTTATTTGCTCTTTTTCACCAATAAAAGCAATCCCCGAAGTTTGAGTAGTATGCAGTGAATCTTTTATAATCCATCTTGGATATGCTTCATCTGCAGCTATTTCAATTTTTGCTTCTTCATTATGTTTGGAACAGCCCGATAAAAATAAAAATAATATTAAAAGAAATATAGTTTGTTTCATTAAAAATAAATTATCTGTACTGGAGTAAATATAACAAAATTGAATTAGAATAAACTGCACGAAAGCTTTACTTGTTAAACTTTTCACGCTTTTCTATATTAGTCCCATGATTTTATATAGATATATACTTCGCAATCATTTTGCCCCCTTTTTTTTCTCAGCCTTTACGTTGATGTGTATTTTTATACTTCAATTTATGATGAAGTTTGCTGACAGATTAGTTGGAAAGGGACTTGATACTTGGGTCATACTTAAATTAATTGCTTTTAATCTTGCCTGGATGGTTGTTCTTGTTGTTCCTATGGCTGCACTTGTTAGCACACTAATGGCTTTTGGCAATATGTCGCAGAACAATGAAATTACTATCATTAAATCGTCCGGCACAAGTTTATACAAGATGATGTCTCCGGTTCTTATTACAAGTATCATAATTGGATATCTATTGTTCGTTTTTAATGACGATGTGCTCCCCGATGCTAATCATCAAGCAAAGGTTTTGGGACAGGACATCTCGCGAAAAAAACCAACCCTCTCTCTTGAGCCCGGTATTTTTTCTCAAGAAGTTCCCAATTATGCAATCCTTGCAAGAGACATTGATCAAAAAACTGGCAGACTTGGAATTATTACTCTATACGACTATACAAATCCTGTTAAAATAAATATAGTTACCGCCAAGGAAGGGAAAATTTATTTTTCTAAAGATCAAACGAAACTTATAATGGATTTGCAGAAGGGTGAAATTCACGAATCTGATGCCGCCGGAACAAGTCTTTACCGCAAGTTAGTTTTTGAGAAACATCGTATTGCAATGAATGCAGATCAATTTTCATTTCAGCAAAGTGCTCCTGGCGGACCGAGAGGCGAACGTGAACTAAGCACTATGGCGATGAATGAGATAGTGGACAGTTTGCTTGCGAGTAAAAAAGAATTTGCAAAGGCGCTAACTGAGGAAACGGAAAAATATTTTTACAACGATTCTTCATCTGCTTTTCTGTATGGCAAACAGCCTCCGGTGAGTGAAAAAGAATTGATTTATATCCGGGCATCTGAGAAAATTAAAACTGCAAAAAATGTTATTGTTTCAAATCTAAAACGGATAGAATATGTACAGGGAGAGATAAACAAATATGATGTAGAAATTTATAAAAAATATACTCTGCCCGTGGCATGCATCGTCTTTGTTTTAATAGGCGCACCCTTAGGAACAATGACCCGAAAAGGAGGATTCGGAGTGGCGGCAAGTATAAGTTTGTTTTTCTTTTTAATCTATTGGGCGTTTTTGATTGGTGGTGAAAAGCTTGCAGAGCGAAATTTCTTCTCTCCTTTTTGGGGAATGTGGTCGGCAAATATTGTAATAGGAATTGCAGGTATAATCTTAATTTACAAAGCCGTTCAAGAATCTGTTACTATTAATTTTGATTTTTTAAAAAAAATAATTCCGAAAAACTGGCGTCCGCAGGATGAAGAAAACAACGGCAATTTATAAATGAAAATAATCGATAAGTATTTGATTAAACAGTTTCTTCAGACAATAGGATTCGGGTTAATTGGTTTTACTTTAATCTTTGTTGTAATTGATATGATGGAAAACCTTGACGATTTTATTGATCTCGATGTTCCTTTTACAATAATTATGCATTACTATTTTGTCTTCTCTCCGGAAATTATAAAATTGATGACGCCGGTTGCCGTTTTATTTGCGGCTCTATTTACTGCGGGTAAAACAGCAAACCTAAGTGAACTTACCGCTATTAAATCAAGCGGCGTTAGTATGTATCGCTTCATGCTTCCTTTTTTAATTACAACATTTCTGCTGAGTTTATTATCTCTCTATTTCATCGGCTATCTTGTTCCGACGGCAAACAAAACCAAGCTCGCCATTGAAATGGAATATTTAAAGAGAGGTTTTGTTTATTCCGGCAGCAATATCTTTTTTCAAGACAGCCGAAACAGAATAGTTAATATTTCTTACTTTGATAATTCGCGCAATCAAGCAACACGTGTAAGCATCCAGGAATTTGACGCCAATGATTTAACTAAAATGAAAATGAGAATTGATGCTAACATTCTTATGTATGATTCTACTTCTTCCAAATGGCTTGCTAAAAATGGCGTTAAACGAATGTTTGAAGGGAATGATGAAGAAGCAGTTTATTTTAATCAAATGACTGTGGATAATTTAAATTTTTCTCCTCAAGAACTAAATACTAAACAAACAAAGCCGGAACAGATGAACTTAAATGAATTAAAAACGCTTGTAGATTCACAGCTTCAGAGCGGTAACAGCGCAAACAGTACTATGATTGAATATTATTCCCGCTTCGCTTTCCCGGTGACGAGTTTAATTGTAGTTTTGTTCGGGCTTCCAATTTCTGCAAATAAGCGAAAGGGCGGACTTGCAGTTCAAGTGGGAATAAGTATTCTTGCAACATTTATTTATCTTGTTTTTATGAAGGTCAGTCAAGCGTTCGGAAAAAATGGAGCGCTCGATCCTTTATTAACTGCATGGCTTGCTAACATAGTGTTTCTCGCTGCAGCATTGATAAATCTGCTTAAGATGCGTCAATAGTTAAAAGTTAAAAGTTGAAGTTATAAAATTGAAAGTGAATTTTACCCGGTTGTTCTCAGAATTTTTTAAAAATAAAAAACCTCCGCTGAACTAACAACGGAGGCTTGGTTTGAACTATAATAATTTTAGAATTTCCAGCGAGAACCCATTGCAATTGAAATATATTTTGCTGAATTAGGAGCAACAAATGCTTGAAAATCAGAAGTAGCAATATTGAATTCAATTAATCCGGTATCAAAGCCTAATCCAAGACCCCAATTAAATCCATCAGCGCCGCCAAAGGAAAATCCGGTTCTGAGGTATGGAATCCAATCCATCGGTTTCCATTCGGCACCGATTGAAAATCTTGGTGATTTTGAGTTACCGGGCATGTCATTAAATCCCTGGTTGTAATCCAACGCTAATAACAGCGTACCTGGTATTGCATCTTCTCCATCCGCAAAATAGTAAGAAGCGCCAAACCTGAATGCCGAGGCGAGACTCGTAGAAAATTCGCTAATCGGTGATGCTTTTCCTGTCATTCTCTCTTTTAACGTATCTAACTGCGCTTGATTTGTAAAATCATCGATGAACAGATCCCCCTTAGCTGTGAACTGTGCGGCATGGTTCTTCCAGGTAATGCTGCCAATATCTGTAACGGCAAGTGAAAAATTCCACTGATCCATCGATGCAGTTAAGCCAAGATCGAATCCAAATCCATTCCCTGCAGAAGAAGGAAAAGGTCCAACTTTTCCATCTGTCTCAACACTATCGAAATCATACTTCACGCCGAAGTCTTCGCTAAAGGCGGTGTAAGCAAGATAATCTGCAGTGCCGGTAATTACATTTCCAGCGCCTGTAGTTAAATTTGTTTGGGCGTGTTCTACTCCAAGATAAGCGAAACCCTGTACTAATTTTAAAGTTATACCGGCGCCAATTTTATCGAAAATATCCTGGTTAATCTCCGGTATTTCTCTTGCATACGTTAAGGAGTAATTTCTTATCCACCAGGCTTTAGCGTCTGCATCATTAAAATCATAGGTTTTGTTATGTTCATTACCTGTTAGTGCTATATCAACAAGAGCTTGTGGGAGATTAAATTTTCCGCCGGCTGCATCATTAATTGAAAATGCAAAAGCGCCGATTGAAGGCTCTGCATTATAGGACAATGAAAGTAGTCTTACTGAAAAATTGGCAAAAATAAATCCGCCGTCTTTAAAAAGATCATTAAAGTTATTTTTATCTTCTTCTGTTAGAATTCTGCCTTTACCATTTACGCCGCCAAAGTAGTAATTAACTTCATCAATCGACATAAAATCAGTACCGCTTCTTAAAGAGATCATCGGAAGAGGCAGAACCGTTGATAATTCGAAATCGTATGGTTGATTGTAAATTAAATTAGAAGGATTTATGCCAACAGACATAACACCGCGAGTTATTGCATTATAAGTTTTTGCCATACCCATCGATCGTGCATCTACGGTGCCCGCAGAGCCAAATTGTGCAAATGCGGCGGAAGTACAAATTAAAAACATCACTGATATTATTATTAATTTTTTCATTTTGCCGCCTCCTACTTCTTATCTTCTTTAATAAAATACTTAACGCCGCCGTATGCTTTAATGGACAATTTTTGATTTCCTCTAAGAGCTACAGTGGGTGGCGGATTATTATAGGCGTCTCTCGTCCTTACACTGGTGGTATGAATAAAATATTTGGCATCAGCTAATTTCTGAATTTGAGATGAATCTAATTGCATAGTAGTGGTTGTAATAGTTTTTTTTGTAACTTCACCATTAGCGCCTACCTCTGCACCTAAAAAGTACAAGGAATCTTTTCCTTCATTTTTAGTTATTGTAAATAAAAGATTATAATTTTTATCTACCATGTCAGCCTTTAACCAGGTAGTTAAAGGAATGCCATTTTCAATTTCCACAGTTAAATAAGCGGCTCTTCCGTCTCTAACTCTATCACGGTCATCATCGCTTAATTTCACTTCGGATGTATCTACAATTGTAGATTTCTTAAGTGCAAAGAAACTACGGGAAGTGAATGAAGTTTCGAATTTAACGCTGTCCTGGCTTGTAGCTGTATGATAAGCTCTATCATCATCCGGGTTCATAATATACTCGGCGCTGACGGATATTTGATCAGGCAGGAATGTTAAGAATTCAGTTATATTACTATTAAGTTGAGTAAATGATGTATCAAAGCTTCCATTGTGGAAACGTAGTGTCAAATTAGGATTGTTATTAAATGCTAATGTGACTGATTGTCCAGTGCTCCGGCGACCTGTAACTTTTAAGTCTTTGACTTCAATTTCAAAAGGATTGGCAGCAGGGGATTTATAATTAGCAGTTAATTTTAAAGTTGCTTCGCGTAGAAATGCTTTGTCCCTAAAATCAATAGCGTCGCCTATTTTTAAGTCGTTTGTACTTTCGGTAACACCAAGCGACTTTACCGGAAGATAACCGGTTGCACTACTAAACAAAAAGTCCGAACTGTAAGCATTTAACAAAGCGCTTGCAGCGAGATTTGTTGCAGTAGCTGCTTTAGCGATCAACCAAATTTGTCCTTTAAATAAAAACAATTGATTTACTGGTTCTTTATACCTATAACCAGAGAGATCATATTTCACCGAATCGGATTGGCCCGGGGCTAAAGGAATTGTGGCGACAAATTGTGATCCTGATGGAGAAATTATACCCGGCACTCTAAGTGTTAATGTCATACTTTCAAGCAAAGATTGATTGCGTGCAGAGAAAGCAAGGAAACCTTTTGTAAATATTGCTTCGTTAAGCTGTGCGCCTTCCGGGAATGCTAAAAATATTTGTGTGGAATCTGTGGCTGAAGCATTTACGTTGTTATTTTGAGAGGCTCTCTGATTTGTAACTGTAATGAATTGTGAAATGCCAGAAGCAATTTCATATTTATCCGATTGAATATAATAGATACTATCGCTTTGAGGATCTAAATTAATATAATTTTGTTTATCAGATTTAATTATCTCTTCAAGCGAATAAGTTCTTTTTATAAGCGGAACATTAAGCTCTACATCCCACTGGGGCATTATCATTTCATCAGGAATATCAAGACAGCCGACTTGCTGTAAAGCAATAGCCATCATTAATACTCCTAACAGGGAATAAATAGTTTTTCGCATAACTTTTTTCTCTTAATTTTAATTAAAATATTGATAAGAAGACGGCTGCCCTCGCAGCCGTTCCATAAATTTTTATTACTTCAAAAACATCATCTTACGTGTTTGAACAAATTTATCTGTTCTTAACTCGTAAATATAAATACCGGATGGAAGATTTGATGCATCAAAATCCAAACGATAAACGCCAGCATCTTTATTTGTATTAACTAAAGTTGCTACTTCGCTTCCAAGTACATTATATACTTTTACGGTCACAAAAGAATTTTCGGCAAGAGAATATTCGAATGAAGTTGCCGGGTTGAATGGATTAGGATAATTCTGAGATAATGCGAACTCAGCAGGTTGTGTTGCAATAACCTCTTCTCTAACACTTGTAAGTATAGATCTATCCCCGCCGACTATGTTTGAGAAGTGGGATGCCATAGCAACCAAATGTGATGGAGTTTCAAGAGTAGTTATCCCTGTAGTATCTATTCCTCCGCCACTTAACTCGTAGGCAAAAGTTAAAACGTTAGCTGTTGTAAATCCATTTGCTGTTAGGAAATTAGTGAAAGCCGCTGTTTTAGGAATCGACAAAATTGCTCTTTTATTGTTTGCAAATTGGTATATATCTGTCACCGGAACACCATTTACTGAAACCTGGAATATGCTATTGAAGAATAATGTGCCTCCGGTTGCCGGGAAAAAATTACCGGTAGAGCAATCAACATCCCAGATAAACCAGAAGATATCAATGTTTTCGTTAAGTGCACCATATTCAAGTTGAAATCCAGTACCAACAAATGCATCATACAATGCTTGTGCGGATGCATAACTTCCTGTTAGAGTAGTGGGTTCAACAACGTAGGTTTCACCTTCTTTTATTGAAGCTGAAAATAATTGTGCGGAAACTGAATTTCGGCAGTTAATCCATAAAGATAGATTGACTGTATTCGAATCAGCTTGAGCTGCGGTAAATTGTATAAGCCCTGCCGCGAGGAACAGTAGAACAGAGTAGACTAACTTTTTCATGGTAAGTTATCCTTTATATTTATTATGTTAATAAAATTGCAACATACTAGCAGAACGCAATCATAAAAAGAATATACATTCTAACTAATAAGATTCTTGGGTGACAATTTCTGTAAAACATACCAAACTTGTTTTGCAGTACGTCACAAAAAACTTAGCGTGTAACAACGAACAAAAATCATTGTTGACGCCCAACAACTTTTTTTTCAGCTAGTTTACTATTTCATCCTTCTTAGGAGTAACAAAACCAAAGTGCTGGTTCGGGGTGTTATCAATTTTAATTTCGCCGAACCTGGCTTCATATTTTTCAATATTATCTTTTAATGCCTTAAGCAGCATTTTCGCATGTTGTGGTGTGGTAATAATCCGCGCATGTACCTTAGCCTTTGGTAAGCCGGGCACAATGCGCGTAAAATCAATTATAAATTCTGCGGGAGAATGCGTTATGATAGCCAAATTTGAATAAATACCTTCTGCTTCTTTTTCGTTCAATTCGATATTTATCTGCTGAGGCTGTGGTTGATTGTTACTCATAATCTTTTTCCTCCCGGAGTAGAAAACTATAAAAATTAATTTCTTAAATTATCTGCATTTTTAAAGGCATCTGTGGCTTTATCCTGCATGCCGAGTACAGTATAAACCCTGCCGATCAATTCCCATATTGCGGAGGTATTAGTTTGATCGTTACTAACAACCTGCTCAAGGTAAGGAAGAGCCATTTCATATTTTTTCTTGTATTCGGTATTATCCATTTCACCTTTTTCTTCGGCTTCTTTGTTAATGGCTGTACCCCATCTAACATAAGTAACCGCCAGATTATAAACCGCATTTTGATAATTTGGATCAATTTCAATTGCTTTTAAGAACTGCTCTTCAGCAGAAGTATAATCAGATTTGCCGAGAAGTAAAACTCCATAATTATAGCGATAGTACTTATTGGTCGGTTCATTTTCAACACCGGTTTTAAAAGCATCTATTGCAATTTCAACTTTGTTTGCAGCAATATAGGAGTTTGAAAGCGTCAATAATATGTCAGAATCATTCGGGTACTCTTTTTTACCGGCTTCGAGAACTTCAATAGCTTTATCGAACCATTCAAATGCTTCAACACTATCGGAAACGTTCGATGTAGATTGAAAGCGATCCATCTGTACTTGCCCCTTATTATAATATATTTCACCTAAAAATCTGTAACCATCAATTTCTTTATCAAGTTCGATTATTTTCTTCAATGGCTCAATTGCTTCATCAAGGCGCTGGGCGCTTAAATAAACAAAAGCTAAATTTTTATAAGTGTCGCCAGAATCTGGTTGAAGTTTGACAGCATAGTCAAATGATTCGATAGATCTATCATACCAAATCTTGTTGCTGTCCTCCGGTGCTTTTATCCCTCTTTGGTATAAACTAACACCCCTGTTAAAAAGCTGTGCCCACCAATATTTTTTTTGGTTATCAATGTCTTTCTTAAATTTATCGCTAACGGCTAACGATTTTTCCCAGGCGTCAATCATTTTGCCGTATTGTTCTTTTTCGGCACTAACCACACCAAGGAGATAAAATCCTTCATCACTCTGAGGATTTTTTTGTACTTCTTTTTGTAAAACATCAAGAGCTTTGTCATAATTCTTCTGCTGAATGTACAACTTTGCTGAAGTAATTTCAGTTGAAGAGCACTGGAAGCCCGAAAGAGCAATTCCAAAAACGATTAATCCTAAAATGTAAATTAATTTTTTCTGCATTATAACTCCATTTATTTTCTAAAGTTAATGTGATCAAAATTAGCACATTACATTTGCATAATCAAGATAAAGTTATTATTAGCATTATTTTATTTTGAAAACGTATCTGCCTATATCCTGAATTTTTAAACTTATATAAAAATTGATTTTGCATACTTTATAAGATATTTTTACCATTAAAAATGAGGTGAATTTGACTACCGAAGATATTATTAGATCCATTCCAAAGGTGCTCTTACACGATCATCTTGACGGAGGACTGCGCTCGCAAACCGTTATCGATTTGGCAAGTGAATATAAGTACAACAAGCTTCCGACAAGTGATGCCGGTGAATTAGCCGAATGGTTTCACAGAGGCGCTAACAAAGGAAACCTTGTGGAGTTCCTGCAGGGCTTTGAGCATACTATTGCCGTGATGCAAACAAAAGAAGCTCTCGAAAGAATCGCGTACGAGATGATGGAGGACATGAAAAAAGATGGTGTGGTTTACGTTGAAACCCGTTTTGCACCATGCTTTCATACAACCAAAGGACTTTATTATGAAGACGTAGTCAATGCAGTGTTGAGCGGACTCGACAAGGGACGTTCCGATTTTGGAGTTGGTTACGGATTAATATTATGCGGTATGCGTAATATGAAAAACACACTTGAAATTGGCGAACTTGCCGTAAATTTTCGTAATCAAGGTGTAGTTGGTTTTGATCTTGCCGGAGAAGAAGGCGGTTACCCCCCAAAGCGACACGTTGAAGTTTTTCAGTTTATACAGCGCGCCAATTTTAATATTACCATTCATGCCGGTGAAGCATTCGGGAAAGAATCTATCTGGCAGGCAATTCAGTGGTGCGGCGCTCATCGCATTGGGCATGCAACCAATTTAAAAGAAGAATTTACTTTTGACCGTGATGGAAATATTGTTGGATTCGGAGATCTTGCTCAATACATTCTTGATAAACGTATCCCGCTTGAGATATGCTTACTAAGCAACTTACACACTGGAGCGATAGACAAAATTGAAAATCATCCATTCGGTATATTATTTAAAGAAAAATTTAGAGTTACAATAAATACCGACGACCGCTTGATGAGCAATACGAATATGACTAAAGAGTTTATGACAGCAATAGAATATTTTAATCTTACACTGGAGGATGTTGAGAAAATAACAATCAATTCAATGAAGTCTGCTTTTATTCCTTACAAAGAAAGATTAAAATTTATTTATGATGTAATAAAACCGGGCTATCAGAAAACTAAAGATGAATTATTATCACTTAAAATTTAACAGGCACTAATGAAAAAACTTTTCACAAACTATAACTTTGAATTCGATAAAAACGAAAAAAAATTAATTGCTACATTTTGTAAACAAGTATTAAAACAAACAGAGGGCGATAATAGGTTTTTCGCCGAAGACCGTGTTTTTAATTCTATTTTGGAAAAACTTAAAACAGGAAATGAAACTATTAAGTTTACAAAAGAAGAGCGTTCGCGTCTGCAGAATCAAATGCAGGAAAATGTTAAACACATAAAAAAGGAAATGAGCAAAGCCGGTTTTATTAAACGCTGGCTTTACAAATCTATGCTCAAACAATACGATGCTATTTTAGAAAGACATTTTAAAGGTTGATTATGATCTCTGCCGAAGAAAAGATAAACATACACGCACCGCACGGTTCTGTTCTTTCTTGCAAAGGATGGATTCAAGAGGCGGCAATGCGTATGTTGATGAATAACCTTGACCCGGATGTTGCAGAAAATCCCGCAGAACTTATTGTTTATGGAGGAAGCGGTAAAGCTGCCCGCTCATGGGAAGCGTATGAAGCTATTATAAGCGCATTAAAAAATCTTGAAGAAGATGAAACTTTATTAGTTCAGTCGGGCAAACCGGTTGCTGTTTTTAAAACACACAAAAATGCGCCAAGAGTGATCATCTCTAATTCAATGCTTGTGCCCGATTGGGCAACTTGGGATGAATTTAGAAAACTTGAAGCTCTCGGTTTAACAATGTATGGACAAATGACTGCAGGCAGCTGGATATACATCGGAACACAAGGAATTCTTCAGGGCACTTATGAAACATTTGCCGAATGTGCAAACAAGTATTTCGACAAATCCCTCAAAGGCAGATTTTTATTAACCGCCGGTTTAGGAGGGATGGGCGGCGCTCAACCGTTAGCCGCTACAATGAACGGCGCTGCTTTTCTTGGCATTGACGTAAACAAAAGCAGAATACAAAAAAGAATTGATACTGGCTATCTTGATATTATGTCTGAAAATCTTGATGAGGCTATTGATATTGTGCTCAAAGCCAAGTCCGAAGGCAGAGCAATCTCAGTTGGTTTAGTTGGCAATGCGGGGGAAATTCTTCCGCGATTGATTAAAAAAAATATAATTCCAGATATTGTAACCGATCAAACTTCGGCACATGATACTTTAAATGGATATGTGCCGATGGGAATGACCTTTGATGAAGCATTGGAACTTCGCAAGTCGAATCCTAAAAAATATATCGCTCTTTCGAGAACAACAATTGTTGAACACGTACGCGCAATGCTTGAGTTTCAAAAACGCGGAGCAATAACCTTCGACTACGGTAATAACATTCGCGGTGAAGCAAAAGAAAATGGAGTTGATAATGCTTTTGATATTCCCGGTTTTGTGCCGGAGTTTATCCGCCCCCTTTTCTGTGATGGAAAAGGTCCTTTCCGCTGGGTTGCTTTATCCGGCGATCCGGAAGATATTTACGTAACAGACCGTGCTGTTATTGAAGCTTTCCCCGAAAACAAACTTCTTGTAAACTGGATTGAGATGGCGCAAAAGAAAGTACATTTTCAGGGGCTGCCGTCGCGCATCTGCTGGCTTGGTTACGGTGAGCGGGCAAAGATGGGGAAAATATTTAATGATCTTGTTGCTGAAGGAAAAGTGAAAGCGCCAATAGTTATCGGGCGCGATCATCTCGATTGCGGATCGGTAGCGTCACCTAACCGCGAAACCGAAGCAATGATTGACGGAAGCGATGCAATAGCTGATTGGCCCATACTTAATGCACTGTTAAACGCTATCGGCGGCGCAAGCTGGGTTTCAGTCCATCACGGCGGCGGTGTTGGCATCGGCAAATCAATACATGCAGGTATGGTTGTGGTTGCCGACGGAACTATAGAAGCCGCAGAAAGATTAGAACGGGTTCTCACTTATGATCCGGGCATGGGAATAGTTCGCCATGCTGATGCCGGATATGAATCAGCAATTGAAAACGCTAAAACGTTTGGCGTTAAAATTCCAATGTTAAAATAATAATGAGGTTAATATGAAAGTTTTAGTTGCAACTGAAAAACCATTCGCACCATCAGCTATTAAAGAAATTCAGCCGATAATTGAAAATGCAGGACATAAATTTGCTCTGATTGAGAAATATGAAAATCCAGCTCAATTGCACGAAGCGGTAAAAGACGCTAATGCAATAATCATCAGAAGCGATATAATTGATGAAGCGGTTTTTAATGCGGCTCCAGAACTCAAAATTGTTGTAAGAGCCGGAGCCGGTTTTGATAATGTTGATCTAAAAACCGCTACCGCTAAAAACGTTGTTGTAATGAACACCCCGGGGCAAAACTCTAATGCAGTAGCTGAATTAGTTTTTGGATTATTGATTTACGGCGCAAGAGGATTTTTCAATGGAAAATCAGGTTCGGAGCTAAAGGGAAAAACTTTGGGACTACACGCTTATGGAAATGTAGGGAAACTCGCGGCAAAAATTGCGAAGGGTTTTGGAATGATTATAAGCGCTTTTGATCCGTTTGTCCCTGCCGATTTGATTGAAGCGGACGGAGTTAAAGTTTACAATTCTGTTGAAGAATTATACTCTTCGAATCAGTACATTTCGCTGCATATCCCGGCAAATGACAAAACAAAAAAATCTATTAATCATACGCTGCTTAGCAAAATGCCAAAAGGCGCAACGCTCATCAACACGGCAAGAAAAGAAGTTGTTGATGAAGAGGGATTGCTAAAAATGTTGGAAGAGAGAAATGATTTTAAATATTTGTCAGATATTCAGCCAGACACTGCTTCTGAACTTTTAAGTAAATTTCCTGACCGGTGTTATTTTACTCCTAAAAAAATGGGGGCACAAACTTTCGAAGCGAATAATAATGCCGGAATTGCAGCGGCAACTCAAATAGTTAATTTCTTTGAGTCAGGCGATAAAACTTTTCAGGTTAATAAATAATATTCAAAAGCTTGTACGGGGCGAAGTATCGCCCCTTACGCAAATAAAATTTCTTCAAAATGTAATAATAATTACTTAACGCGGTTAGATGTTATAGGCGCGGTTAACATTTTTTTTTAATTGTTTTATTAGCAAGCTTAATGTGAATCCCTATTTTATCCTTTGGCTGTCGCAGCTTGTCCCGATTCGTCGGAGAAGCAATTCGTGACTGTACTTGTATCTAATAAAAATAGAATATACTGCACCAAAATTGTTACTGGCAGCTAAATAGTTTAGATTTATGCTAATAAATTACTTTTGTATTTTGGAGTATGTTATACATAAATGATATTAATAGATGGCAATAGTAAAGGCAATTAGCGTAATTAATAAAAGTGACGATCAAAACGATTTCCTGTACTGGCAAAATAAGTCGGCACAAGAAAGAATTGATGCAATAGAAATTCTACGTCTTCAATACATTCAGATGAATAAATATGTTCAGCCAGGACTTCAAAGAGTTTATAGGATTATTAAACAAAAATAATGTTGAATATCTTATTATCGGCGGATATGCTGTAGGATTTCATGGCTATCCGAGATACACGGGAGACATTGATATTTGGATAAATCCATCTATGAGTAATATTAAAAAAATTCCCGATGTTCTTGAAGAATTCGGTTTCTCTCCTGAAGAATTAAACGCCACGGATTTTCAGAATAAAGATAATATTATAAGAATCGGATTTCCTCCCTTCAGAATTGATTTGATGTTTTCGATTGATGGGGTCCAGTTTGATGAGTGTTATCCAAATAGAGTTGAGAAAGATTTAGATGATATAAAAATAAAATTTATTTCCTATGATGATTTGATAAAAAACAAAACAGCAAGCAACAGAAAAAGAGATCAAATCGACCTTGAAAATCTTAGGTAGCATTAAGCAAATTTTACGTCAATTGTTTATTCCCATAGCTTGCAAACATTGTCCGGTCTATCGGGTCATTATACTTTTCTGCCACCAAATGGTTGGCACAAGCCCTAAAAAAAGAAATAGTTATGAAAATTAATTACACCTTCATTTTTATTTTAGTGATATCATTCACCGGTTTATCCTTTTCACAACCACTTACAGAAAGATACGCACATCTTGGTGAACTGTTCGTCCCTCAATTCTCCTCTGCCCCATTTCCTCATTCTGAACGCGCAATGGGACACACATACAACAACAATTTCTTTTCTGCCCAAGAGCATTATAGCGACAGCAGCGTTGCTATCTTCATTCCAAAAGGATTTAGGCAAACTGAAAAAATAAATTTTGTTGTTTACTTCCACGGCTGGTATAACAATATTGATAGCGCTTGTGCGCAGTTTAAGCTTATTGAGCAATTTTGTGAAAGTAACATAAATGCAATCTTTGTTTTTCCGGAAGGGCCCAAAAACTCTCCGGATTCTTACGGCGGAAAGTTAGAAGAAAAGGATGGTTTAAAAAATTTAACGGACGATGTTCTAAGGTACTTAAAAGAGAAAAAGAAAATAAAATCATCAACGGTCGGCAACATAATTTTAGCGGGACACAGCGGCGCATATCGCGTTATTTCATTTTGTTTAATGCACGGAGGATTAACACAAAACATTTCTGATGTAATTTTATTTGATGCACTTTATGGACAAACTGAAAAATATGTTCACTGGATTGAAAACTTTACAGGAAGATTCATAAATATTTATACTGATAACGGCGGAACAAAAAACGAAACAGAAAATTTGATGCGTGATTTTGATGCGTGGAATATACAATACTTCAAAACAGAAGAGAATGAATTAAAATTAACTGACTTAATGAATAATCGATTGATATTTATTCATACCGAACTGACTCATAATGAAGTGATATCCGCCAGAATGCAATTTAGAGATTTTTTAAAAACAAGTGCGATGCCGTCAATTAAGAGATAGGTTCCTCGGTCATCATAGCTTGAACTGACTGTCGTAGTGCTACTTTAAAATTTACCCAACAGTCATAAACTATTTCCATCGGCAGTAACAACTTGACCCCCTATCGGGAAACCATTTCTGACTGTGCATTTGAAATAACTGCCGCCAAATGGTTGGCAGCAGCAGGGAACAGAGGAAGGAAAAATTGAATAAAACTATTACTCTAATCATTTATTTCTTTTTGACATTAGTTAAATTTTCATATTCCCGGCTAATAACAGAAAGATATCAACACTTTTGAGAGATGTTTGTCCCCAAATTACCCGCCATAGACGATAATCAAATTATCCTTATACTTTTCCGTAATAAATACTTCACTGATAGTTATACTAAAAAATCCACAAGTTTTTTTCTGGGCTTTCACAAACCTCCGACAGTTGACGGATCGTGGCTGTGCATTCAAATGATGATAATAAAACACACCGCAACAAAATAGTTGATGGTAGCCAAGAAAAACAATATAGTTTATTCTAATGTATTAGTTTACTATTTTTAAACTAAATGAATGATATGTTTATGAAAGAATATACCGCAAACGAAATATTAGAGCTATTAAGAAGTCACAGAACATTACTTCAAAAGTATAAAGTAAACCGTATTGGCCTGTTTGGTTCACATTCCAGAGATGAATCCAATAATGAAAGCGATATTGACCTGATTGTAGATTTTGAGGAGAAAAATTTTGATAATTTTATCGGGCTTGCCTTCGATCTTGAAGATATATTTGGAAGAAAAGTTGATTTGTTAACAGAGAAAGGAATTAGTCCTTACATACTTCCTTCTATTAAAAATGAAATAAGATGGTATGAAACAAGATAAAGTTTATCTGCAGCATATTTATGATGAGATTAGCTTTATTCTTAATGAATGTAAAAACCTTGACTTTAATATTTTTATTGAAAGTGAAATTTATACTCGTGCTTTTTCCAGAAGTTTAGAAATCATAGGTGAAGCTGTAAAAAGTTTATCCTCAGAATTTAAGGCGTTACACGATGAAATTGAGTGGAAAAAAATTGCTGGAATGCGAGACAAACTGATACACGAATATTTCAGTGTGGATTATGAAATTATGTGGGATGTAATCAAAAATAAGTTGCCAGATATGAAAACTAAAATTGGACGGTTCTTATAAATAGTTTCGGTAAAAGATACTGTTGGATTAAACTCCTTACCCGCAGTTCTTCATTATCAAAATATTTGTTGTATAAAACCGCTTTTCCTATACTGTTGATAATGATGAAAACTTTAACTTTTATTTAATCATACTTTCTTAAATCTGTCTTCCATTAAAGATGACAGTGTAATTCTACTTTCCTTTTCCGTAATAAAGACTTCACTGATAGTTATACAAAACAATCCTCAAGTTTTTCCCGGGCTTTCACAAACCGCCGTCAGTTGACAGATCGTGACTGTACTTTGAAAACTACCGCCAAATGGTTGGCAGCAGCCGGAAATATAAGAGAAAAAGCTAAGCAAATAAATAAATCTTAATTGTGGAATTGACGGAGAACCTAAACAAATCATTTAATGAGTGTGGTTGACTTGCACCACGATTTTGTCGGGAGTATTAGAAAATACGGCTAAATGAACTTTACTTCAAAAATATCTTTGGTTATTCCATAAAAATAAGGAAGCCGGACGAGCTGCGTTATCCCTTCGACATCCTGTTCATCAAGTTCAAATATTAATGAAGCAGAATTGGCTTTAAATAATTCGACAACTTCCGAAGAAAAATTTTCGCCAATATTTGCCGTTTCAATTGAAGTGTAAATACCTGCGGTTATGTTTTTAGTTTTTTCATCAAGCTCTTCTATAATTTTTGATGACCGGCTGGCTGCAATAAAATTAACAAAAGGAAGGTCTAATGATTCCGTCACTTCATCTGCAAAACTAATTCCTTTTGAAAATATTCCGGTTGAAAAATTTTGATCTCCTATAACGACAAGATTTTTATTTTCAAGATTTGATTCATCGGTTAGAATTTGCATAACAACATCTGCACCGTAAACTTCTTTGAATAATATTTTTGTTATAATTACTTCAAGAGACGAGACATCCCCGTACAAAGATATTTCATTTATATGCGGCTCACCCGGTTTAAAGTAAATATATGAATTCGATATTTCTCCTTCGAACGAAACACCAAATTTTTTAGAAACATATAGGTCGTTGTGGTTTATCAAATCGGTCGTGGGAATAAGCGCCGCACTCTCTTCATCTTCGGTTAAGTGCTTTGATAGCATTGACGACGGTACAAATTTAATTTCATCATTACCGCTCAGGTTTTTTGCAATTAATGAAGCGAAAATATTGTTTGGGAAAAATAGTTTCATATAACTTTGGCTTTTTTTTATTGCAAAGATATAAAATACCTGTTGCGGAATAAAGAATACGGAATAGATGATTTTTTTTGTAATGAATTATGTTGGATGTTTCAAATAGATTGACAAAATCCAGGGACAAAGTTTATACATACTATTATTATATAAGCTCAATTTAAATTCATTTGATAAACATGATTTTCTACGTTTTGATAAACCTATTTGTCTCCAATTTTACGAAGTATTTTCCGCTTGCAATCCGTTGGCTAAAGGGAACTTTATTTTCAAGTAATTTCCTTAACATCACCACTTTATGCCCCGGGTTGCGATGTTTTCTTTCTTTTGTTTTTGGGAATCCCCTTTTATTTTAGGAAGATTTATGAAATTCCTTTTCCAACTTGAAGCATTACAGTTCCTTGAACTTACTCACTCACCTTACGCAAAAATTGTCCGTTGGCTAACGGACGAAGCGGTAGCTTCGTAAAAAACATCCGTTAGCTAACGGATTATCGAAGCTTCGCTTCGATTTACAGTACAATTTCAGACTTCTGCGTAAGGTGAGTTACTTATTACTTTTTTATAAAAGCTATTTCATCAGCAATAATTTCTTAACCGAAACGAAACTTCCCGCTTCAATTTTATAAAAGTAAACACCGCTAGGGAGATTGGCGGCATTAAAAGTTACTTCGTAAGAACCGGCAGTTTGATTGGCATTGATCAATGTTTCAACTTCTCTTCCAAGCACATCAAATATTTTTAATGTTACATTGCTGACCGCTGAAAGCTGATAGCTGATAGCTGTCGTCGGGTTAAAAGGATTCGGGTAATTCTGTTCTAAACTAAATTCAAACGGCATAATATCAACAGTTACAGTTTCTGCGGAATAATCTTTTCTATTCCCATCAAAATCTATTTGAACAAGTTTATAATTGTAGCTCCCTTCACTTAATAATTTGTCAATAAAACTGTAATGATTTATTTCGGTGGAAGTGCCGCTCCCTTTTACAAATCCGGTTAAAACATAGTCGCCGTTATTCCGGTTTTTTCTATACACTTCAAAACCAAAATTATTAGATTCCGTTAAAGTGCTCCAGTTTAAATTTACATTTTCTCCGCTTACATTAGCTGAAAATGATTGTAATTCTACCGGTACATTTCCATAAAATCTATTAAACAATTCGTTCCAATACTCCTGCCTGTTGCCGTCGTAGCCGAGCGCCCACATGCCAACGCCGCGTAAATTTTTTGATTGTGCCAATGAGTATTTCAATCCCAAACTTGAATCTGTATCGTACCAAACCTGATACCATTCACCGCCTGATTGATATCTATACCATGGCGCTTGATGAGTTGACGACCAGAGAACGCCATAGACCGGTCCATTTACAATGTCATTTTTAAACCGTGTTGAGCCGATATAATCAATCACTGTTGAACCGGCACTTTGAGTTTGCGTTTTCCATTTCAAACCATAGTAAGGAACACCCAGGATTAATTTTTCGGGATGGCTTTGAACAACACTGCTATATTGTGTATTAACTGTATTAGTAATATTAATACTGCCGCCGGTTAACGGAGCGCACGGACCTGTTGTAGTGCTCCAGCTTCCATAAAAACTATAGCCCATAATAAAAATGTAATCGCATGCATCTGCAAGTCCTGCAAACTGCCATCCGCCCCAATTAACTGCAGGTCCGGCAAAAGAAATTTCTGCATCGGGCAATTGTGCTTTAACATAATTACTTAAATCTATCATAAAGGTGTTAATCAAGGTGCCTCTATCAGCCGAGTTCAATGATTCAAAATCAATATTTACACCATCAAGTTGGAATGATTGCATCCGGTTAACTACATTGCTGAAAAAATTTTGTTTAGCCGTAGAGTTTGTAAGCAAGTTATGAATATCACTCGCAGTAAAATTCACCGCCGTTAAAATAACTTTTACACCGTTTTGATGTGCAGCATTTATCACATCCGTCCAGGGCCAGTAAGCCGGATTTGTAATATTGCCCGAACTGCTAACTGCAAAATCAAAAGTGGAAATGTGAGTTAGAATATCGTACCGCAAATAATTTTTTGCTGTTTGATATTCCCAGTCGGGCAGATATCCATAAATCGCTGTTCCTTCGCGTCCGGATTTATCGAATTGAAGAGGGATAATGCCCTCGCCGTTTGCGGGAAATTGCCCCGGCAATTCTTCAACTATACCATATTTCTGATTATCAAGAAAGTGCGCTGAATTTAACTGTCCGTAAACAACAGAAACTATTGGAAGAAATATGAAGGCGGCAAGTAAAATTTTTTTCATCATAAATCAAATTTAAATTAATAAAATTTTGAGGTTAAAATTAAGCAATCCCGGTTATTATTAAAACAGAAAAGATATTTTGTAATGAGAAAAAAGGATGGTTCAATTAATTAACATCTAAGTATGGGAAAACTATACTATTGACATGTATCCGTTAGCCTACGGACATCAATGCAATTTCAAATATTCATCAGTTAATTTTTTTTGCTCTTGCCAATTCGCCGCAGCAAATTATAAGTGTATAAGTGCAAGTCACTAAACACAAATTTTTGTAATTTTACTTATTGTTTTAATGATTTTTCGGAGTACTAAATTGGATAATCTGCTTGCCGCGCGTTTTACCATGGGCTATTCGATGGCATTTCATATTATTTTTGCCTGCATTGGAATGACGATGCCCTTTCTTATGGTTGTTTCGCATTGGCTTTATATAAAGCGAAAAGATGAAATATATCTGCGTCTGACTAAAACATGGAGCAAAGGAGTAGCGATATTTTTTGCAATCGGCGCAGTTTCGGGCACTGCTTTATCATTCGAGCTGGGGCTGCTTTGGCCCGGATTTATGAAGCATGCCGGAGCTATAATTGGAATGCCGTTTAGCTGGGAAGGTACTGCATTTTTTATTGAAGCTGTTTGTCTCGGTCTATTTTTATATGGATGGAACAAGTTAAATCCGTATTTGCATTGGGCATCGGGATTGATGGTCGGGATTTCCGGCGTTGCTTCCGGAATATTTGTTGTAACGGCAAATGCATGGATGAATTCGCCCGCCGGATTTGACTGGGTAAACGGACAGGCTGTAAACATCGATCCGTGGGCTGCAATGTTCAATGACGCTTGGGTAAGCCAAACACTGCATATGACAATTGCGGCATTTGAAGCTACTGCTTTCGGTGTTGCAGGTCTTCATGCAATTTTATTGTTAAGGAAAAAGAACGTTCTCTTACATAAACGCGCTATGATAATCGCGCTTGCAATCGGTAGTGTTGCCGCTATAATTCAACCGTTAAGCGGCGACTTTAGCGCAAAGGATGTCGCTAAACGTCAACCGATAAAACTTGCAGCAATGGAAGGTCAATTTGAAACTGAAAAAGGCGCCGGGTTAACTATTGGCGGAATTCCGAACCAGGAAAAGCGTACTATGGAATACGGAATTAAAATTCCCAAAGCGCTAAGCTTCTTAGCTTACGGTGACTTTGATGCAGAAGTAAAAGGATTAAATGATTTTCCCGAAGAATATTTGCCTCCGGTAGCATTTGTACATTTTTCTTTTCAAGTGATGGTTGCTTGCGGAACTTTTCTTGCCGCACTCGGAATTATTTTTTGGATAATTTGGTTCAAGACGAAAGATTTTCTGCTTCATCCTAAATTTTTAAAAGTTGTTGCTGTCGGCACTCCGCTTGGTTTTATTGCCGTTGAAACGGGATGGATAGTTACCGAAGTGGGCAGACAACCATGGATAATTTACGAGATACTTACAACTGCGGAATCAGTTTCACCCGTACCGGGTCAAATTTTTCATCTAATTGTTTTTGTAATAAGTTATATGATTTTAGCATTCGCAGCAGTGTGGCTTATGCGCAGGCAGATAAAAGCGCTTGATAACGATTTCCCCGAAGAACAATTAAAAACTGCGGAGTAGTTATGTTATATGTTGTAATTCTTTTTTTACTTGCATCGGTTTATCTTTATTGTCTGCTTGGCGGTGCTGATTTTGGCGCCGGTATCATCGAACTTTTTGCACGGGGCAAAAGTAAATTGCACACGAGGGCTCTCGTTACCCGGGCAATGGCGCCAATATGGGAAGCAAATCATATGTGGCTCATTATTACAATTGTAATTTTATTTAATGCCTTTCCGCCCATATATACCCGGATATCAATTACACTTTACATTCCTTTAATTTTAATGCTTCTCGGAATCATCCTTAGGGGAACGTCGTTTACTTTCAGACATTACGATATAAAAACAGACTTTTCGCAGGAAGTTTATTCTAAAATTTTTGAAGTGGCGAGTTTTATTGTTTCATTTTTTCTCGGTATGCTTATCGGAGCTGTTGTATCCGGAAAAATTATGCTTCATCCGGAAGGATTTTGGGAAGCATACATGAATCCCTGGCTCAACTGGTTTTCAATTTCAACAGGATTATTTGTTACAACAATTTTTGCTTTCATTGCTTCCGTGTTTTTGATTGGCGACAGCGACAATGAAGAACTCCGCAAAGAGTTCATAGGCAAATCCCAAAAGACTACATTATTAATGATTGCTGCAGGCGGATTGGTGTTTGTTGCTTCAATTATTGAAGATGTGGATTTTGCTTCCGATTTTATTTTAAATCCATTCAGTATCGGATTAATTGCTGCTGCAACTATAGTTTTGCCAATATTGTGGATGGTTATTAAGCGGGGGAAAAAGTGGTTGTCAAGAATAATAACCGGCGCACAACTTCTATTTATTATCTCCGCATTTTATGCTGTTTACTTTCCAAAGATTGTTGTATTTAAAGACGCAGAGGATTTAACTTTGTTTAATTCTGCTGCCCCGGATATTACTGTTTCGTTACTTGCATGGGCGTTGATGCTCGGTTCATTATTAATTTTCCCTGCACTTATTTACTTGCTGAGAGTTTTCAAACGCCTCGAAGATAAGAATGGTTGGACGTCAACGCCATCCTAATTATAAGTTGCTGACTAAACATTTTTTTAAGATAACAGAATCACTCAGCTAAGAAAGAATCTTTTCCTTCATTCGAAACTTTGTCTAAAAAATCGGCGGCAAAATCCTCGATCATTTTTGCGGCTTCACTGTTTTGAGTGGAGCGGCGGTATGTATCTGCCATTTTTAGTATCACCTGATGAAAATGTTTTGACATATCATTAACCATCATTTCCTTTGTCCAAAGGTCAATG